>FLNV01000979.1_pt1 | contig 101647 bp, 75 predicted proteins | sample 1140351 | NCBI WGS metagenome assembly FLNV01 (sample SAMEA3878207, study PRJEB12797) | bioreactor metagenome | biome: Moose rumen | place: Sweden | collected 2011-10 | reverse complement strand
AATGCAACCTCAGCACGCAAATACTCATTTTCGTAGCGCAGACGCTCTAACTCTGTCTGCGGTTCCTGTTTCTTTGGACGTCCCATACCTTTACGACCTGTTCCTTGTGGCTTTATAGTGCGCAGAGCCTCATATCCGCCTTGTCTGTAGATACGCGTCCAGCGGGATACTGCTGCTTGAGAAACATGATACTCTGCGCTAACACGGTGCAAAGGTACATGTTTTTCTGCATATTCGCAAACAATTTTGCATTTTTCTTCAAAATTTGCATGTTTGTTTGGTCGTTTTTGCAAACCTGCTATGCCATTTTGGCGATAGCGCTCTAACCATTCTGACACATAATGCTCTTCTATTCCAAGCATACGACCTACACCCCTGGGTGCATAACCTTCTAAACATTTTTGAACCGCTAATAGCCGTTCTTCAATTGAATGTTTCTTATACATATAACAAACCCCAAAAGTTTTGTGTTCAACTTTTGGGGTTCATTACAAAGTGAGTGCCTATTTTTTTATGCGGATTAGAAGTGCTATATTCGTTCCAGAGAGCGTACGGGGATCCAGCCTTCGTTGGAACCGACGTGAATATTAACCCATTCGCCGATCGTTTCGCGGATAGTCACTTTGGTGCCTTCGTGAAGGGTAAAGAGATCCGTTCCTGAGCGGTCAGGCGAAGACTTGGCATTGACAATACCCTGTGTGATGACCGCCTCATTGCGCAGGGTATCTCTATTATGCAGCGAAGCGGCATTGAGCCCGGTAACGAGCGAGAAGAGCAGGGCAATCCAAGCCGTATGAAAGGCTGTCTTGCGCAGCCATGTAGCGCGCCCCAGAAGGAAAACAAGCAGTCCTGCCAGCGCCAGGATAAAGAGCGTGACAGACAACACGATCCACGTATGTTCGCTCAATTGGTTGCGTACCGTACGCGCCCAGGAAGAGAGGAAAAAGTCCTGATCGGGGATATTGTCCACAATCCTGCTCTGCGCAAAAGCCAGGTTGTATTTGGCGTCTTTATAGTTCGGCTTCAGACGCAAGGCGCGCTCATAATTGAGGATCGCCTGCGCCAGTTCGCCCTGTTTGAACCGGGCATTGCCTAAGTTATAATAGACCGTCGCGTCCGGCTGCTCGTCAATGAGGGACTGATAGATGGTAGCCGCCTCCTCGTAGTGGCCGTCTGCATAGGCGGCATTAGCCTCGTCAAAGGCACTCTGGCGGTCTTGCGCGAAACAGATCAACGGCAAAAAACTTATCGTTAGAAACAATAGGAGTCTTTCGACTTTCGACTTTTGACTTTCGACTATTCTCATATCTTTTCGTTTTCAAGGTTGTTAATCAGGTTCGTTGTATCACGATAAAGATCGTCCATGGCATGGTCTGTAGCCGGTGCGTATCGAGCAAACTCGGCTGTAGAGAGCACGGACATCACTTCTTGTATCCGTTCCTCAGCCACTCCTTTCTGGCGGAGAATAGAAGCGATATTCTCTTTATTGAGGTCCGCCGTAGGTATAGAGAGACGGTCGGACAGGTATGTCCATGCCGCGCGTTCGATCTCTTCGTAGAAATGGTCTTTGTCGTTTGCCTTGAGTGCCGCGGCAGCCGCTTTCAGACGCTTCTGCGCTACTTTGTTGGCGTGTTTGTATCTCATGCGGGTGATATCCGCCGCCTCTTTGATCTGCTTGCGTAGCACGACAAGCAAGACCATGGCGATAATGAGCGGAATGACATACCACAGCCAAATCAATTCGTAATTTTGAATTTTGAATTTTGAATTTTGAATTTGTATTGCTTTCGTGTCAATATAACGGATGTCGGATCCGAGTTGCTTGATGTCCTCTTTCTGTGTGTACGAAACAACACCGGAAGGCTGCTCGCCGGCGGCAGACGGCTCTCCCGCACCGCGTTTAACCCGAATCGTGTATTCGGGCGTAGAGAGGGTCTTGTATTTCTTCTCGTCGATGTCGAAATAGCTGAAATGGACAGCCGGGATCGTGTATTCGCCTGCTGAGCGCGGGATAGCGAGGTACTCGATGGACTTGGTGCCGCTCACGCCGGCAGTAGTGGTGTTGAAGTTATTGGTCACTTTCGGGTCGTAGGGTTCGAATCCTTCCGGCCATTCGATAGCGGGCGTCTTGAGCAGTTTCATGTTGCCCGATCCGGAGATGTCCAGCCGGATGGTGACCGCGTCGTTGGTCTGCAGTTCGGTCTGGGAGATCGTAGGTGTGAGTGTGAACCGTCCTACGCCTCCGCTGAACCCTGCCGGCTTGCCGCCCGGTAGGGCCGCTACATGGATTGTTACGCCCGGAGCGGTCAGCATCCTTGTCACATTGGTGTAGGAACCGAAGAAATCATCAAAGATTGACCGCGGTCGTTGCTGCACTTGTACGCGTAAGACAGCCTCGAAATTAGCGGGATCGATCTTGATGTCGCCCGAGTGCTGCGGGTAAAGGATCGTGCGGTAGAGCACCGCCGTCTGGTAGTTGCGGCCGTTATAGTGCTCCAGCTCTGTCTGTATCTCGCCTTGCTCCAGTTCTTGTTTGAGGAAACCGGTGAACTCCGGCAACTTGGTGTTGTTGGTCAGTTGCGCTACGTCCACATTGGCGAAATAGAGCTTATAGGTCACCATCAGCGCCTCTTGCTCATGCACACGTGTCTTCGAAGCGATCGTGCGAACGAAGAGGTTCTCCGATGAGACACTTCCGCCTTGATTAGCTGATGACTGACTGCTGCTTTGGTCGGAAGACTGCCCCCTCCCTTGAGGGGAGGGTTGGGGAGAGGTTTCCTCATCTTCCGGCAGCACCTGAATACGCACGCCGTTGGACTGAATGTTCTCGCCATCGACCTTGACCGTAGCCGGACCGATCGTGAATGTACCTTCTTTTTGCGCCATGAGCATGTAGGTGTAGGTCTGCTCAAAGGACGAGGTGCGCTTGCCGTTGACAAACGAAGTGCTGCTGCTGGTACTGGTGTAAGGTCCGGAGAGCACGTCAAAATCCGTGAACTCCGGCGCCCGCAGGTCGCGGCTGCGCTGGTTGACAGAGTAGGTCAACTGGAACGGTCTGCCCACTACTACTTGTTTGGGCGCTTGCGCCCGGAATACCACCTCATCCGCAAACACTGACAAGGTGATACCGACAAGAAGGAATAATATGGAAATTCTATGTCTCATAAAATAACTGAATATCTCAATAAATGATTAAATCCTAAATGACCAAATGAAAAAATGTCTTTACCATTCTTTTTCTACGCGGCGTTTCTTGCCTTGCTGGCGCTGCAGTTTCTCCTGGGTGTCCTGTTCGTCCTGCTCCAGAGCCTGCAGGATCTGCTCGGCGGTTTCTTTGTCCATCTGGTCTTGCTGCTCCTGTTGTTGCTGTTGTTGCTCTTGCTGCTGGTCCTGATTTTGTTCTTGTTGTTGCTGTTGCTGCTGTTGCTGCTGTTGTTGGTCTTGTTTCTGATTCTGGTTTTGCTGCTGTTGTTGCTGTTGCTGCTGTTGTTGCTGCAACAACTCCATTGATTTTACCAGGTTATACCGTGTGTCATTATCCTTCGGGTTCGCGCGCAGCGACTCCTGATAAGCGGCTACCGCCTTGTCGTATTGCTGCTGCGCGAAGTTGCAGTTGCCGATATTGTGCATCGACTTGGCATACCGTTCTTTGTCGCTTTTCTTGTCCAGCATCTTCGCTGCGGTCTCAAACTCGGTCTGTGCGTCCGCATACTTGTCCTGCTTGAACAATGCGTCGCCTAAGTTGTAATGCGCTTCGTAGCTGTCTTTGTTGGTCTCTATTGCGCGCCTGTAGTCCACTTCCGCCTCGGTAAACTCTTGCTGGCGGTAATGACTGTTTCCTTTGCGCACGTCGTTCGACTCTTTCTGTGCAAAAGACGCTGAACTAAATGTGAGTAAAAATACTACTAATATGCTAAATATCTTTCTATTCATAACTTCCAACTATTATAATCGCCCTCCCTTGAGGGGTGAAGAGCTCTGCTCGATCGGACTGCCGGTGGCCGTCCGTAGAACTCCCTTGGGGTGGGGTTGTTACTTCTCTCCGAAAATGTCCAAACGGGTGATTGCTTTGTTCTTGCGATTGAAGATAAAGAAGTCAATCGCAAGCAAGAGCAATGCGATCAGCGCAAAACTCTGGAACTGCTCGTTGTAATCGGTAAAGACTTGCGTCTCAATCTCCTGCGTGCCGAGTTTGTCCAGCTCTTTCTGGATGGCTTTGGTGGCAGTATTGGTGTTGTCGCAGCGGACGTAGATACCTCCGCCGGCTTGTGCTATCTCGCGGCACATCTCTTCATTGAGCCGGCTGACTACCACATTACCGCTCCGGTCTTTGATAAAATTATTGGTTCCCGGCACGGGAATAGGACTTCCTTCCGGTTTTCCGATGCCTACCACCAGCACCTGAATACCTGCCTCCTTGGCGCGTTTGGCAACAGCTACGGCGTCGTCTTCGTGATTCTCGCCGTCGGTGATCAGGATGATGGCACGGCTGGCGTCACTCTGCTCTCCGAAACAACGGATAGAGGTGCTCAATGCCGCGCCGATAGCCGTTCCTTGGGTCTTGATGAGTTCCGGTTTAATGGAATTGAGGAACATCTTCGCGGAGACGTAATCGCAGGTGATCGGCAGTTGGACGAAAGCGTCGCCGGCGAAGACGACCAGTCCCACTTTGTCATCCACCATACTGTCCATTAGTTTGGACAGCATCTGTTTGGCACGGTCCAGACGGTTGGGGGCTACGTCCTCCGCCATCATGGAGTTGGATATATCGAGTGCCACAATGGCTTCAATGCCTTGGCGTTTCTCGGTGTGCTCGCTCTGACCGAACTGAGGACGTGCGGCGGCGATGATCAGCAGAGTCAAGGCTACCATTACGATAGAGAACTTGACCGTCGGACGGATACGGCTGGCATTAGGCATCAGCTGCTCCATCAGTTCCGCATCGCCGAACTCTTCCAACTGCTTCCTCTTGCGGCGCGTGTACCAAAAATAGGCTACTGCGAGAACCGGTACCGTCACCAGCAGCCATAGCATTTCCATATTTGCAAATCTAAACATGAATCTTCAAATTTTCAAATCTTCAAATCTTTAATTGCTAATCGTGCGTAGCACGAAATAGCGCAAAATCACCTCTAACAGCACGCATATGAGTGCGGCGTAAAGGAACGGTGCGAAGTTCTCCGTATGTTTCGAATACTCGCGCACACGCAGTTTGGTCTTCTCCAACTGGTCGATCTGTTCGTATATCCGTTTCAGGCTGCCGTTGTCGGTTGCGCGGAAATACTGGCCGCCTGTGGTCTCGGCAATCCGGCGGAGAGTGCCTTCGTCGAACTCCGAATCCATGGTCACGTACTGCCGTCCCATAGGGGTCTGTACCGGCACGCGCGTCTGGCCGTAACTGCCGACGCCTACGGTATAAACGCGGATGCCGAAACTGCGGGCGATCTCTGCAGCTGTCTGCGGGTCTATGTCGCCGCGGTTGTTGCTTCCGTCCGTCAGCAGAATCACTACTTTGGACTTGGTCTGGCTGTCTTTCATGCGGTTGACTGCGTTAGCCAGACCCAGACCGATTGCCGTTCCGTCTTCGATCATGCCGTATTCAACGGATTTGAAGAGGTTGACGAGCACCGCGTGGTCGGTTGTCAACGGACATTGCGTGAAACTCTCGCCGGCGAAGACGACCAGACCGATCTGGTCGTTAGGACGCGCGATCACAAAATCCGAGGCTACCTGTTTGGCGGCCTCCAGGCGGTTGGGCTTCAGGTCCTCAGCCAGCATGGTACCCGAAATATCGAGCGCCATCATGATATCGATACCCTCCGTGCTCTCCGACGACCAGCGGTTGGTCAACTGCGGTCGCGCGAGCGCGATACTTAATAAGGTAACGGCGGCTACGCGCAGCCCGAAAGGCACATGAAGCAGCCATATACGCCAGCTCTTCGGCTGGGCTGCAAGCGTACGCGTGTCGCTGATCTGCACGCTCGCGTCGGCTTTCCGCAACTCATAGGCGTACCAGACGATGATAGGGATCAGCAGCAATAATAAGAATAAATATCCCGGATTAGCAAATGTCATAACAATTTACCATTTATTCATTTACCATTTGTTCATTTACCATTTGTTCATTTATGCTTGGGGGGCATCTTCCTCCCTCCCTTCCGGAGAGGGTTGGGGTGGGGTTGTCCCCCTCACGAAATCGTACGCGGTGGTCAGAGACTGCTCGTTCTCGTCCGGCGTAGTGTGCCATTTGGCGAACTTCACCAGATCGGCCGTCTGCAGCATCTTCTTCAGCCGCTCATAGAGCGCTTTGCCCTCTTCTATGCTTTCGACTTTCGACTTTTGACTTTCGACTAAAAGGGGCTTCAGCTCCTTTAGCGTCTCGTCGCTCGTCTTCTCCGTGCTCTGCACGCCGAAACGGCGGCTGATGTATTCGCGTACTACGTCGGTCAGTTCGGTCTGGTATTCCTTCACCTTGCCGTCCTTCCATATCTTCTGCGCTTTGATCTCATCCAGTTTCTCCAGCGCCACCTCGTCCGCCGGACGCAGCAACTCCGGATCAATAGGCTCTTCCTGCTCGCGTTTGCGGTAACTATCATACTTGCGCCAGAGCCAGAAGCCCAGGGAAATCAACCCGCAGCACAGCAGCACGATCAAGATCCACCGGATAATTCCCCACCAATAAATCGGTGCGTTCTCAATATCTTTGATATCCGTGATAGCGAGCGTCGTGTCCAGTTCGAACGGCTGGACGACATTCAGTGCCATGGGGTCGGTACGGAAGGTGTCTTCGCCGCTCACTACGGCAATAGGACGGATGGCGAAGAGGCTGTCCTTGAAACTCGTCAGCTTCAGGTCCTGATGAATCCGGAGCCGTCCGTCGGGAAGGGTAGTGGTGTCTATGGCGGAGCGATCGACGATCTCGATCCCGTCTTGCAGACTCTCTCCGAAAACCGGCCACTGCACTTGCTCGTCCGCCTCATGCGTCACGCTCAGGTGCATGTCCGTCTGGTCACCGATCATCAGCATCGTCGAGTCGATACTCGCGCTCACTACTATCGCTAATAAAATATTAAACATTGTGCATTTTTCGCGCATCATTGCGCGAACATTAATTCTCAATTCTCAATTCTCAATTGTGAAAAAGCATCATCAGCTTTTTCACATAGTCTTCGTCGGTGCGGATCTCGACATGGTTCATGCCGGTCTTGGTGTATATCTCCTCCAGCGCGTTCTGCCGGTTTCGCCATGCCGCGGCGTAAGCGTTGCGGACGCTTGCCTCGGAGGTGTCGGTCCAAACGCGCGCACCCGTCTCCGGGTCTTTCACTTTCAGCAATCCCACATCCGGCAGCTCCGCGTCCCGACGGTCATAAATCTGAATAGCACTCAGGTCGTGTTTCCGGCTCGCAATGATGATGGGATCTACAAGGCTTTGAGCGTAGCGGTCTTTCGACTTTCGACTTTCGACTAATTTCGGGTCCATCAGATCGCTTATCAGGAACGCCGTGCACCGTCTCTTCTGCGCATTGGTGAGAAACTCCAGAGCTGCATTGACGTCCGTGCCGGCGTGTTCCGGTTCGAAACTCAGCAGCTCGCGGATGATATGCAGCACATGGCTCTTTCCCTTCTTGGGAGGTATGAATTTCTCTATCCGGTCGGAGAAAAAGATCACGCCCACCTTGTCGTTGTTTTCTATGGTCGAGAATGCGAGTGTTGCGGCTACTTCGGCCATCGTGTCGCGTTTCATCTGGCTTACCGTACCGAAATTACGGCTCCCGCTGACATCGACGAGCAACATTACCGTTAACTCGCGCTCCTCTTCATAGACTTTGATGTACGGCCGGTTCATGCGTGCGGTGACGTTCCAGTCGATCGAACGTACGTCGTCGCCCGGTTGGTACTCGCGCACTTCGCTGAAAGCCATACCGCGGCCTTTGAACTGGCTGTGATATTCGCCTGCGAAGATATTCCGGCTCAAACCGTGAGTCTTGATCTCTATCTTACGAACCTTCTGTAATAACTCTTCTGAAGTCATAAAAAATTGGATTATAGACCGTTCGCTTCGCTCACTGACAGAGTACAGATCGCAGGCCATGCCTGCTGACAGACCTATTTACCATCCGCATGGTGTAATTCGGTCTTTATTCTGTCAGCGAAGCGGTCTGTACTCTGTCAGCGAAGCGGTCTTTTAAGGTACTTGTACCGCGTTCAGCACCTCCGTAATAATATCCTCGGTTGTCATGTTGTTTGCCTCGGCTTCGTAGGTCAGGCCGATACGGTGTCTCAGCACGTCGTAGCATACGGCGCGCACATCTTCCGGAGTCACATAACCTCTCCTATGAATAAACGCGTACGCGCGCGCCGCTTTCGCCAGGTTGATACTTGCACGCGGACTGCCGCCGAAGGCGATCATCTGTTTCAGGTCCTTCAGACCGTACTCTTCCGGATTGCGGGTGGCAAAGACGATATCAACGATGTATTTCTCGATCTTCTCGTCCAGATAAACCTCCTCCACAATCTTACGGGCTTTGATGATATCGGCGGTGGAGAGGATCGGCAGAACGGTTTTCTTCTCGCTGGCTATGTTCTGTCGGATGATAGCCTGCTCCTCCTCTTTCTTCGGGTAACCGATCACGACCTTCAGCATGAAACGGTCCGTCTGCGCCTCGGGAAGAGGGTAGGTGCCTTCCTGCTCGATCGGGTTCTGGGTCGCCAGAACCAGGAACGGGTCGTCCAACTTGAATGTCTCGTCTCCGATCGTCACTTGACGCTCCTGCATAGCCTCCAGCAACGCACTCTGCACTTTAGCTGGAGCACGGTTGATCTCATCCGCCAACACAAAATTAGCGAAGATAGGACCTTTCTTGATCTTGAACTCTTCGCTCTTCTGGCTGTATATCTGCGTTCCGAGTACATCCGCCGGCAGCAGATCCGGCGTGAACTGAATACGGCTAAACGACGAAGTCGATCGCGCCCCTGCGGCAGAGACATCCGCCTTTATCAGGTCACTCAGTGTTTTAATTGCTAAGGTCTTAGCCAAGCCAGGCACTCCTTCCAACAATATATGCCCGTCACTCAGCAGACCGATTAGCAAACTCTCCACAAGGTGTTTCTGTCCTACAATCACTTGGTTCATGCCCAGCGTCAGGGCATCTACGAATGAACTCTCGCGCTCCACGCGCTCTTGCAATTCTCTGATATCTACTTGCATAATTTATATGGTGTGTTTATGAATTATCTTACAGCGTTAGCGGTCCTACAGTGTAACGGTCTTGCAGCGTTAGCGGTCTTTCAGTCCGTAGGACGGTCTGTTATTATATAACAAATTCCGTGCCAAACTCCCCTTTCTTGGTAGTTTCAGGGCAATATAATTGCCCGCCCTTTTCTTCCTTTTGCCTGCACTTCAGCACTTCTGCACTTCTCCCGTTTTCGACTTTCTGCTTTCGACTTTCGACTTTTTTTCAAAAAAATCCCTCCCAAATTTGCATATTCCGCGAAAAAGCAGTACCTTTGCACTCGCAAATGTTTTTTATTGCGTAAGAACCGGGTCTTGGTTGTTTGAAAACTGGACACTTTCAACAATTATTAACTCAAGCATGGTTTTATGTACGCTCACGTTTCAGCGTGAGTTTTCCGTGCATAAATTTGAGTTAATAAGGTAGTCCAGAACCTCAAACAATCAAATGGAAGCATCAGAAAGCGCACGCTTTCTTTGTGGTTATAGTGCCTCGCGCTTTCTCTGACGGCTGCCCTTCTTTGTGCTATTGAACTTGCGGCATAGGCGTGTGGCATCATATCTTTTGTATCTTTATAGAGTTAACCCCAAGACCACCACCTATGCCGCTTTTTTTTCAAAAAAAATCTCTCCCAAATTTGCATATTCCGAATATTTTTTATATCTTTGCACCGGAAATTGATCAAATCTACAGTATTATATACTATGTATATAATACCAAAGGAAACAAGAACTGAAATTAGTGCGTGATAAGTGCGTGATAAGTGGGAGATAAGTGCGCGATAAGTGCGAGATAACAAGGTTAATCGAGACTCCGCCCACTATCCCCCGATGAACAGATGGTAAATGACCGACTAATCCTGCCCCTTCGGGGCTGAGAAATCATAAATATTCTAATTCCCCACTCAAACGCGAATATGGCTAAAATCAAACACTCACCTGACATTGAGGAAATCAGAGGTGCCCGAGGTGGACTCGTGGAACGCCGCAAAACTTTCTATCTGTACGATGGGACGGTGGCAAAAGTGGGGCGTCTGGAGGCATATACTCCCAGACCCCGTAACTACAAAGCCAGCCCCATCTATGCCCGGGAAAGAGCGAACATGACCGCTTTCGGGCAGGCTTCGCATACCGCACAGGAGTTCATTGATGCGCTCAAAAACAAAACCCCTCTGCCGCCCGAGAAACAGGCTCTACTGGATTCTTATGTGGCTCGTTTCAAAGCCCAGCTCAAAGGCAAACCCGATCCTATCGCTCCGCGTGCCAAAGACGGTACGTACACTATCTATGTGCGCATTGATAACTTCATACGTGCTGTCATCCGCAAAGAACCGCCTGCCGTTTTATAGCCGTCTGCATAGGGCTGTCCGGCATTTTTCCCCGGAGCGTCCTCCGCCGAGGAAGGTATAAAAACAAGAATCCCAACTATTTTCCCAACTCAAATATTTGCACATCCCGCCAAAAAGCACTACTTTTGCACCGGATTTCAAAATCGATGCGATATGAAAACGAAATTTTTAACATTCTTCAATGCGCTTCTGACGTTCTGTCTGACCCTTTTGGGATTTAGCAGTTGTAATTTCATGGCAGAATACGGTGTACCTTACGCCGAATTGGAAGTGTCCGGCATAGTAACCAATCAGGAGGGTCAACGCTTGGAAGATATGCGCGTGACGGTAAAACAAGAAGGTCGTCAGGCCCTGCCCCGTACTTACACCAACCAAGAGGGCTGGTATGAAGAGCAAGGCAATATCGATGTGCCAAGGCCTACTGTGGATATTATCGTGGAAGACCCGTCCGGTGTGTATGCACCCGATTCCGTGCGGCTTGAGGTCACTTACGACAAGACCAAAGTCTCCAAAAACGACCATTGGAACGAAGGAAAAGCTACTGTCAGACAAGATTTTAAACTCAAAAAGAAATAGAGCCAGAAATTCAGCAATAAATTTGCACATCCCGCAAAAAAGCAGTATCTTTGCACCAAAATTTTACAACTATGCGTAAACTAATTGACACAACCCTCCGCTTCGGCATCAAACTCTGTATGCTCACAGGTGTCGCTTTCACCTTTGCGGCTTGTTACGGCCCTGCACCCGAGAGGCGTATGCAGAACGAGCCGGACTTCCAAAAAGACCAGCAGAAAATGGAGCAGCAGTTGCAATCTGCCGCACAAGAAGAAGCGCAAGCGGATTGACGGACAAAACGGATTGACCAAGGTACTTCAAATAGGGTGTCTTGCCCTGCTCGCGGCGATATCGACTGCGTGCTCGTCGCCTTCTGCCGAGGCGTTATACGAACAGGGCAAACAGTTCCGCGAAGCGGATAAACCGGTGGAGGCGATGCGCGCTTTCACCGCCGCAACGCGCGTCAAATCCGATGAGTTTGCCGTCAAAGGGCGCTCGTTCAGTAATATGGCTACCATGTGCCGGAAAGCCGAGCAGCACGAACTGGCTTTTTCTTTGTACGCGCGCTCAAGAGAGCAGTTCCGCCGTGCGCACGACACCCTTGCGGAAGCCTATGCACTCAATAATATGGCGTGGGAAAAAGCCGTTCTCTTCGATAAAACCGCGGCGATGAGTCTTATCGATTCGGCGCTGTCGCTCTCCCAGGATCCGCCTGTGATGGCGAAAGTGCTTGAGTCCCGGGCTGCGGCATATCTGTATCATTCAGACTTGGACTCGGCGCTCCTTTGTACGGCTTCTCCGCCCGAGGAATCGGTTTATCTTGATATGGTTCGTGCATTGGCTTTTGCGTTACTCGTCCAGAATGATTCGGCGGTCGTTTATGCCCGTAAAGTGTTGTCCCGGACTGATAACCCGCGCTATCTGGACGATATCTATTATATCTTGACGAACTGCGATTCAGCGGCGGTGGCGGATGATATACGTCTTCTGTCTTCCAAACGTGCGGACGTACAGCGCTCGCTTGAACGCAACAACCCCGAATGGATAGAAGCCATGCTCCTTGCGCAGGAAGCGCTTGTCACACCTCGGAAAACGCTTGCTGCACGCCTGGCACTCTTCTTCGGCGGCGTAGCGTTATGGTTCTTGGTGGCGTTGGCGATTGTCCTTTTCCTGCGTTACAGGAGTAGAACCGGTTCCCTGGAGCAGCAATGCCGATCGCTGCGCAATGCACCGGATGTGAAAGCGGAACTGTGTTGGAATGACTATCCGCTCTTCCGACAGACCTGCAACGCACGGCTGTCGGGAATTGTGGATAAACTGGAACGGAAAGACTTCACGGAACGAGAAATTAGGATTGCCGTGCTGGTCTTAATCGGTTTTTCGTATGCCGAAATGGCGCAGATACTCTTCCGCGCAGAGAACGGTATAGGAAAAGATAAATACTTGATTGCCAAACATTTGGGCGTGAGTGTCCGGGAACTGCAACCGACCTTGCGCAAAATAGCGAATAGCGATGTGTAAACGCCTGATATACATAATCTTCTTGTTCGTCTGTGCTCTTTCTACGTGGGCGGATAACACGATCTCTATACCGCTTACCATGTCGGTCTTCAAAAATATTCCTATGGACGGACCTACAGGCAGTACGCCTGATCCCACCGACCCGAACCAGTTCAGAGCATCGCTTACCGGCAATACACTCTTGATCCAAACGCAGAAAGATGCTGTTTCCTATGTCGTGATACGGGAGGAGCAAAGCGACCGTAATAATGAGGATTATTTCTACGGACTCAGTTATGGCGAGATCTCTTGTCCGATTACGCACGCCGGATTATATACGATCCGCATCGGATATTGGAAAACCGATTTCACCGGTTCTCTACGGGTAAAACGAATCATTATTGCCGATTTGAACGGGCATTTAATGAATACCTACTACCAGCAGAATGTGGATCTCAGTCAATTACCGCCGGGATATTATTTACTGCGGGTGGAGACAACAGCAGGTGCTACAACATATAAATTTTACAAACGGCCATGAGAAAGAATATATGCATATTGTTCTTGATTGCGTTCTGCGGCATTTTTGCCGGTTGTGCGAAGAGCGAGGCTGCAGATCCGTTGGAAGGAAATAATGGATGGTGGATCACGAATCCGGGTACGGAATCAGGATACTATAGTCCTGCCAGCCCCCGGCTGATTGTGAACGGCACGGTTACGAATACGGCCGACCAGCCGCTCAGCGGAATATATATCGCTCTTCCCAGCGTCTGCGAACAGAACGAACCGGATATTCTGACCTATAATTATTCGATCACGGACTCACTCGGACAATATACGATTATCCGATATCGGGGACGTGAAGTGCCTACGGAAATAACCGTCGTAGCTACCGATTCAACCGGGCTCTATCCCGAGCAATATATCTTTGCTCCCGTTACCTATGATTCAGCCTATATAGGAAAAGACAAAATACCGTATAACGGCTATGCCACAGTTAATTTTAAATTATGAAAAAGAAAATCTTAACCCGCGCTAATGCGCTGATTGTCATGTTGTTGGGAATGCTCGGTTTTGCCGGGTGCGAAGGTCCGCTTGTGAAATACGGTGCGCCCGACCCGGATATGGAAGTCTTGTATGGCCCTGCACCCTTTGAAGAAGTGGACACTACCTCTACTGAAGAGCCGCATGAAGAATCACCTGCTATTCCTCTTAACGAATGAAACTGCGTCTTAAAATAGCCCTTTGGCTGGAGTCCCTCCGCCGTAAGAATCTCAAAGAACTGCACCCCCTCCGCCAGCTCTTTTGGGAATCCACGCTCCGTTGTAACGTCCACTGCCTCCACTGTGGAAGCGACTGTGTCTCGTCTGTTGAAACGCCCGACATGCCCGCGGAAGATTTTCTGCATGTCATAGATACGGAGGTCACGCCGCACGTGGATCCGCATAAAGTGCTGATCATCATCTCCGGAGGCGAACCCCTCATGCGCAAAGACCTGGCGGATATAGGGCGTGCTCTCAAATCGCGCGGCTATCCTTGGGGAATGGTCACAAACGGTCTGGCGCTTACGGAGAAACGTTTCAACGAACTGGTAGCCGCCGGACTTCGTTCCATAACCGTCTCGCTTGACGGACTCGAAAAAGACCATGTCTGGCTCCGCCAGCATCCCTTGGCTTTCGAAGGAGCAACCCGTGCTATCAAATTAATAATTGACCACAATGCTTCTTTACTCCCTCCCCTTGTGGGGAGGGGCGGGGTGGGGTTTTTATCTTTCGATGTCGTCACCTGCGTCAACCAGCGCACGATTGACCACCTGCCTGAGATCCGCGAGTACCTCTGGTCCCTCGGCGTGCGGGACTGGCGTGTCTTTGGCATTGATCCTATGGGGCGTGCCGCTTCCAATCCCGAACTCCTTCTGACGGATGAACAGTTCCAATATCTGATGGACTACATCGCCTCCGAACGCGAAGCTGGGCGTCATGTCTCCTATTCCTGCGAAGGCTATCTGGGTACTTACGAAGGACGCGTCCGCGACCACCTGTACCAGTGCGCAGCGGGAATCTCTGTCGCTTCAATCCTCATTGACGGCTCTATCTCCGCCTGCACCTCTATCCGTGGCAAATATTACCAAGGTAATATCTATCGTGATTCCTTCTGGTCCGTCTGGGAGAACGGTTTCAAACCTTATCGCGACCGCTCATGGATGCGCAAAATGGAACCATGCAAGGACTGCAAAGCGTGGACTTTCTGCGAAGGAAACGGAATGCACCTCCGGCGTGAGGACGGATCGCTCATGCTATGCCATCTGCACAGGCTGGGACAATAGGATAAAAAAATACATAATTTAGGAAATTCTTAAAATTTGAATGTTCTAAACCCGAAATTTTGCCTCACTCTTATGAGTGGGGCTTAATAATTGTATACTTTTTCGTAATATGTGCTATTGTGGGATTGGCAAAATAGCAGTAATTTTGCACCCGATAAAATTCGGCTCTTTTGAGAGCCTGAAAACCGCTAAAAATTAATAAAAATAATAATATGAGTAAATTTTTGCAGCGTGCATGGGCGCTCGGAACGGCGATCTTGGTTTCAGCTACCCTTTTTGCACAACAATTGACCAACGCGAATTTTGAGGATTGGTCCGGAACAGCTTTCAATGGTGAGGCGCAGCCGAAAGGATGGAACGCTTCTAACGTTGAGCAGGTGGGCATGAAATTCAATTTCGCACACAAGGAAACTGGCCGCAACGGCGGCTATTGTATGATGGTGCAAGACCAGTCGGTGGGCGCTATGGGTATTACCGAGACCTCGCCGGGATATTTCGCGATAGGTAAGCCTTGGGCATACCTGCCGAGTATCACCCAGATCAACAACGCCACCGCGGGTACATCCGGCGGTCAGAGCAACTGGCACTACAGACCGGACTCCATGGAGGTATGGATCAAACGTACGGGAACCAACTGGAACAAGGAGGATTACTACCTCCTATATTATGCCTGGGTGAAAGAGGCGAAAGGAACATCCTATAAGGGCAAGAACGGTTCCTGTACCAACCACTCGGAGACCAACGAGGAGTCGGATATACGTATCGCCATGAACGGCAACGAGTGTAACACTACGGTTCCCGGCGAGCAGGTGTGCGAAGGTATGTGGCGTGAGCGCGCTAACTACAACAACTGGACGAGAATCGTGCTGCCGATATACTATTTCAACGACAACAAGCCGAACTACATGAATATCATCTTCTCGGCTTCCAACTACCCTAACTTCCGCGCCAATGACGGATTGTACGAGGGGAACTCGTTGTACGTGGACGACGTGAGTCTGATCTATTCGTCCAAAATCCAGAAGCTGTATGTGGACAACAAGGAGTGGAAAGGCTTTGACCCCAACAGCACGGAGATTCAGTATTATTCGCTTGGCGAGAACGCCACCGCGATTCCTACTATCGAGGCGATGCGCGGAGCAGGATCGCTGACAAACGCCAAAGGAACGACCAAGTCTTTCCCCGGACGCAAACTGAGCGGAACCGAGATCACTATCGTTCCCGGAGACCTCAACAACACGCCGACGGTCATCACCGTCAAAGCCGAGGACAACTCTAGCACAACGACCTATAGGATCCAGTTCCAGAAAGCTGCCAGCAGCAATGCTAAGTTGGCGGGAATCACGATTAACGGAGAACCGTTGACCGGCTTCAGCGCAACGAAATACAACTACAGCGTGGATCTGCCGTACGGAACGACTGCCGCTCCGGTAGTGACAGCCGAAGGTCAGGAGGATGCCCAGGTCATCAACATCACCCAGCCTACGTCGGTCAACGGTACCGCAACGATCAAGGTGACCGCAGCAAACAAAACAGCCACCCAGACCTATACCATCAACTTCAAGGTGGGACTATTGGCGGATAATGAGTTGCAGGATATCTTGGTGAACGGCAAATCCATCCCGGGATTCAATCCGTCGCAGACGATCTACAAAGTGTCGCTGCCGGTAGGTACGACCCAGATGCCTTCTGTGACCTATGTGTCCAAATATCCGGCGGGCGAACAGACCGTGGTCGCTACTGCGCCGTCGATCATTGACGGAGGCCAGTATACCCTCTCAGTGACAACACCGGGAAACCAGATCGCAAAGGTCTATAAACTGAACTTCAAACTGGAGGAGTCCTCTTATTCCTACCTCAAGACATTGCAGGTGGCAGGCGGTTATATCGCTAATTTCCAGCCGGATAACTTCACTTATTATATCAACCTCCCGCTCGGTACTACCGCCATTCCGGATATTACTTATACGGTAGGAGACGAGTTCCAGACCGTAGCTGTAACGCCGCTGGGCGCAGGAGTGCTGGACGGAACGGTACGTGTGACGGTTACTGCCGGAAACGGAGACCAGTCGGTATATAAACTCGTTTTCTCTACGGAGAAATCGGACAAATCTACGCTGAATAATATCTTCATCGGAGGTGTGGCGCTTGAGGGCTTCAGCCCGGATGTGACTTCCTATAACTACGTCCTGCCGGTAGGTACGACCGCTCTTCCTGAGATCACATGGGAAGCAGGCGATGAGTTCCAGACCATCTCGCCGACATACGCCGGACCGAACGGCAAGAGCCGTATCACGGTGACAGCCGGAGACGGAAGCACTACCATCTATATCATCTCCTTCTCCGTGGAGACCTTCAGCGTCAACACGCTGGCTGCTCTCGCCGTAGAAGGGTATAACATCGGTTTCCAGCCGGAGACCAATGAGTATTGGGTAAACCTGCTGCAAGGAACTACTTCCCTGCCCGCAGTAAGCTATACGCTGGTCAATGAGAATTTCCAGACCGCTTCTGTCCGTCCGGTAACAGGAGGTCTCTCCGGCGATTATAAGATCACGGTTCGCCCCAGCAGCGGGGCAAGCCGCACTTACATCATCCATTTCTCGGTGGCTACTTCCACCAACGTGGACCTCTCCATGATCTATGTGGGCGGAACGGCATTGGAGAACTTCGACGCGGAAGTGACGGAGTATGAGATCACGCTGCCGGAAGGCGTAAGCAAGATCCCTGCAGTCACCTTCGACAAAGCGGAGACGTCGCAGCGCGTGCTGAGCGTGTTGGACGGCCGCGTCCAGACAATAACGGTGACCGCGCAGTCCGGCGCTACACGTACCTACACCATTACCTTCATTGTGACGGTTTCGGAGAATGCATATCTCGAGATGATTTACTTAGGTGCCGACAGCGTGCCTCTGCCGGACTTCGTTCCTACGACCCTGAACTACGAGGTGTTGCTGGAGAGCACCACCTGCCCGTTGATCACCGTGAAAAAAGCGGCGGGGCAGCAAGTGACGATCACGGCTCCTTACGGTGCCGGTGTGGCGCAGATCAAAGTGCAGCCGGAGCAGGGAGCAGCGAATATCTATGAGATTACGTTTAAGACCGGAGCGGTAGCTACAGCGCGTCTGAGCGGCATTCTGGTAAACGGTACGACTCTCGCTACTTTCTCTCCTACGACGCTGGAGTATGAGCTCTCTTATGCCGGCGCGCTACCGACGGTAGAAGGTGAAGTAGCGGATCCGTCGCAGACCGTGCAGGTCCTCTGGAAAGGCGACACGGCTTCCCTGCATGTCTCCGACGCAGAGGGAAACAAAGCGGCTTATGTCATTCATTTCCATCGAGAACTGTCTGCCGACAACGCCCTCGAAGCGATTTATGCTAACGGAGTGCTCATCAACGGCTTTGCTCCGGAGATAAAGAATTACGAGGACTCGCTCGAAGCAGGAAGCGCTTATCCTGAGATCAGCTACAAGGCGGCTGCGAATGCACAAGTCGTTTATTTCGGACAAACGGAAAACGGCAAATGGGCGATCACAGTGCTTGCCGAAAACGGTACTTCTGCTATCTATACAGTCCGGTATGTGATCAAGAAATACAATGACGCTACGCTGAAGAACCTGCTGCTGGACGGCGTTCAGATAGCCGGCTTCGATCCTGCTACGCTGAACTATACGCAAGATATCGACGAGGGTGCCAACCTGCCGAAACTGACGGTAGAGGCACGCGAAGGACAGATGATCATGCAAGGTAACATGGATGATAGTCATCAACAAATCATCGTGCTCGCAGAGAGCGGTGCTACGAAGACCTATACCGTTACCTACAACCGTGTTCAGAGTAGTAATGCTCTTCTGGCGGACATCCTCATCAACGGTGTCAGCATAGAGGGCTTTGACCCGAACACTACCCACTATGAGGATTCGATTGCATGGCGCAGCCGTGTCGTGCCCCATGTGTTCCCGGTAGGCCAACTGCCGAACCAGACGATCACAACGTATTTCAGCCGCCCGAACGGTACAACGAAGATACATGTAGTAGCCCAGGACGGCGTGACGAGCAAGGATTACTTCGTCGCGTTCCCAGTTCGCAAATCCAACAATACGGCTTTAGGCGATCTTTACCTTGATTCAGAAGATGCGGAGATAGCGTTCCGTGCCAACAAGACGGATTATGAAGTGATCCTGCCGTACGGCGCCGAGGCTTGTCCGCAGATGGTGTTTGAGAAAGACGAACCGGAGCAACGGATAGACGTGATTTCGCGCCCGATCGGTCAGACCAGCCAGATCATCGTGACTGCAGAGAACGGCGACATACGCACCTATAACATCCTCTTCAAACGCGAAGTGCTCAAGACCAAGAACCTGCTCTCCATGATTCGAATTAAGGAACTGGATCAGGAACTGAGCCTGAAAGATAAAGCAAAACGCGACTTTGATGTAGAGATGCCGTTCGGCTCTCGTTCGCTCACCGTGGAGTATGAGAAATCCTACGACGCACAAACGGTATTCATCCAGCCGGGTGGAGTACATAACCCGACGATCATTACCGTCAAGGCGAACAACGACACCGTAGCGGATGAGATTTATACCATCAATCCGATCGTTCCTACTGCTGACCCTGCTGTACTGACCGATATACGCGTGAAGATCGGAGACGGCGCAGAAGTTACGATCCCGGGCTTTACCCCCGAGAAATTTACTTATATCGTTCCTGTAACAGGAAAACCGAAACTGCGCTATACGCTTAACAAGGGCGCAGAGATTAATATTATCGCGCAAAGCAGCAAGCATTGGGCTGCTGAAGTGACGTACGGTGAAGGTGTTAGTGCCCGTACGAATACTTACCATGTGTGGTTCTACTATCCTGATGAGCAAGTTCCGAATGCAGAGTTTAAAAATTGGGAGGCGGCGGCAACTTATACAAGTTCACAAAAACCATCAGGTTGGTATACCGTTACGGATGTGTTAGGTAAGCATACTGGTTTCTTCTCATTCACACCTGACAACCTTTGTATGAAGAACGGTACGGATGTGGTAGAACTGAATACGAAATACAGTACACCGGGTGGTGGTCTGATTCCTGGATTCATCACCTTAGGAACAATTTCCAACTCAGGATGGGGTATCGCGGGAGGTACATCGTTTGACGTATCAGGAGGTATCTCGTTCCACAATAGTCCGGATGTTATGCAGGTTCGTTATAAGTTCAGTAATGTACGAACCAGCAACCAAATTCAGTATGTATTAACCGGAAATGACGGACAAAGAACATTAGAATGGAAAAATTCATCCAACGTAAGTAGTTACCAAACCTTTTCGTACGATTTGACTGACGCAAATACGGTTGCAGGAGAGCCGACGTTATTGAATATCATTATTAACTCGTTCTTCCAAGTGGACGGAACCAAGGATGAGTCGCTTGGTCTATCAGGAGAGCCGAATATGTTAGTTGATTGGATTCGTTTCTCTTACAACCACAAACTCGCTTCGATGAAGGTTGATGAGTTTGACGCAGCGAAAGACGACAACGCTTTCTCTGCTACCCTGACGGATCCGGAGCGTATAGAACTTCCTGTACTCTCCTTTACCGGTGAAGTGGCGGACCAAGCGCAGGATGTCGTTTGGGCGACACCTACCAAAGATGCTGACTTCGAGACCCGCACCGCTACTATCCGTAACTGGGCGGAGAACGGAGTGGACTACACCGATTACACGCTGACCGTCAAACGTCCGCTCGACACGCGTAACGAGTTGGCGAACCTCCTGCTGGACACCGTAATGATCAACGGCTTTGCTACCAACAAGACCGATTATGTTGTGACCCTGCCGGCTTCGCGTCGTAACTTACCGGACATCCAGCCTGTACCTTCTTCCTCCTTACAACAGGTAACAACCTCCTTCAACCCTGCTGATTCTACCGTAACGATCACCGTTACGCCGGAGAAGGGCGAAGCAACGGTTTATACCGTTAAGTTTACCTCTCCGCGCAGCAACGACGTTACGCTGACAAATATCATCGCAGACGGCTTGACTTACGACCCGGATGTGAAGACCTACGAACTGGCGGCAGAGCAAATGCCTGTTATCTCGTTCGTTAAGAAATCTGACCTTCAGGAAGTGTCGCTGCAGAACGGCGTACTGACCGTTACCGCTGAGGACGGAACGAAAGGTACCTATACTATTACGCGCGTAGATCCTGTTATCGCGCCGAATGGTACAATCCATGAGTTCTCGCTTGGAGATAACGTGATAGCTGACTTCGGTGCGGCTAACTTCACAAAGGATGAGGCGAGACCGGCTGAGGCCGTGTCCTTCATCCGTGAGCAGGATGCAGACTCCGTGATCTTCGTCCAAACCGAGACACAGATGACATGGGCTGTGCCGGGTACAGGAAAGACATATACATGGTCCTATCCTTCTGCGCTTTCGAATAACACCAAGTTGGCGCAGATCCTGATGGATGAAGCGAACTACAACGACTTCGTGCCGGAGCTCAGCGATGATCCGTACGAGATTTATGCCGACACGACGCTGCTCTTGGAGGCCGTTGCAGCGGAAGACAAACAGTATATCGTTACGACGCATACTATCGTGAATGAAGACGAAGGCGTGACGGAAGGCGTTGAATATACCATCGCCGTTACGGCGGAAGACGGTGTTGCTACCCGAACCTACCGTGTCCGCGTCCTGCGGCCGAAGAGCAACAACGCTTCGCTGGCTGGAATCATGCTGGATAGCGTGCTCATCGACGGCTTTGACCCTGCTACAGAGTCTTATACCGTTACCCTGCCTCTGCCGGCTGACGGCGTGAAACGTGCCCAACCGCAGATGCCGAATATATCGTATGTCGCCGCTAACGCAGGACAGAAGATATCTGTTGAGCCTGCCAAACTGGGCGAACCTATCGTCTTCACTGTCGAGTCGGAGGACCGCAAGGCTACCAAGTACTACTATCTCACCGTCAATGCTGAGCCGAGTCACTGCGTGGATCTGACGGGTATAACCGTCAACGGCGAAGCAATCCAGGGGGATAAGGATGAGCACTTTGAGTCGGGACGTCACTTCTATTCGCTCTCCCTCAAGACGAGCCAGATAGACGTGGATTATACTTCTGACGACCGCTTCCAGAAAGTGACGATCGTCCGTACCGACCTGGAGGAAGGTAGCAAGTACCGCTATGTGCTGCATGTAGAGGCGGAGGATGGTATCACTACAGCCGACTACCAGGTGAATATCTATGTCGAGAACAAATCCAACGACCGTACGCTGGCGAACATTACATTGGATGGCAAGAACTTTGTAGACTTCGAACGTGCGCTGAATGAAGACCTCGCGTTCGACCCGGATAACAATAACTATACCATCAACCTGCCGTCCGGAACAACACTGCTGCCAGAGGTGAACGCGCAGCTGAAAATGGACGGTCAGACGGTAGAAATCGACCAACAAGGCGACTCCGTTCTGCTGAATGTAACCGCGGTGGATGGTACGAAAAACCAATACGTGCTACACTTCGTAGTACCTCTGTCCAAGAATGCTAACCTCAGCATGATCTTCCTTGACGGCGAGCCGTTGCCTTCGTTCGATCCTGCTTACTACTTCTATCAGGTGGACCTGCCGGTAGGTACGTACGAACTGCCGGAAGTAGTAGCGCAGAAAGCGGAGGTGGCACAAAAGATTCTGTCCACGGAGGTGGATACGGATAAAAACCAGGTTACTATTAAGGTACAGGCGGAAGATCCTGCTACCCGTGAGAACACCTACGTCGTTGTCTTCCGTTTCACCCAGTCCGATGCAGATACACTGGCTATGATTTATCAGGATGGTAAGGCGCTTGAGACCTTTGCTCCGCAAACCAAGTACTATGCCTTGACCCTGCCGGTAGGTACTATGGCATTCCCGGAACTGGGTTGGGAGGAAGCAGACGACTGGCAGACCGTGACGATGGACACCGTTGAGTCCACGGCTAACCAGCTCATCCGCCAGATCATTGTTACTTCCGAGAGCGGAAAGAAGAATACCTACACGGTTTCTTATACGATTGAGAAATCGGATGTGGACTGGCTGCAAATGATTTTCATTGACCAGAAGCAACTCGCTGATTTCGACGCGGCTACCTATGAGTATTATTACGAACTGACCGCTTCGTATGCAGCGGAACTCAATGGTCACTTGCCTGCGGTTGAGTATCTCAGTGGCGATGAGTACCAGAGCGTGCTCGTTTCGCAGGTACGTGACTCCTTGGAGAGCAAGTCGCTTGGCTACAAGACGGTTATTACAGTAACAGCTGCTACAGGCGCTACGAGGACCTACACGATCCACTATCCGGTTCAGAAGTCCGGCGAAGCAACGCTGAATATGATTAACCTTGCCGGAAAGCCGCTGGCTAACTACGATGCCGAGCGCTTCAACTACCGTGTGGAGATCGATGTAGAGGCTTCTGTGCCAGTTGTAACGGTGCTCAAGAAAGAGGAGATCCAGGTGGTGGAGATCACGATCAATGAGGATGTTGTTACTGTGCTGGTAACTGCGGAAGACGGTACGCAGGCTACTTATACCCTGACCTTCGAGCGTATCATGTCTTCTATTACTACTCTCCAGGATATTATCCTCAGGGATGAAGATGGCGTTCAACTGCCCGCTGCACAATTCCCGTTCCGCTATGACAAGTATAGCTATACGATTGATATACCGTATACGGCGGACAAACCGCTGGAGGAGCAACTGCCTTCTGTGGAGACCATAGTAAGAGACCCGCAGCAGATGACGGATAGCGTTCATTACCTCCTGCCGAACGGAGATATTCAGGTGGATATTACCGTCACGGCTCCTAACGGGGAAAACCAGGCTATCTATTCGCTCGTCTTCCATTTCCTGAAGCCGACGGATGCTACCTTGGTGAATGTCCTGATCAAAGACGAGGAACTGCCCGGCTTCCTGCCTCTCCAGACCGAGTATATGTATGCGCACCCGTACGGGTCGGATTCGACGGACTTCTTCTCTGCGGCGGATGTACAGGCGCTGCTCAGCGACCCGCTGGCTACCTATACAATCACGGACAACGAGGAAGGAACGATCTTCATCCGTGTAGTAGCGCAGGACGGCAATACCGAGATTACTTATACTATCTCCCAGTCGATAGCCAAAGATAACGACTGCTTCTTGAGCGCGATCCTTCTGGACGGGGATTCGATTAGCAATTTCGCATCGGATGTCACCTTCTATACCTATTACCTCCGCGAGGGTGCTATTGCGCCGGGCGTAGAAGCAATACCGCATTCGGAGAACGCAGAGGTGTCGGTTCGTGAGGTTTCTGCCGGAGATACATGTATGATTATTGTTACGGCGGACGATGGTTCCGAGATGTATTATTATATCCATTTCGCTGTCTCGTCTATCAATGAGACGCTCGAACCCACGGCGAACGACGTAGTAATCAAGCGTCTGCCCGGTACGAACCAGCTCTTTGTAGGTACGATCCGGAAGGACGTTCATTTCGCCCTCTTCGATCAGAACGGACGTCGTCTCTTCTACGAGAAAGTGCCTACGGCAGACCCGAACGATGTAGATCTGGTAGAAGACCTGGTAACGGGAGAACGCCTTAATGACGTACTGAATACCGGCTCCGGTCTGATAGTGGATATAAATCCGGGGCAGATATATTTCTATACCTTCCTCTACGGTGATAAGACCTTCATGCAGATGCTCAAGGGTGACACCGCCAAGAAACTGGTATCCGGCAAAATTATCTGCCAATAAGCCTGAAAATAAGTTACAATTTTGAAAAAGTCCCACATATATTTGCGTATGTGGGATTTTTTTTGTAACTTTGCACACTCAACCGTTAATCATAACTGCCGGATACTAAATCGTACAACGAAAACCAGCAAATCGTACATCGCATGATTGGAATCTTCAATGATAATTTCCCGCCTATCTTGGATGGGGTTGGGATGACAGCGCAGAACTATGCGTATTGGTTGCATGAGAAAGGGCATGAAGTGGCGGTTATCACACCTTTTGCGCCGAATTCAAAAGAGGTATTACGCGCTGCCAAATATCCAATTTACCGCTATCCTTCTATTCCTATACCTTTCCGTCATCCGTACCGTTACGGACTGCCGTATATCTCGCCTGTCTTCCTGCATCATTGGCGTAAGATGCATTTTGAGATTGTCCATGCCCATTGCCCCTTTACGACAGGCGACCTCGCTCTGTCCGCTTCACGGCGGCAGCAGATTCCGATGGTGGCTACTTTCCATTCCAAATACCGTCAGGACTTCGAGCATAACGTGAAATCCAAAGCCGTCGTGGATTGGATGGTGAACCACATCATACGTTTCTTCGAGAAAGCGGACGAGGTATGGATCCCGCAGGCGGCGGTGGAGCCGACGCTCAGGGAGTATGGCTTCAAGGGGCATGTCGAGGTGGTCGAGAACGGAAATGATTTCTATACCCCTGCGGTTCAAATAGAGGCGATGCGCGCCGAGATGCGTGAGGAGTTGGGACTACTGCCTGATGAAACGATGCTTCTCTTTGTTGGACAGCATATATGGGAGAAAAATATCGGTTTTATCCTTGATGCGCTCGCTCTAATTAAGGATAAGCCATTCCATCTCTTTATGGTCGGTACGGGTTATGCGGTGCGGGAAATACGGCATAAGATCAGCGCGCTTGGTCTCCAGGATCGCGTGACGCTGCTGGGTAATATCCATGACCGCGAGCGTCTTAAAAAGATCGATGCGGCAGCGGATCTCTTCCTCTTCCCTTCGCTCTATGATAACGCACCTCTGGTGGTGCGCGAGGCTGCGGCTTTGCATACGCCGGCACTAATGTTGCAAGAATCCACGGCGGCGGAGGTCATCAAACCTAACGAGAACGGCTTCCTTACACCCAATGACTTGCAGGCATATGCTGACCAGATTTCTTATCTCATGGAGCATCCGGAGATCCTCGTTAGGGTAGGAGACAAGGCCTCCAAGACTATCTCGCGGTCATGGGAGAACGTGATAGAAGAGGTACTGCTCCGTTATCGGGACATACAAGAGAGTTATAAACTGAAACACGGCGTAATAGTATGATAACAATGGTGCTTCTGATGCTCCTGCAGACGGCGATGTTGGCGTTCAGTCAGGTGGCATTAAAATTAGCAATGGAGGGACTTCACTGGGAGTGGAGCTGGTCATTCATCTGGCATAATGTGATCTGTAATGCATGGCTGATGATAGCGGTCGCCCTAATGATAGGCGCGAACCTCTTCTGGCTTTGGATGCTTCATAAATACCCGCTCTCGCAGGTCTATCCTTTGACGAGCCTTGGATTTATCTTTGGTATGTTATCAGGGTGGCTGATTTTCCATGAGCAGGTGGGATTCATGCAATGGCTGGGAGTGATGTTGATTATTGCTGGGTGTATTTGTATTGCTAAAGTATGAGAGAGAAATTCAAACAATGGTTGTCGCTCGGCAACAGAGCTAACTGGGTTGTCTTTGCCCTTTTCACGCTGCTCATCTTTGTGCAGACGCTTCTCTTTGACCATTTCGCTTTCCGCGAACTGGAGTTGCAGCCTTCGGCGCAGAATAGGATCGCTATGATCTTAGCCAAATTGGCGGCATCCATGCTCTTTGCTTCCTTCACCTTCCTCTTGCGCGATAAACGATGGCTCATAGCCCTCTCGCTCGTCATTGATACGTGGTTTGTGGCGAACTTGATATACATGCGCAATAACCATATCCTGCTGGATGCAGAGGCGTTTAATATGTCCGGAAACCTGCATGGTTATTTCTGGTCGGTCCTCATCTATATCGAGTGGGGGATAGACCTCCTTTTCTATGGTCTCACCGCCCTGTTCAGTTGTATTTATTTCTTTACTACTTCTTCTAAACGTTGTTGGCAGGCATGGCTGGGGATGTTGCTCTTGGCGGTAGGAACGCGTCTCGGAGCGGAGGCACTCTATGTCAATGATAAGAAGAAAACTACGCAGACCGAAGCCGCATACGATGCCGTGCCTTTTATCCGTGAGCACCGGGAACCCGTCTATGGCACGGATTTTCCTACTACCGTAGCGAACACATCGGTTCTCTATTCGCCGCTTTACATCACTTCGGATTATTATCTCATGATCAACGAGATTCAACCGGATAGGCCTCTTACTCCGCATGATTATGCCTTAATGGCGCATCTGGACAGCGGTGAGGACTCGGTCTTGCTCGATAGCCCGCTGATCATCGTATTGCTCGAAAGTCTGGAGAACTGGGTTCTGACGCCGCAGATTATGCCAAACCTCTACCGCCTGACTAAGAATGACCATACGTTCTATGCCAACCGTATCCATACTCAGATAGTAGGCGCGCCTTCGGCGGATGGGCAGATGATCGTTAACTCCGGTCTGCTGCCTATTAATGCCGGAGCAACTTGTCTCCATTACCCGCGCAACACCTTCCCTGCTATCATGAAACTCGCGCCGGATAGTGCTATATGTCTTCTACCGCATGATACCTGTGTCTGGAACCAGACTGCTATGTCGCCGGCATACGGATATGACTCGACGATCTGCTACACGGATATAGATACGATCCTTTTCCAGAAACTTGACTCCCTTGTGGATGAGGGTTATCGCTATATACAATGTATCACCCAATCCACCCATGCGCCCTTCGTGAATGAGAAATATTCGCGTCTCGAACTGCCTAAGTCCATGCCGTGGGTGATGTATAATTTTATCCGGGGATTCAATGCTTTGGACGACGGCCTGGGTTATTTCATCCGTAAGATAGAGACAGACCCGATCCTGCAGAACTATACCATCGTCTTCACGGGCGACCACCGGATCTTGCACCATGAGAAACGTCAGCAGATGTTGCGCTATGCGCGCCGCTGGTCGAAGAAACATGCCGGCACGGAGTGGGAGTGGATCTCGTCCCTCACACCGGATGACGACTGCCTGCCGCTCGTGATCTATTCGCCTAAGATCAGCGGTAACCCGCATTATACCGGGGATTGTTACCAGATGGATATTTATCCTACTTATCGGGCGCTCGTCGGAGCGGAGGACTATAGGTGGCGTGGATTCGGGATCAACCTCATGGACCCGGCACAAAAAAGGCCCATCCTTGAGGATGAAGCCTTTCCGTTGTCCGACCGCCTGATCAGGAATAATTATTTCCAGCGGTAACCGATTCCTAAAGAAACCGATTGCGGATAGATCAGTGCGTTTGCGATTTCTTTGCCTTTGTTTTCGCTGTAGAAGCCTGCTATATCCGACAGGCTGACTTTGTATTGCGCATTGATTTGAATGCCTATCGGGAACTCGTATCCTACTGTTGCGCATATGCCGAAATGGTTATTATGCAGGCTGTAAAGTCGGCTATAATCATATGTCGGAGGTTCTTCCGCTTTCATCCGCATTGGCATACCTGCCGCTACCGGGTCATCTAAGTTCTTGAATTTATTCGTGATATTCGATGCAAAAGTGAAATGCGTGAATATACCGCCGCCGAACTGGATATAACCTTTCTCCATATTACCGAATCGGCCTAAGAAATAAATCGGTATATCTACGCCGAAGGACCATAAATGGTTCGCACTATCCGTTACTGCGAAATAGTTCTGATGCGCCGTGAAGATCACTTGCGGCTGGATAGCGAAATGTTGTGTTACAGCAAAATCCAAAAATCCGCCTAATTCTCCGCCGACACGCATATACGAACTCATCGTGTGGTGAGCGCGTGTGATGATGAAGTTACTCGTATTCACTCCGGCTAATAGACCTCCGGACACTAATTTCGGCAGTTTCTCTTGGTCCAGCGAATCCAACATACGCTCGGTGTTAAATTCCACTAACTTAGCCTTCGCCTCTTCTAGCGAGAGCTGTATTTTCGTGTCCTTGTTCTGAGCCGCCAGGCTTAGAGAGAGGGTCGCTATACTCCAAATTAATACTATTCTTTTCATGGCTTATAATGCAAATCTAAAGGTGATCTTCACGCCGTTTCTTCCCCAGGCGCCTATGCGGCGGCGACCATGGATCATTACAGGATGCCCGTCTGCATCTACCGCCGGCTGGAAACCTTCGGTAGGATGGTCGGCATCTTTTGGTTCCATCTTTTGGATCATATACGGCAATTCGTAGTCGTTATAGGTTAATCGGCGTACGTAGTCGATGCGAATGAATTTGAGAATATTCTCGAAACCCGCAGTTAACTCCATGTACGGCAGTTTGCCGATAGGGGAGCTCGTGCGATAGCCGTCTTGGATATACCCGTTGTGGTCGAATGCATTATCGACGATACCGTTCTCCCAGGGTGTGTGCGGGAAATCGTACAAACCGCTATTACCCTCTAGATAAGGGTTGTTTTTCTTCGTCAAACCGCCGTATATGCCGCTGAAACTAACTACGCCGCGCAGTTTCAGTTTGTTGATACCCGGTATGCGGTTCAGGATCCAACCCTTGAAATAATACGTCGCATAAAGCGCTACGTATTCGTCCATCATGAACTCCATCGGCTTCATCTGGTTGAATGCGCGCTGAGCCAGGAAAATACTGGTGCTGCTCTGCGGAATATACAATTTGGTAAACGGTGCTTTTTGCCATAGCATACCGGTCTGTACACGCAGATCCAGGTGACCGAAAGCGGAGAACCAGAATCGTTTGTCGAAGAGGAACTCTGTCCGGTTGTAGATAAATCCGTCGCCGCCGTTATGCCGATCGTCCAGATAGCCTACGTAGTGCGTCAACTTGAAGGTAGGAGCGTCCTTTTCGATAGCAAAAGGACTGCGAATACCCATACGGTCGATATAGATCCGGCTGCCCGGCGAATACTCCAACTCAACCATTCCCTCGTAATTACGGTATGATCCTATGTTCGTGTATGTCTTGCTCCAACTCGAATCTGCAGCCATCGTCCAGTTTACCTTATCGTAACTTAGTACACCGGCAGCTTCGTTGTTTGTGAAATCGAAGGAGGCGCGGATTGATAGTTTGTTGCGCCATTCTTTCATGTATTCCGCTTTGGCATGGAATACATACTGTGCAAACGGCAGCGTTGGTTTGCTCGTAGGAATAGATGCCAAGATATGGTCACGACGGATGATGTCGGTGTTCTGTCCCGGCTCCTCTACGTCGTATTGCGCACCTATCTGGATATGGTGTCTTAACCCGTCGTACGGCTGGCTCTTGTGTTTGTCGAAAGTCCATACCAAGGTAGCGTTGTATTTCGGTCGCAGGTCTGTCGTACCGAAAGCTACATATCCGCGGAAGAAAAACTGGTCGTGCAGCCTCGCCGTGCTCGCACCGCCTACACGCACGCGGACGCCTTCCAACTTATTCCAACTTACGAAATTGTATATCGGACCGAAATCGAACTTACTCTCGTCCAGATCGCGGGCGGGGGTGGTGGCAACATATTCTGAAGTGATGGCGTTTACGGTGGCTACCAGACTGGCTATACTCGGGTTGTCTGTCGCTTCGCGTACCAAATCATATACCGAATTCTCGTACCATGAGAGCGGTTCTGGACGAAGTGTATCCCATGCGGCTGCACCGAACCGTTGAGCCGTGGAGTCATTTGTCTCTATCTCGTCTGCCGTCAGACTCGAGAAAGTTTCACGGGGAATAGGTGTCTCCAGATCCCAGTCCGTGTAGATCTTCGTCTGGCGGGCTAACATACCCCGTTTGTTATTCAGAACATAGAATTTGGCATACGTGGTCGTCCTGTCCGGTGCCCAGATACCGTTCTCTAACTGTTTGTAACTATGCTCCACCGAATAGTTGCTTACGAAATTGAGGTTGATGTCCGGCGGTACGTTGATCGCGTATTTCTTGAGACGGAAGGTGGAGTCGTTGACGATATAGAGGTGACCCGTGAAACCGTAACTCTCTGAGTTAACCGGTACAAAAGCCAGGTCAATACACGGATAGCCGTCCACCATGATGGTATCCATGATGTAATATTGGTAGAATGTCACGGCAAGGGTGGAACTCAGCGGAGAAACAAATCGGTTAAACAGCAGGTTCATGCTGTTGTCGTTGATATCCACGTCCTTGAAAATCGCATTGACGTTCTCTTGGAATGAACCCTGCGACACTAAATCCTCCACTCCGAACACACGTTTCTTCTCTAATATCTTCTTCTCGCGGTGGGGCTTGCGCTGGTAGTATTCCGAATTGAGGTGCTCACGGATGGAGATAGTCACGTTGGGATAGACGCCCGTCGTGTCGATATATTTCTGGATAAAATTGAATTTCTTCCAGAATGGTTTCTCCCAGTTCACTTTGATGTTATCCAGCGCGAAGGACATACGGCTGTAGCTCTTCGCGGTGTATTGCGGCATAGAGGTAACGTAGAACGAGTCCTTGTGGGCGATCACGTTCTTGATCAACTCTACGGCCGGATTGCCTTTACGTTTGTAGTCACGCTTACGGTTCTTTGGTGTCACGACGATATCTTGCAGACCGTAAACGTCAGGAGTCATCTTGACCTTCACGTTCTTGCGGTTCTGACCCTTGCGGAGGGTCAGCATTTCGGTCTTGTAGCCCAACATCTGGAAGTTCAGCGTGTTGTAGCCGGCACTGTTGCTGATGGAGAAGTTACCGTCTATATCGCTCGTCGTACCTATCTCCGACGGGATCATGCCTTTGCTGGTGGTTGATTTCAAGAAATATATCTGTACGAACGGCAGTGTCTCGCCCGTGTCGCCGTCCACTACCGTACCCGATATACTTGTCACCTCCTGCGCACTCGCCATCCCGGCGAAGCATAAGATCAAAATTACTATGTACCTTAACTTTTTCAATTCGTAATTCTTAATTTTGAATTTTTAATTTTGAATTTTTAATTCGTCAGCTTTGCTGACGCAGGCTCTCCTCATGAATTAACTCCCATAACGCCAACTTAAATTCCGTCCGCAATCCTCCCCCTTTAGGGGGCTGGGGGGCTTTTAGTCTTTCAACTATCATCTCGTACCGTTCCGGCTGGAGTGGTGCTACGCCGTTGGCTTTCTTCCATTCTCCTATCCGCCGGCTGACGTCCATTCGTGCGGCTATCGTGTCCCATAGTTTCTCGTCCAGCTCGTCTATCTCCGCCCGCAACCAATTCAATTCGGTCTTTTTGCTTTCGACTTTCGACTTTTGACTTTCGACTATCTTCGCTAATGAAGAAGGCTCTATCTGCTGCTTGGCGTCCGACAGCGCTTGCTCCGGATGGCAATGCACCTCTACCATCGCTCCGTCCAGACCCAGCTCGTATATCTTGTTCATCAGTTCCGGCACTTTGGCGGAATCGCCGCTCATGTGGCTCGGGTCCAGCAGCATCGGTATGTCCGGCCGCGCCAGCCGCACCTGATGCGCCATCGCCCAGCAAGGACGGTGCCCGCAACCTCTATGTACCGCCAGGACGGGTATCCCTGTCTTCTCAAACCGCTCTATGTTGCCTATCCATAGCGCCGCGTCTTCATTCACCGGGTTCTTAATCAATATGCCCTTTATCTGTCCTCCCTCTCTTGAGGAGAGGGCCTGGGTGAGGTTTTCCACCGCCATCGGGTTTGCACTTGTCCTGGCGCCAATCCACAGGTAGTCAATACCGGCGGCTATGGCTTTCTGTACATGCTCCGGAGTTGCTACCTCTGTCGCAACATCCATGCCAAACGCCTTCTTCACCTCTGCCAGCCATTCCAATGCCTCTTCGCCTACGCCGCGGAACGTGTGCGGACTCGTGCGCGGCTTCCATGCGCCCGCGCGGAAAATAAAAGGCGTCTCACCGCAAACGGCCTTTATCTGCCCCGCGGTGAGTACTACCTGCTCGCGGCTCTCCGCTGAACAGGGACCTAATATGTAAATCGGATTACGGATTACGAATTACGGATTACGAATCCTTTAATAGCTCATCTGCAACCGGAACAGCATAGGATCCGGTGTCCAGCCTTCCTCGTAATAGAAATCGGAGATGGTGCAGAATACCTCTACGAACCCTACACCTACGGCATAGTCGATATGTTGCTGGTAGAAATAGGGGGTGGTGGTGCTGTCGGTATCCTGGATCTCAATCTGCTTGTAGATCGTCTCCGGAAGCGCTACCTGGTAGGCGTTGTTCTTGCCGCTGTTGTACTCGTGGCTCACGCTCACCTCGGCGTAGTTATATACGTTCTCCGTGAGTTCGGGAATGTCGAAATGGCAGAAGAACATGTTCGCGCTCTGGTCAAAATCCCATTGCGCAGAAGTCACCGTCAGGTCAATGGTCTTCTTATGGAACGGCTGGCCTTTCTCACATCCGGAGAGCAATACGCCCATTACTGCCATCATACAGATAAATAAGTATTTTCTCATAATCGTTTTTTAGTTAAAATCCCAATTTGGCTGCAAAGGTACAACAAAAATTGCACATACGCAAGTTTTTGAGCGGAATTTTTGAAAAAAGTAGAAGTTCTCTACTTCTTTTAGGGATAGATAGCAGGCACTATGCTTGCATAAGGGGCGGCTATATAGCACTAAAAGAGAGGGCACAGCCCTTTTCAAAAATCCTGCTCATTCTTGCGTATGGTCTGCAGGACGCGACTGTACTTTCGAGGTGGGACGGCTTTAGCCGTGTCGGTGCCCTCGAAGTACAACCGCACCAACTTCAATATAGCCCCCAAACACAAAAAGAAAAATCGTCCCTCGGGGCGATTTTTCGCTTTTTTCTTGCGTATGTCATGAAAAAGCAGTACCTTTGCACGCTGAATCGTAATGGAACCTATTTGCGCCATATCAACACCGTACGGAACGGGGGGAATAGCCGTCGTACGGGTATCCGGAGAAGGGAGTATCGCTATCGTAGATACGCTCTTCCGCGGACGAGTGCCCTTGGTCGGAGCCAAAGCCAACACCGTGCATTTCGGGAGGATTGAAAGAGACAAGGAGGTATTGGATGAGGTGCTGTGCACGGTCTTCCGCGCGCCCCATTCGTTCACAGGCGAAGAGACGGTGGAGATAGCCTGCCACGGCAGTCTCTTCATCCAGCAGGAGCTGCTCCAATGGCTGATTGACGCCGGATGCCGCGCTGCAGAACCGGGAGAGTTCACACGGAGAGCATTCCTCAACGGCAAGATTGACCTCAGTCAGGCGGAAGCGGTGGCGGACCTCATCGCCGCGCAGAGCAAAGCGGAGAAAGACCTCGCGTTGAGCCAGCTCAGAGGAGCGGTATCCAACGCCCTCAACGACCTGAGAGACAGGCTTCTCCATTTCACATCCCTGATAGAGTTAGAGTTGGACTTCGCAGACCATGAGGAACTGGAGTTCGCCGACCGCTCCGAACTGAAACGTCTCGCGGAAGAGATAGAAAGCAAACTGGCGGACCTGATGGCTTCTTTCCGAACGGGAAACGCCATCAGAAACGGTATATCGGTGGCTATCATCGGCGCACCGAACGTAGGCAAATCGACCCTTCTGAACGCGCTCTTAGGCGAACAGCGCGCTATCGTGAGCGACATACAAGGTACAACCCGCGACACGATCGAAGACACACTCATCATCGACGGAATCCTATTCCGGCTGATTGACACAGCAGGACTGCGGGAGACAGGCGACGAACTGGAGAATATGGGTATCGAACGCAGCCGCAAAGCAGCAGAACAGGCGCAGATAGTGGTAGTGGTAAGGGAACCCAAAGACCGCTGCGCGGAAAGAGAAAAGATCGCTTCGCTCAAAGAAGAAAGCGATGTACAATGTTCGGGAACGGTGATTGAGGTGGTGAACAAGGCGGACCTGATAGAAGGACCATCGGACCATCTACCGGCTACCAAGGACGAAAGAATATATATATCTGCGAAGAAGGGGGATATAGAGCCGCTGCGGCGGGAACTCGTGCGGGCAGCAAGGGAGACCATGCACACTGGAGCCGTCACCCTCTCCAACGCACGGCATTATGAGGCGGTATGCCGGGCACACGATGCCATCACCCGCGTGCAGCAGGGGATGCATGACTGCCTATCCGGCGAACTGCTGGCTATGGATCTGAAGGACTGCATCGATGCACTGGGAGAAGTGACAGGACAGATAACCAACCAAGAGGTGCTGGCAAACATATTCAGTAAATTCTGCATCGGAAAATAAATGACCAAATCGTAAATGACATGATATTATCCATGACAGGTTATGGCAGAACCGAAAGCCAATTCAGAGGACGCAAGATCGTTTGCGAGATCCGATCGTTGAACTCCAAAGCAATGGACCTGACCGTCCGGCTGTCTCCCGCACTGCGTGCACGGGAGTTGGAGTTGCGCAACCTCGTGACGAAGAGAATCGAGCGAGGAAAAGTGGACCTCGTTATTGAAGTACAAAGTGACGAAGTACCAAGTACGAAGGCTGCGCTGAACTGGTCGGCGGCGGAGGAGTACGCACGGCAGTACAGCGAACATTTCGGTACGCCTGTCCCGGCTGAGGTGATGGCGGCTATAATGAGGCTACCGGACGTGATGAAGAACCCGGACGAGGAGACGAACCTGACGGACGAGGAATGGCAGGGGATACAGACGATGCTGGATAAAGCACTGGATGCGTTCGTCGCTTTCCGGATACAGGAAGGAGCGGCGTTGCAGGCAATGTTCACAGAGAAACTGGACGCTATAGCCGATCTGCTGGCGCAGGTGGAGCCGTTTGAGAAAGGCAGGGTCGCCAAGATCAAAGAGAGGCTGGAACAGAACCTCGCGCAACTCTCCGCACAGACACAGGCGGAGATTGACCGCAACAGACTGGAACAGGAAATGATCTATTACCTCGAGAAACTGGACATAACCGAGGAGAAAGTGCGGCTCACCAACCATATCAAGTATTTCCGCGAAACAATGGGAGAGAGCCTCGACACGCAGATAAAACATTCGGGGAGCGGAGCCGGAGTAGGGAAGAAATTAGGCTTCATAGCACAGGAAATGGGACGCGAGATCAACACCCTCGGCTCCAAATCGAACCAAAGCGAGATGCAGATCATCGTCGTCAAGATGAAAGATATACTGGAGCAAATCAAAGAACAAGTCCTCAACGTGTTGTAAAGTACCCAATAAAGTACCCAATAAATGACCAAATGGTAAATGCCCAAATGGTAAATGATATTATGATCTATATTTTCTGTGCGCCTTCGGGGAGCGGTAAATCAACTATGGTGCAGCATATGCTGCATAAATACCCCGGAAAATTTGAACTGTCTGTCTCTTGCACAACCAGACCTCCGCGCGGACAGGAAGTGAACGGCAGGGAGTACTATTTCATCTCCGCTGATGAGTTCCGCGAGCGTATCGCCCGCGATGAGTTCATCGAATACGAGCAGGTCTATGAAGGTCTCTATTACGGCACGCTGAAAACCGAGATCGAGCGCATCGAGGCGGCTGGCAGACAAGTGCTGTTTGACGTGGATGTCAAAGGGGGAGTGAACCTCAAAAGGATATTGGGAGACAGGGCGGTGTCGGTCTTTATCTGCCCTCCGTCGATAGACGAACTGCGACGCAGGCTCGAGGGACGAGGAGACACTTCGCCCGAGATGATAGAGAAACGCCTGGCGAAAGCGGAATACGAACTGAGTTTCAAACCGCAGTTCGACCGGGTCGTGGTCAATGACAATCTGGAGCAAGCGTTCGCCCGCTTAGATGCGATCGTTGAAAGGTAAAAGGTTACGGGTGGCGGAATAGCATCATACGCCATTCGCCCTTCTCACGGGTTTCGAGATACTGAAGGCCCTGTTCTTCCGCTGCGGCGAGGAGAGCAGGGCAGTCTGTTTCATAGAAGCCGCTGAGCCATAACTCGCCTCCGTGCGTCATGAGCTGTGCATAGGTCTGCATCTGCGCCAAGAGGACATTACGATGGATATTGGAGAGGATCAGGTCGAAAGAGGAAAGTCGAAAGACCGCTTCGCTCAAAGCAGAAGGCCGAAAGTCGAAAGCAGATAGATCTCCTAACTTTGCGTCTATCCTGACCCCGTTGAGCGCTGCGTTCTCAAGCGTGTTCTCTACGCTCTTGTCGTCTATGTCAACGGCTGTCACTTCTTCGGCACCGCGTTTCTTGGCGAAGATACCTAAGACCCCGGTCCCGCACCCGTTATCCAAGACCCTCTTGCCGGTCAGGTCGGTCTCTAACAACTGCTCAATCATCATAGAGGTCGTCTCATGGTATCCGGCTCCGAACGCGCAATGGGGAACAATCCTTACGCCCAACGGCAGTTCCTGCACCGGGTGCTCAGACTCCCATACCGCATTCCAGTTCTCGTCCGGGACCTCGGAAACGGAAAATGGAAAATTGAAAGATGAAAGGTATTCTCTGATCTCCCCTTGGTGCTGCTGCCATAGGTCCGAAGGGATATAATAGTCCGCTCCGCCTTGCTCCGGGGCGGAACCGCCGTCAATAGTGTCCACTCCCAGATCGCAGAGCTGCTGCTCAAACAGGTCTTTCTGCCATTCCTCGGCAAAATCAGTCTTTATGTGCAAACAACGATATAGCATATCCTACTAAATAATTACTTCCTCCGATAAAGACCGCATCTTCCGCTCCGGCATGTTCCAGTGCGTAACGGATAGCTTCATCGGGTTTGTCAATAGCCTTCCCTTCTTTTCCCCACAGGCTGAGCATTTCTTCTGCGGACCGGGCGCGCTGCGTGTCCGGGCGCGTGAAGAGGTAGCGGTATTTCTCTCCTGTCGGCAGAAGGCGCATGACGACATCTGTGTCTTTGTCGTTCACCATACCGAACACAATCCAAACATGCGGGTTGGACAGGGTCTTGAGTTGTTTGGCGACATACTGGAGACCATGGCTGTTATGCCCGGTGTCGCATATGACGAGCGGATGCTCACGGAGCGTCTCCCACCGGCCGTGCAGACCGGTCATTGCTGCGCAATGGGCGAAACCCTCCGCGATGGCTTCCCGACCCAAGGGCGTGAATTTCTCGTAGTGTCGTAATGACGTAATTACATAATTACGTAATACCTGCAGTGCCACATATGCGGCCTGGAGGTTGAGGTCCTGGTAGATTCCTTTGAGATCGCATTCCGGTGCCTCGCGAAGCCGGCGTGAACGCAGATACCCGCACTGGTCGGCAAACCAGATGCGGCAGCGGATCGTTTCGAGACCTTCTCCTAATATACCGCACTCGCGCGCGCGATCGAGGAAGACATTCATCGTCTGCGGATGGGTCTCTCCTATGACGCAGGGGACACCGGGTTTGATAATTCCGGCTTTCTCCCGAGCTATCTGAGGCAGCGTAGAACCCAGAAACTCGGTGTGGTCCATACCTATGTTGGTAACGACAGACAGGATAGGCGTCAGTATGTTAGTGCTGTCCAGCCGTCCTCCTAACCCTGTTTCCACCACCGCTACATCCACTTTCTCCTGCGCGAAATAGGCAAAAGCCATAGCGGTCATTGTCTCAAAGAAAGAAGGCTGTATCTCATCCAGAAAAGCCCTGTTCTGCTCTACAAAACGCACCACTTCTTCCTTTGGGATCGGCGTGCCGTTGATACGGATGCGTTCCGTGAGTGAGACGAGATGGGGGCTTGTGTACAAACCCACTTTGAGTCCGGCAGCCTGTAGTGCTGCGGCGATAAGATGGGAAGTGGAGCCTTTGCCGTTTGTACCGGCTACATGTACTGCGCGCAGCTGCTCATGTGGGTTGCCTAAATGCGCCATGAGACGGAGCATGTTGTCAAAACCCGGTTTGTAGGCTGCGGCACCTACGATATGAAACGGCGGACGCGAAGCATACAGGTACTCCTGGGCGCGGAGAAAAGACGAGGATATGTCGAAAAGCGGAGCGCCGGAGAGGAGTTGAATATTGTACGTTGAATATTGAGGCATTTCTTCCGGTTGGACCCCGTGGCGGGGATAGACGAAAATGCGGAAATGGGACAGGATATATTCGTATTCCTTCCACCGGTCAATGATCCGGTAGTTGTCTTCGCCGATGATGAGGGAGAACTCATGCTGCGGATAGGCTTTCTGTAGTTCCCGCAGGGTGTTGGCGGTGTATGAAGGACGGGGTAGGGAGAACTCGAAATCCGATGCTTTGAGCCCCGGAATGTCCTGCACCGCCTTGCGTACTCCCTCTAGCCGCTCCTGTTCGGGGGCGAGGGTATGCGCCTCTTTGAGAGGGTTGTTGGGCGAGACCATGAACCATATCTCGTCCAGATCGGTATGCCCGAGCACCCATTCTGCCAGCCCTGTATGCCCGAAATGCACGGGGTTGAAACTGCCTCCGTAAATACCTATTTTCATTGGTTGCTGACTACTTTAAAATCCAAAATCCCATCTTGTCTTCGTCTGGAGAGCCATCGGTAGAAACCCGGTGTGACATGTATGGCATGGTCTCGGCTGGTGAGCGCTACCGTCTGGCGGTTGGTAGGGTTATAGACCGATATATGCAGCCGTCCGTGTCCCTTGGAGGAACGTACCTGCTCCGCCAGTTCGTCGGCTACTTCTCGCGTCAGCCTGTTCAGCGGGAGAGTAATGTTTATGCCCTCGGTGCGCTTCTCCTGAGCCTCGTTCAGCATCTCTACTTTCTGCACCATAAACTCATATTCGGCATTCTCCTCCGGCTGCTCCTTGAACCACCGCTGTCCGGCTCCTTTCTGCTGGATGACGCCGGTAATGAGGACATACAGATCCTTCAGCATCATGTGGGCAAACTGGGAGTAGGCGGAACCGAAGAGCGTAATGGTATAGCTGCCGGAATAGTCCTCTATTGTATATCTGCCGTAGGGGTTTCCTTTCTGGCTGATGCGCTGTTCGGCTTCGGTAACGATACCTCCGAAGAGGCTGATCTGGTTCTTGTGCGCCGCGATAAACTCGGACGGCAACACCGGTCTATCTTCTTCGGGTGCAGCGGGTTGTACGGGCTTCTGTGCCACTACTACCGGCACCTCGTCCTCTTCGTTTTCCGGAGCACCGTAGTCGAGTGTCTCTTCCTGCGGCAGGTCCTCCTTGGGGGTCATCTCCGCAATGGCAGCCCGTATGTGGTATTCGGCGTCTGCACGCGCATCCGCACGGCGCCATATATCGAAAAGCGACAACTCATGCGCGGTGAGGTTGCATAGTTCCCGAACCTCGTATTCGTACTCGTCCAACGGGTGGGCGGAGAGATAGATACCGATCAGTTCCTTCTCTTTGTTGAGCCGCTCGATCGTGTTCCACCGCGGTACTTGCGGCAGATCGGGGTGTTTCACCTCCACCGCGATGTCGAAATCGTCGAAGAGCGAGTTGGCATTGGAGGCTTGGTCAGCCTGCCATTTGTTGCCGTAGTTCATCAGCAGTTCCAGCCCTGTGTCGCCATACTCGTCCGTGCCGAAGAACTGTTCGCGGTAGATGTCTTCGAAGCACTCGAAAGCACCCGCTTTGGCGAGGTTCTCGATCGTCTTCTTGTTGCATGATTGCAGATTGACACGCTCCAGAAAATCAAATATTCCGGTGTATTTGCCGTGTGCCTCTCGTTCGCGTATGATAGCCTCCGCCGCTCCTTCTCCTACGCCCTTGATGCCTCCCAAACCGAACCGGATGGCGCCGTCTTTGTTTACTGTGAAGGACAGTTCGGATTCGTTGACATCGGGTTCGAGCACGCTCAGTCCCAAAGCCTTGCATTCGTCCATCAGTTTGGTCACCTCCTTGATATCGTCCTTGTGGACGGTGAGGTTGGCTGCCAGGAACTCAGCGGGGTAATGGGCTTTGAGATAGCCGGTCTGGTAGGCTACCCATGAATAGCATGCCGCGTGCGATTTGTTAAACGCATAAGAAGCGAATTTCTCCCATTTCTCCCATATCTGATTCAGTATCTTGGGGTCGTGTCCGTTCGCCTTGCCGCCTTCCATGAATTTGTCCTTGAGCGAAGCCAGTACGGCTAACTGTTTCTTACCCATCGCCTTACGCAGTTTGTCGCTCTCGCCGCGGGTGAAGTTAGCCAGCAGGCGGCTCAGAAGCATGACTTGCTCTTGATAGACGGTTACGCCGTAGGTGTCCTTGAGGTATTTCTCCATGACGGGCAGATCGTAGGTGACAGGCTCCAGACCCTGCTTGCGACGGATGAACTGGGGAATATAATCCATCGGTCCCGGACGATAGAGGGCGTTCATGGCGATGAGGTCCCCGATGACAGTAGGTTTTAGTTCGCGGAGGTATTTCTGCATGCCTCCTGACTCAAACTGGAAGACCGCTACCGTGCGCCCTTCCTGGAACAGTTTGTAGGTCTCTGCATCGTCAATAGGAATATGATCGATATCGATGTCAATGCCGCGGGCTTTCTTGATGTTCCGCAGACATTCTTTGATGATAGTCAGGGTGATGAGCCCGAGGAAGTCCATCTTGATCAGACCGACCGACTCCACTACATGGCCGTCGTATTCGGTTACCAGCACACGCCGTTTGCTGGCTTTGTCCTCTACCGAACTAAGCGGGGCGAAATTGGTCAGATCGTCCGCTCCGATAATAACACCGCAAGCGTGTACACCTACCTGGCGGATCGTTCCTTCCAGCCGTGCCGCATACTCGAGCGTAGAGCGGATATTGGGGTCTCCGTATTTGTATTCGTGCTCCAGCTCGTCCACTAACTCATAGCACGAACGGAGGTTCACCTTGGGCTTCTTGGCTCCTTTGGGCAGTTTGCTCATGACCGAATCCGGGAACTCGCGGTCGGGGATTAGCGCTTTCAGTTCGTTCACCTTGGGTAAGGGTACTTGCTGCACGCGCCCCATGTCGGCAAGGGCGGATTTGGTAGCCAGTTTGCCGTAGGTGACGATATGTGCGACATGTGTCTCGCCGTACTTGCGGCTGACATAATCCAGCACTTTGCCGCGGCCGCAATCCTCAAAATCGGTATCTATATCAGGGAGGGAAATACGGTCGGGGTTCAGGAAACGCTCGAACAGCAAGTCGTATTTAAGCGGGTCCAGATCGGTGATCCGCAGGCAGTAGGCTACTACCGAACCGGCAGCAGAACCACGTCCCGGACCGACTGACACGTCCAGCTCTTCACGGGCGGCGCGGATGAAATCCATGACGATAAGGAAATAACCCGGGAACCCCATTTTGATAATGGTATTCAGCTCAAACTCGATACGCTCTTTCAACTCCTCGTCGTTCTCCAGCCGCTCTTCTCCATACCGGGTTCTGGCGCCCTCCATAGTGAGGTGGCGCAGGTATGCGGATTCGAACGCCAGACGGTCAGGATAGTCTTCCTCCTTGCCGAATGAAGCGGGGATGTCGAATTTGGGCATGATAGCTCCATGGTCGATATCGTATATCTCCACCTTGTCTGCAATCTCCTGGGTGTTCTCCAGCGCCTCGGGTATGTCGGAGAAGATAGCAGCCATCTCTTCGGGCGTCTTGATCCATTCCTGTTTGGTGTAGTGCATGCGGTTGGCGTCGTTGACAAAGTGGTTGGTGCTCAAACATATCAGCCGGTCATGCGCTTCGGCGTCCTCTTCGTTGACAAAGTGCGAGTCATTGGTGGCAATGACCTTAATATCGTACTTTCGCGCGAGCGCGATAAGGAAGGGATTCACTTGTTTCTGCCGCTCATACACCTCCTGGTCGCCGTCGGGCTTCTGCGTCTCATGCCGCTGGAGTTCGATGTAGTAGTCTTCGCCAAAGAGATCTTTGAACCATTTGACCGTCTCCTCCGCCTCCTTGAAAACGCCTTGCTCCACCATCTCTTCTGCGCTCAACTCTTCTTTCGCCGGGGTGAATTGGGCGAGGCCTGACAGGATCTTCTGCGGCACTTCGCCGCCGAGGCAGGCGGACGAACAGATGATTCCTTCGTGGTATTTCTCCAGCAGCTCGCGGTCGATACGCGGGGTGTAGTAATAAGCGTCGGACATGTATCCCTGCGAGACGATGCGGCAGAGGTTGTGATAGCCGGTCATGTTCTTCGCCAGCAGGATGAGGTGCCATCCGGAACGGTCTATATAATAGGACCGTCCCTCGCCGTTCATGGCTTTGTCGTCGCCGCGCGAGTGGCGTCCGCGCCGTGCGCAATAGACCTCGCAGCCCACAATCGGCTTGAAAGGCTCGAACGGCGTGCCTTGCTCTTCGGCGGCGGCTTTGCGTTTCTTGTTAAGCCCTTTGGTGTAGTCCAGCAACTCCTTAATACCGTACATGTTACCGTGGTCGGTAAGCGCTACAGCATTCATGCCGGAGGCGATACATTTGTCCACGATCTCTTCTACCTTGGATAGTCCGTCCAGTAACGAGTAGTGGGAGTGAACATGCAAATGTGTGAAACTCATTTCCTTTTCAGTTTAGCAGGTGCGTTTGATTTAGGGTATGTGATAGGTGTAGTGCCTTCCAGATGGATGCTTGCTCCGTTGAGGGCTTGTCCCGAGAGGCTCCAACCCTTGTCGGTCACGGTCATGCTGCCGCTCGTAATGAGCCATTGCGCAGCAGGATTCAGATAGCCCTCGTTAAAATATGCCTTGTCGGTAAAATAGAAGATAGATCCGTCTATCAGCTGCTGTTCATTGTCGCGATAGCCGGCATAGACCGTACCCACCTCTCCTGAGGCGTTTATTTCATAGGTCCCGGCAGGGATCGTCGTCTCGCTGGCTGAGGTGACAAGATAGAGATAGGCGAACGGAACACATGCCGCGCCGGAGACAGTGATGTTGGCGGTTGCGTCGTATGTCATCAGTGTCCAGAGACGCAGATCGCCCTCCGCCTCCGAGTATGCCTGCGTGGTGGTGAGGGTCTCATGTTTGTTGCCCGATAGATCGCCGGGGCCTGAGACGGCATCCGGCTCCGGGTAGTAATCCGGCACGGATACAGGGGTGATACCTCCGTGCAGAATGTCCGCTCCGCCTTGCGTGCCGCTGACAACCGGCTTCTGCTCTGCCTGCACTATCGGCTGGAAAGCCTCGCTGATAAAGGCTACCACCATGCAGTTCTCCGGGACCCATTTCTCGTCCAGCGTCAGGGTAAAGATATCCGAATACTTGCCATCAATGATGAGCATGTCGTCGCCTTTTGCCGCAGAGAGAAAGGCGCGGACGGCATTGGTATGGCGGAACTCCTTCCATCCCTCGAAGGTCTTGTAGTAGTCTGCCTGGGTGTCTATCATACCCGATTCTTTCACGAGCACGGTTAGTTTCAGCTCCGGATGCTCTTCCTTGAGGATTCTGCCCGAGAGACGGACTGTCAGTTCGCGGGTGGCAGGGTCGTATTCGTTATTGATGAGGATGGATGCGTAGGTCTCTTTCTCGAACTGGGAGGCATTTGTCGTCAGGAAGTATGCGGGATGGAAGACCACAGCGCTTTGACTCCTGCCGTTTTCATCCTTGTATTGCGTAGCTGCGCGGTTGACAGTCACGTTGGGGGCTCCGCTTACCTTCAGCGCCGAAGTGATCGTGTTGCTCCCCTTCACCGAGAAATGGTCGGGACTGTAGCCGTAGTGGTGCAGCACCAGAACATAGTTGGTGTCATTACCGACGAACTCATGGATGCAATCCATTCCGTAGGGACAATAGCCGCATCCTTGACCCGTAAACTCCTCGATCAGGTGCTTCTTGGGGAAAGAAGTAGGGATTGTTTCCTCCTGCGGGGTTTCTTTGTCCGGAGTGTTCGGCTCGCAGGCCGCAAAAAACAACAGAGTAACCAAGTACAATGTACTGAAAAGAATCTTTTTCATATAATTAACAATTTACAAATCACAAACCACAAATTACAAATGATAAACCTTGTTATCTTTGACGATATAGAGGATGCCGTCTCGGAGGATTTTGGTGGTCTTGGTCTCCTCCCGGACGCTCTCCAGTGCCTGTGCTCCGAAGCTGTAACGGACGGTGAGTTTTCTGGACTGCGTTCCTTCGGAGAAAAGATAGGTTATTTCGGTCTCCGAACCGGAAGCGGGCATATAGTGGATATACCAATTAGCCATGCCGCCCGGGGTGAACTGCAGAGTCTCTTCTTGCTCTTTGTTGCCTCCGGTGCATTTGTCTGCGCAGCAGAACTCATCCGTTAGGCCTGTCTCGGAACGGGTGATGGAAACACTCAGCGTACCGTTGCAAATCAGACTTCCGTTTATACCCATCACCATCTCGCCCGTCAGAGGGTCCTCTTCCGCCTCCGTGAGCGTGATATCCATTCCTTCTTCAGGTATGTTGCCATAGCCGGTCACTGTTACAGTGAGCGCATGGATGTTAGTGACTGACAAAAGACACAGGAGTGTCAGAATACAATTTCTTTTCATATGCTTGAATAATATGTTTGTCATTCGGGTCCAGCGTGAGAACAAGGACGCTGAGGTGTCTCGCGTCGCATCCCTCGGGAATGTCGATCGGCTCTTTGTCCGCTATCGCGCGGAGCACATGGCGGTGGTAGTATTCCATGTTGACGGAGTTGTCCGGCATGGCCTGTGCTCCTTTCACGCTGTCTTCTATCAGCCAGTAAGCCGTTTCTGTCTTCTCCGTAGAAGGGACGGTGTTGTCTTTCATCGTCTCGTATAGGGCGGTTGCCCATTCCTGCGGATCGATAAACCAGTTGCCGTTATAGGGCTTCAGGTCTATGTTACCGGTCGGGAAGGGGGTGGAAGCGTTTCCTCCCATCCATCGGTAGATACTGTCTGCCTCCGGACAAGTGTAGTCGTATTTCCCTTGCGTGAAGGGGTTGGACGCCGGATGGAGGGAAACGATATACAACTGCCCTTCGTACCTCTCTTCCAGTTCCCGTGCTTTCTCTGCCGCGGCAGGGCAGTTGACACAACGGAAACCGGTGTATTCCACCAGCACATGCCTTCTTCCGCTCTCTCCCGTATCGATCGGGATGAACTGTTCGTCCGCCGGAATGATCTCGCATCCGGTAAAGAAGAAGGCTAAAATGTAAATGAATAACTTGCGCATACTCCTTCCATTTGTGGTACGTACCGGCAAATACCGCCGGAACAGTTATATCCTTCCCTTGTTTTGGTATATCCTATGTTAGCGCGGTGGGCGCCGTAGGTAAAGGTCAGCCCTGCCGTGTAGTAATGTTTGTTGGTCGCATCCGGCGCGTAGCCGATGTTGTACATCCATTGTCCGCTGAGCGTCCAGTGGCGGTAAAGAGTCAGTTCGTACAAGGCGAAGAGCCATTGACCCTCATGGTCCGGCGAATAGAGATACTGGATCTCACCCCGCATGGAGATGTTGGTGTTCACCTGGGTCCGTGCGTCGATGACCGCTATTCCGGATCGTATCATTCCCCCGTGACCGGTTATCGTCTGTTGGTTATAAGCCTGGTACATCAGCATGGCATTGAGCCACCATGTCTTGGAGAGGCGTTTGTTAAGCTCCATGTTGACATCCGTATAGGCCTCGTTCTGCCCGTTCTCCGCCGGCACGCGGATATGACTCGCCGCCCAACGCATGGTAGTGCCGTACCGTCCGCCCATCTTGGTCTTGCGCGGCCACGTGTAGCGCACTTCCGCCTGCATCGCCCATTCCTGTTTGGTATATTGTGTGGCGTAAGGGTAGAGTGCCGCTAACGCATAGGTGTGCTGCTGCGCAAAAGCCGGCATATGGTTCAGCCTGCCGGCCAGACCCGTACGCAGTCGCTCAGAACGGAAGGACATGTTCTCCGAATATTTCATCTGCGCCAGCACGGACAGCCCTTTGCGGGAGTAACCGAGACTGACGAGTCCCGCCATGCCGTTTTTGTAACTGAAGTGGTTCTCTGTGCCGGGGTCGTTGAATTTATAGGCAAACTCCGCGAGCAGGTCAAACCCCTTCACTTGCAGCCCGGTGCGCACGTCCGTTGCGCCTATCCAGCGGGGCAGGTTGTACATGTACATCCCGTCACCCGTCACCGGTAACCCGCCACCCGAAGCAATGATCGTGTCCTGCGCTTCGTATTTGGAGACCCAGCTGCCGCCTATTGTCCAACTTATGTCTCGGGCTTGCATCTGCGGGATCCATTCCTCTATATGCAGTTCCGCGTCTGCGCCTATGGCTGCGTCGCGGGCGTAGTTCCAGCCGAAAGCGTTGTCCTTGTAACAGTTCCAATACCGTCTCTGTTTGCCGCCTATCGCCGTGAGATGAATGCCCTTGTAGGGTGTGGCTTCTATCTTCGCGCCGCGCAAGGCTCCGTCGATACCTAACGCACGGTCTTCGTAGAGGTTGAGAATCAGACCCGAACCGAACTGGCCATAGACATCGCCTATCGTGATCTCGCCCCAGGTGAATGAAGCGGCGATGCTGAGGTGGCTCATGCCATAGCCGTTGAAGTCCGCTTCGTATCCCGGTAAGGGCCATTGCGTCAACTCCAGACGAGTCTTGGCTCTTAACTCCCGAAAGGAAGTCTTCTTCCGCCCACCCGTCACCGGTAACCCGTCACCCGTAACCCCTCTCTGCCAGTTGACCCCCAGATCGAGGTAACTGTTGCTGTGGTACATAACGGGAGTCCAGTCCAGCAATCCGTCATGCTGGATAGCTCCGCTCACAAACACCGTGTCGCCCGCCCATAGGCTCGTACAGCAGAACAGACTAACGCAGATATTTCGCAATCTCTTCCTCGTCACCTTCCGCGTAGCCGATGTGGTTGTAAACGATCTTGCCCTTGCCGTCTATTACAAACAGATGGGGGATATTCTGTACGTTCATGGCGCGTTTGAGCGTGCCGTTAGGGTCGAGCAGTACCTTGTATTCCCATCCGTTGCCGTTTACCAGCGGTTTCACTTTATGAATGTCCTGAGCCTGGTCTGTCGAGACGATATATACCGTCACGCCGTACTCGTCCTGCCAGTCCGGGTATAACTCGTTGATCGCTTTCAACTCACGCATGCAGGGTTTGCACCACGTGGCGAAGAAAGAGATAATAACCGGTTTGCCATCCTGCGCGAGGGAACTTATGTTCACGCTCTTTCCGTCTATATCGTCCAGACTGACTGCTGGTAAAGCCGCCTCCATGCTCATTGCCACAAGGGAGAGACATATGATAAATAATAGCCGTTTCATCATTATAAACTTTTTTAGGCCGCAAAATTACAACTTTTTTGGGACATGTGCAAGAGTTTGTATAGATTTATACAAAAAAAAAGCGCCGCGCGGGCGCTTTTTCTTAGTTGCGGAATCGGAGCTCGCCGTCCCGCAGTTCGACAATGACAGGTTTCTTGTGATCCACTTTTCCGGCTATGATAGCCTTGCTCAGTTCGTTGAGTACCAGCCGTTGCAATGCTCTCTTGACCGGTCTCGCTCCGAACTGCGGATCGAACCCTTCTTTCGCGATATAGGAGATAGCGTCGTCCGTCACGCGCAGGTCGATGCCTTGCTCCTCCAGCATCTTGTGGATGCGGCCTACCTGCAGTTTGACAACCGCGCGGATGTCTGCTTCGCTCAACTCGCTGAAGTGGATGATCTCGTCAATACGGTTGATGAACTCCGGACGGACGGAGGCGCGCAACTGCTCCTCCGTGAGGTTGGAGGTCATGATAATCAAGGTGTTCTTGAAGTTGACCACACGGCCTTTGTTATCCGTCAGTCGGCCGTCGTCCAGAACCTGAAGCAGTACGTTGAACACATCCGGATGCGCTTTCTCGATCTCGTCGAAGAGAACGACGGAGTACGGTTTTCTACGGATTGCTTCGGTGAGCTGGCCTCCCTCGTCATATCCTACATATCCCGGAGGTGCTCCGATAAGACGGGTGGCACTGAACTTCTCCTGGTACTCGGACATGTCGATACGGGTGATCATGTTCTCGTCGTCGAAGAGGTAGTCTGCCAGGGCTTTCGCCAGTTCGGTCTTTCCGACACCGGTCGTACCGAGGAAGATGAATGAGCCGATAGGTCTCTTAGGATCCTGCAGGCCGGCACGGCTGCGGCGGATAGCATCGCTGACGGCTTCGATAGCTGCGTCCTGTCCGATGATACGTTTGTGGAGCTCTTCCTCCAGATGGAGCAGTTTGTCACGCTCGGATTGCATCATCTTGGCTACGGGTATGCCGGTCCAGCGCGCTACTACTTCGGCTATATCGTCCTCATCGACCTCCTCTTTGATTAGCGGAGAGCTGACTGCTGACTGCTGATGGCTGAGGGCTTCCTGAGCGGCTTTGATGTTCGCTTCTGCAGCAGGAATCTGGCTGTATCGGATCTCTGCTACCTTGCCGTAGTCACCTTCGCGTTCGGCTACTTCGGCTTGGTGTTTGAGGGTCTCGATACGTGCTTTTTCGTTCTGGATGGTAGCTACGTAGCCTTTCTCTTTGTTCCAGCGCGCATTGAGTTCGCTGGATTGCTTTTTCAGCTCCGCCAACTGTGTTTCAATGGCTTTGAGTTTGACTTCGTCCTTATCGCGCTTAATCGCTTCGCGCTCGATCTCGAGTTGCTTGATCTGACGGTCGAGCGAATCGATCTCTTCCGGTTTGGAATCCACCTCCAGCCTTAGTTTGGCGGCTGCTTCATCCACCAGATCGATTGCTTTGTCCGGCAGGAAACGGTCGGTGATATATCGCGCGGAGAGAGTGACGGCAGCGATGATAGCATCGTCTTTGATACGCACCTTATGGTGGGTCTCATAACGCTCTTTCAGTCCCCGGAGGATGGAGATTGTCGCCGCCTCGTCCGGTTCGTCCACCATCACTTTCTGGAACCGCCGCTCAAGCGCTTTGTCGGTCTCGAAATACTTCTGGTATTCGTCCAAAGTGGTAGCTCCGATGGCGCGCAGGTCGCCTCTCGCCAGTGCAGGTTTCAGGATGTTCGCCGCGTCCATGGCACCGCTGGATTTGCCGGCGCCTACAAGCGTGTGGATCTCATCGATAAAGAGGATGATCTCGCCGGCTGAGGCTACTACTTCGTTTACTACGCCTTTCAGCCTCTCTTCGAACTCACCTTGATATTTTGCGCCCGCGATGAGCGCACCCATGTCAAGCGAATAGATCTGTTTCTTCTTCAGGTTTTCCGGTACGTCACCGCGCATAATCCGGTGCGCCAGACCTTCGGCGATAGCCGTCTTGCCCACACCCGGTTCTCCGATCAGGATAGGGTTGTTTTTTGTCCTTCTCGACAGGATCTGCAGCACACGCCGGATCTCGTCGTCCCGGCCTATAACCGGATCCAGCTTGCCCTCGCGGGCACGTTCGCAGAGGTTAATCGCGAACTTGTTCAGATTTTCATTCTGGTTGTTTTGATTCGTCGTATTCATAGTTGTATATTGTTTGGTTATTACTTTTTCACCTTTCGTACTTCGTACATCGTCCTTCGTACATCGTACATCGTCCTTCCTTCAATTTCCGCGCCAAATACCGCAGACCTGCCATTTTGTCAGTCACCCGTAACCATCCGTAATTCGTAATTTTTAATTTTTAATTCCTGATTTTCTTGCATATTCCGAAAAAATATAGTATCTTTGCACCCCAATTCATAATAATTTTTAATTTTTAATTTTGAATTTTGAATTTTGCAATAATCGTGTCCCTTGGAGCTAAGAATTTTTAATTTTTAATTTTTAATTTTTAATTTTGAATTCTTATGTTAGAATATATTGATCGTAGAAATTCCGACTGTTATAAATGGGATTCGGAGTGTGCGCAAGGTTGCCTTCCTTTGTGGGTGGCGGATATGGATTTTGCGGCGGCCAAGCCGATTCGGGAAGCGATGCAGCGCCGTCTGGATCATGGCGTCTTCGGCTATTCAACCGTGCCGCAGGCTAATTATGATGCGGTAGCGTCGTGGTTCTCGCGCCGCCATGGCTGGAACGGGATCAGCAAAGACAACCTGCTTTATACAACCGCCGTCGTGCCCGCTATATCTGCTATCTTTGCTGCGCTGCAGGGCGCATCGCCGCTCCGCGTGCTCACTTTTACTCCGGCGTATAACTGTTTCTTCTCCTGCATCGAGAATATGGGATGTGAGTTGGTACCTTCTCCCTTGGTGCTCCGCGGCAACCGGTTTGAGATAGACTGGGAGGATGTGGAGGAGAAGGCGAAACGGGCGGATGTCTTTCTGCTCTGCAATCCTCATAATCCTACAGGACGCGTGTGGAGCAGGGACGAACTGGAACGGCTGACGGATATCATGCGGCGCGAGCACCTCTTTGTCCTGAGCGATGAGATCCACTGCGAGTTCACGTTCCCCGGACATACATACACTCCCTTTGCATCCGTTGCAATCAATGACACGGATTTCTGTGTCTGCACCTCCGCCAGCAAGGCGTTCAATATAGCCGGTCTGCTCTGCGCTAATATCTTCGTGCCCAATAAGGAACTCTTTGCACGCATCAACCATGCTTTGGAGATACATGAGGTGAACGGCCTGAACCCGTTCGGACTGGTGGCGCAGGTGGCGGCTTATAACGAGTCCGAAGAGTGGCTGGATGAACTGAACGAATATGTCTATGGCAATTTCTGCTACCTACGTGATTTTATCCGCGATCGCCTGCCGCAACTGCGCATCCATGAGACGGATGGTACTTATCTGGCATGGGTGAATATAGAGGCGCTGGGTGTTTCTTCCGAGCGTTTCTGCCATGATCTGGCGCAGCAGGCGCATGTCCTTTTCAATCCCTCGGAGATGTACGGAGGGCAAGGCTATGTCCGCATCAATCTGGCTACCTCCCGCGCCGTCCTCTCCCAAGCCCTCAACCGCCTGAAAGAATATCTGTCATAGCTCCTTTCCCCTTTCCCTTTCTCCTCTCCATTCCGCCCTCAGTCTACCTCTCGCCGATGTACCGGCGAGCCTGTTCCTTTTTTAGCAAGCCTTCATCGTTTCTTTCGGTGGCATTTTTGCCGCCGTCTTTTTCTATGTCTATTGTGCCGCCTCCTCTCTTTTTTTTGTCAAAAAATTTGCATATTCCAAAAAATTGTTGTATCTTTGCACCGAATTTGAGGACTAAACAAACCCTAAAAAGAGTCAAAATAGACTCCGCTCAAGACAAGTCCTAGACTTTGTTAAATGCAACTACGCACCAACACGCTATAAATCAATAAGATACGTACTATGTCAAAGCACTTGAAAATACGGGTAATGGACCGCTTGAAGTCTTCTGGATTTGAGTTTGTGTCACTTCCGGCGGGAAGTACGCCTCATAAACGGGGTGTACACTATTTCCATACATGCGCCTTTTTAACTGCCATAAGGGGTGCGGTGGACATGGTGAAAGATGGGCGCAGGTGCAAGAAGCGCATTGTGGTAAGACCATCCCGTTTCCGGGCAGGATTGCATGAGTTATACACCTACCATTTTCCGACCCACTGGTCTGCGGCGTGTGTAGCAAACCGCGAACTGATCAAAGAGGCGCAGCGGCAGGCGCACGCACTCGAACATGACCATTCTATCGAAGCCCTCGAATGGCGTGTGCGGTTCTTCAAACACTACTATACGGTCTTCAAAGGCGGCGCCAAGCCTGAACCGGGCATGAAACCTTACTCGCGTTTCTACCAATATACCTACGTAGCTATCTACCGCCAACTCCAAGCCGAACGCAAGAAAGCGCAGGAACCGGAACCTGTCTCTTTTGAGCCTATAGAGCCGGAGCAGCCTTTCCGCCTCAAAAAGCATATCGTAAACACAGGTATGCCTACCTTTTCAGACCTCTTAACCAAGCCGTACATAGACCGTTGGGACGCCGGTTTACCGCCCCCTATATAAAATTTTGCAGATTTATTTGCATATTTCAAATATTTTTAGTACCTTTGCACCCGATTTTTTTAGAACAGAACAAACAACTTTATTCTACTACCATATGGAAAAAAAGTTACTACTCTTATTCCTTATTCTATTCTCCGTTTTCTCGGTGGCTCAGGAAGCTCCCGTTCACCGCGTAGTGTTTCTCTGGGATGTGACCAACTCCATGCACGGAGGGTATCTGGGCAGGAACAACAAGGACGTGATTGTGGCTAACCGGCCGATGAGTATCACCAAGTACAACTGCGACTACGATATCTACGACCAGATATTGGAGACGCTGGTGGGTAAGATACGCGAGTACCGGGACGAGGACGAGATTATCATCGTGCCGTTCAACGACCGTGTGTTGACAGGCGATGTATGGCGCGAGATGGCAACGGCGGAAGGCAAGCGGCGTCTGGAAGCCAGGATCCGCGGATTCTACAACTCGGACCAGACTTATACGAACCTGTACGACCCGTTCGAGTTCGCCAATACGCTGTTTGACGGCAGCAAATACCCGATGGCGAAGGAGGAGAGTATGCTGTTCGTGCTGACGGACGGCGTGCATAATAATCCTAATCCATCCCGCAAGGATTTTCTGGACATGCTGGAGAGTTGGTGTGACGTAGCGCAGAAATACAACGTCAAAGGTTATTATTTCATGCTCACGGACCAGGCAATCAAGGACAAAGAGTTGCAAAAGATATTGCAGAGCAGCGAATGTATCCAGCCGTACCGCTGGTTCGAGAGTCATTTCTATACCATAGAGGGCAATCGCATGATCACGGTCATGCAGGGCGAATACGACAAGCCGGTCCGGATGAGTGTCATTCCGGTAGATATCAACAAACCCGTTGAGGGGCAGGAGCGCGTGCGCATCTATGCGGAGCCCAATGATTTCTTCACGCTGGACGAGGTAGTGACCATAGACGCCGGCACAACGGAGATCGAGGTGACGCCGGTTTACAAATATCCGCTGTATGATTTGCAGCAGAAGTTTCCGAAAGAGAGCAATCAGAAAATAACGATTCAGTTCCGTCAAGAGGACCAGCCGCGCGCAGAAGGTCAGATCAAGAACGAACTGGAAACGGGATCGTGCCAGTGGGAGTTTGTCAACAAAGCCCAAAAGACACTGACCATCAAAATCAAACGGTAAGAGGCATGAAAAAGATAGCAGGATTATTTTATATCGTTGCGCTGGTCTGTCTGACGGCATGCAGCGGAGAGAACAAGGGATTTTATATCGGCAAATCCACGAGTTACAAACCCTTCCTTGGCGTGCGGTATGACTGGCAGAAAGAGCGTCTGCCGGAGCAGACCCTGGAGTTGGAGATGGGCGAATACCATTTCACGAAGCCGGTAGTGCTGCAGGTGGTGTACTGCCAGGACAAGGACAAGACATACAAGCCGGCAGGAACGTTGGTGACGATAAGCGGCAAGAATGTGCTGAACGACCTGGTCACTATCACGCCGTCAGACGAGACGGTGCGTCTTCGTTTCCGGTTCAACAAACAGGGCGTGAAGGATGTGCAGTCGGCGACGTACAAGTTGTCCCTGAAGATACTGGATCCGGGTGATCTGGACCAGATCAACGGCCAGCAGGCGAAAGCGGGACAGATCATCGATACAAGCGTCCTCTGGCGGGTCAAATACGAAGAAGTGATGAACCCCTTGCTGAAGGGGATTATCTGGTTTCTGATTGTCTTTGCGAGTTGCGTTATTATATGGTTTGTCATTCTTCGCCGACTCATTTTCCCTGTTTTTGACTACGGGACGCTGGTAGTGAATTATTGCGAGGGCGGAGAGCGCAAAGATAGCGACATGCTAACCATCCGGAAGGCGCGTTTGGTCATATGCTCCAATGCGCCGCGTTACCAGAGCCGTTTCAACGAGATCCTATGCGGGCGAATAGCTTATCTGGTGAGCCCGTTCTGGGAAAGGGAGGTGGAGTTACGCCCCCTCGGAGCGGAAGGGATAGGTGTGCAGGAGAAGATGAGTGCGGACGAAATGCCGCTTTATCGCATCCCTCCGCGTACCATCACCGATATCAACGGACCTAAGAATCCTTTTGAGATCAAGCGCGCCAAGAGCGATAAATCCGTCAAATTATCCATCGGATAACAACATAGAAATATCAAATAATTAAACTCTAATACATTATGGCAACAAAACTTAGACGCAGTATTTTCATTGGTTTGGGTGGAACAGGAATGAAGACCATCCTGAAAACCAAATCAGTAATGATGGACAATTATGGTCAGAACGGCGAGCTGCCGCCTATGTTCTCATTCTTAGGTATCGATACCGACATTGTAGAATACAGCAAGACCACGAAATCGAAAGAAGTAGAGAATATAGGATTCTCCGAGCGTGAGAAGCTGAGCATCAGCGTAGCGGATCCGGTAGATTATTTCGAGTACAAGCGTAAGGAATATAAGTGGATGCCCCATCAGAATATAGACGCGATCAAGACCTTGGATCGTGGGGCAGGTCAGGTTCGTTCTAACGGTCGTTTGGCGTTCATGTATAACTTGAACAATTTACACGACGGTCTGCGTCGGGCCATCTCTGATGCCTGCAACGCCGAAGGTTATACCGCCAAATGGAGCAATTACGAAGCAGTAGAGAGCGGTATTCCGGGTAAGACGAAGATTGATGTACATGTGGTGTTCTCCTTATGCGGCGGAACCGGAAGCGGTACATTCCTCGATATTGCCTATCTGCTGCGCGAGTTGGAGAACGAGAGCAACGTCATTATGACTTTGAACGGATACGCTGTGATGCCGGGAGTCTTCATTGAGGAAATCCCGGATCCGACAGAGAAAGCCCGTGTCAAGCCGAATGCGTACGGTGCCCTGCGGGAGTTGGATTATCTGATGAGCAACGGAGCAGACGAGCGCAAGGTAAAGATGCCCTGGATGAAGAAAGAAACAGGCGCGACTCCTTTCGACAGCCTCATTCTGGTAGATAACCGGAACACGATAGGTATTACCTATAGCAGTATGGATAATCTGACGGAGATGTTGTCCCTGGCGCTGTTGGCTGCCACCGGTCAGATCGGCGAGGATGCGAAGAGCGTGGGGGATAACGTGAAGATAGACATGGCGTATAAGTCATTCGATGTGGACGGCAAAGCAGCATGGGTTGCTGCTGTAGGAACATCCACGATCATTTTTGACAGCAAGCACGTTGCCCGCGTATATGAACTGAAGGCTCAGAACAAACTGATCCGCAACCTCTTGGCGCATCTGGAAGACAAGAACCTGGAGGTCAATAACTGGATTGACTCGGTAAGTATCCGTGAGAATAAAGATCAAGACCAAGTGATCGACTATCTGTACGACATCAATACGATCAATGCACTCAACTTGACGGAAAAGGATTTTGACCGTCATACGGTGAAAGCCAACGTGGGCGCGAAGATAGATCTATATGTGCAGAACTATATGCCCTCCAACGATGAGTGGAAGAAAAAATCGGATGTGCTCTATGATACCATCTCAGCCGCCATGCTGAAGAAAGAGAAAGAGTTAGGCCGCGAATCACTCAATAAGGTGTACGATTTCTTACGCGAGTTGCGTGGTGTTGTGAACGACATCTTCATTAAGATGATGAATGAAGAATTGGCATCGCTGGAGACGGAGAGAGTTAACACCAAATCTGATTTGGAGAGTCGTATCAGCCAGTTGGACGCTCAGATGCAAAAATTATTTTTCCGTAAAGCGGATACCTATATATCGTATGTTATCAATGCCGCTAAAGCGTACTTGGTAAACGAGATAGAGTTAAAGCGCCGCTCTTATGCAGCACAGTTCTACGCCCGTTTGGTAGAATTGATAGACAATGAGATCCGTAATGTGGAAGAAGGTATTAAGCGCTTGCAGACCATTATCGACGAGAACGATTTAGAGATCCGCAATCTGCAGAACCATGCCGGCGGTAACAAGACGGTGGTTATTGATCTGGCAGAAGATGTGATTCGCAAAGTAGAGGTAGAGAATGACAATAACCTGCTGACGAGCGAGTTTATACAACTCTTGCCGACGAAGAATCTGCATGGCGAGATCAGCAAAGATGCGTTCAAAGCAGCCTTGGAGCAATATACCCGCGACCTGCCGCAGTGCGTAGCATACCGCAACCGCACGATAGACGAAGTGCTTAACGCTATGGACAAAGAGAAGTTCGAGGAGGTGGTTCGCCGTGCTGCCAACTACTCGCAGCCGTTCCTGAATATCGACTCGCAAGGCCGCAAGCTGGCTAACGGAAACACCGTAGGAACCCAGGAGATGTTCTATATCTGTGTGCCGGATACAGCTACCTGTCGATTGACGAAAGAAGGCGCATACCGCAATATTATCAAGGCGGAGAACGCCAAGACCATCAGTACGAATCTGACCGACCGTATTATCATCTATCGCCAGAAACGTCCGGTACCTGCTTTTGCCATCGGAGGAATAGAAGTGATGCAAGAACCGTATGAGTTGGAGCAAGCGAAGATTTCGTTCCATATTGATCAACAGCTCCAACAGCGCATGGATGAAGAGGAATATTCGTTCGAACCCAAAAGCGCCAATTACGATGAGGCATTGGATGCATGGGTAATGGGATGTATCTTAGGATTTGTTAAGTTCGACAAGGGTTCTTATTGGTATCAGGATCTGACGTCCAAATCTGCTTTCAACGCCAAAGAGAACTGGGTAAACTCCGGCTCTGCCTTCCGTGAGACTGCATTCGAGCAATTCTGCGAGAACGAAGAGTTGATCAAGAAATACATGGACGCTTTCGCAGCGCATCTGGAGGCTATCGGTAAAGTAGCAACAGAGGAGTTGCGCGCAGATGTGGAGAATAACTATTTCCGCAAGTACTCCCGCTGTCAGGTGACGGAGAAGATGTTGCAGTCAAAGAGAGAATACAAGGCTACATTAGAGCTTATCTCAAAAGAAGCAGAGCATAGTTTGTTGATTTTTAATAACTAATTTATGCAACATTCCATTCACGTAATGTTCGGTAAGGCCTCTTCGGAGGTCTTACTTGAACTTCGTCGCTATATTGCGCTGTACTCAGACGAGGAGACAGCCGACTATTTCACTGCTCTTCATTATACTTCGGATAAGGAGGGCGTGGTGGTGGAGAAGGTGGTTCAGAAAGCAGAAGAGCACCTGACTTTCACCTCCAACCTCCATGACCAGTGGGTGCCCGTCTATGCCGAGGAGTTCAAGGTTGGTAAGCAACATCTGGAGAGCGAGCTGCAATCGCAGTTGGTCAAACTCAGAAACCAACGTATCAGCCAGAATACCGAAGGAGAGGATACACTGTTGTATTGTCTCTATGTTTCGCTATATGATACAGAGACATGGAAACAGGTACTTTTCCTTGTTAAGCAGATCCAAAAAGCGATGGAGGGCAAACGCGTCCTCATCGATATCATCGGTTTGAGTTATGATCTGGCAGAGGTGTTGGAGCCCGACAAAGCGACGGAGTATGCACGTCGAATGGATGTACTGAAACAAAACACGCGCGAAGTGATCGACGAGATAGTAGCGCTGCGGCATAAGAAAGCATCCTCGGCATATATCAATAACTTCGTGGTCCTGCAAAACCAAACGAATGCCCGCGCCTTGGAGTTGACGGCAGAGTCGTTGGTCAGTATCATGGGAGAATACGCGCTACTATGTATAGAGAGTTATACGGATGCCTTCGGACGAAGTATAGAGAAAGGTGACGTTCAGGGTCTCGGTATCTCCATGCTGAGTTTTGATACCTATTATTTCCAAGAGTATCTGCTGCAAGACTCGTTTATCAAGATATTGGAAAAGGAACGAATTGATGAGTCCGAGGTGGATATATCCTGGGCGGCATTGGAGATAGAGAAGATGCTGCAGTCATGGCTCTCTATCTACAAGGATTTCTATACAGCAGAGATTCTGACCAGAAGTGAATCGGAGCAACAACTCAAGGAGATTCTGCCGCAGATTCATCCGAGACTGGAAGCCGAGTTCAATCATATCAAGCAGTCCATCGTCAATCATGTCCTGCGCAATGAAGAGCTGTCCCTTCCTCGCAAAAAAGCATTGCTCTCCGTGCTCCTGGGTCAGGACGATCCGCTCTTCGGGCATAGCACGCTGATTAACTCGAAGCAGACAATCTTAATTGATTTAGAGCGCCAGTGCGTCAATTTCTTCATCGATGAGAATAATGCGTTGCTGGATAGAAAAGAGACGGAGAACGACACGATTCTGCCTCCTTTCAGTGACGAAAGCAAGCAGGCCAAACTGCCTATAGATGAACTGAAAGAACTGCGGTTCCGCGAGAGAAACTATATCGCGAACATCCGCGAGATGGAGGACGAGATAGCGGATATAAAACAAAATCTCACTCAGCTAGACGAATCGAAGAAATGTCTTATCGAAGGCGGCAAGATTATTTATGACAAAGAGGAGTTTATCCTGATTCATCATGACGATGATATAGAGCCTCTGGAGGAGAAATACGAGCCGCATCCGGTGACGATCAAGAATATCGATATCTCCGGAGGGTTCACGGAAATCAAGAGTCAGGGCCAACAAGGCGCTTGCATGTCTTTCTCGATGGTCAGCGTGTTTGAATATTTCATGAAGAAGAACCATATCGAGACTCCGGATTTGAGCGAACAATTCCTATATTATAACGCGCGCAAGCGCAGGGGACGAGAGCAATACGATGAAGGGTCTTGCTCTGTGGCTTCTATTCAGACACTTTTCGAGGACGGTATATGTACCGAAGAGGCCTGGCCGTATAATGAGCAGGGCTATAGTGAGCAGCCCTCCGAAGCAGCGTATGACGAGGCTAAACGGCGTCGTGTCAAACGAGCCGTGATGGTGGAGAAGAAAATTGAGGCCCTGAAATCGGCGCTGGACGACGGACTTCCTGTTGTTTTTGCGGTGGATGTGTTCCCCTCTTTTGTACAAGGCATAAACGGCTTTGTCTCCATGCCTTCCGATGAAGAGGTACAGCACCTCAAGGAGTCCGGAGAAAATCACTCGCATGCGATGGTGTTATGCGGGTTCAATGACGAGCAGCAAGTGTTCAAAGTGCGTAACTCCTGGGGCGAGAGTTTCGGTGATAGGGGTTATTGCTACTTGCCGTATGATTATGTGATGCAGTACGGCTACTGGGACTGCGTGGCGATTCAAGAGATCGAGTTGGCGCAGGAGATAAAAGGAGACGGAGGAGAGATAGAGAAGATAGAGGGTTCTGTCTTTACCATCAAGCAAACAGACCGCCCTCAGTTATATTTCTCCGAGACCGATCTGCGGATCCGCTATGCGCTTCGTGTGAACCATCTGGAGCGTCTGAAACGCGAACTGAAGGCTTTGCAGAAAAGCGACATGGCTCTGCAGGAATACTACGAATCCGTCAAACTGCCTCTGCGCGATAGGAACAAACGAGATCAGTTCTATCGCGACGCGATGCGCCATAAGGCATTGCAGGTAGAGGAACTGGAGCAAGAGAAAATATCTACAGAGACACAGCATAAGGAGATAATGAGAAGTTATGATATGGGGACGGTGCGCGGTGTGCTCAGAGGTCTGTCTTATTTTATCTCTCTCAGTGCAGTGCTTGGCACCTTTGACTATTTATTGGCGAAAGGGAAAGACATAGCTTGGATGTTCAACTGGATACCGATGGATTTTCTGCGGATGTTTATCAACGACGGCACTTGGAAAGGACGGTTCTTCAGTTGGCTCTTGGGTAGAGATGTTATATCTACTGTTGATTCGTTGCAGGTGCTCATGCGCTTTTTATGGGTGCTGCTTGTTATCGGAGCAATCTTGTTTGTCGGCATTTATATATGGTACCGCATAGATAAACGCAAAGAAATGATAAGGCGGTTGGCTGCAATGATAAAAGAAATCCAATTGCAAATAGAAGAGATAAAGGATAACATGTCTATGCTGGAGGCTAAATTCCATCTCGCCGGCGATATGATTTCGGGTCTGTACCGATTAGTATCTGATGTGCAGAAATACCATATGGCTATTTCACATTATATTCTCAATCTCAAACAGTGGCTCTCCGATACTCGGAATGCGCATAAAGCAATGCGTGCAGAGGCACGCGCGCCTTTCGTGTCGCTGATCCAGAATGGTATTCTGGAATCGTATTTCAACGATCAGCAGGAAGCAATCATTGATACCAGTAACCTCTGGGAATTCATCGAGAACTACACGCCGAGCGAGGAGGGTATTGTAAGAGTACAGCAGGATATAAAGAAGAAACTATTGGAGAAAATATCCGAGAAATTTGCTTCATTAAGTATAGCGGACTATTTGATTTGCCTGAAGGATAAAGAGGCTTATCCTTATCTGGTGCATGATTTCGACGATATCTGCGAGTTATTCAAAGATCTAAGCCGCAAGTCGGATCTCTTCCTGCAATATAAACAACCAAAGGAAGGCACCAATGCGCGGCAAGTGATGCTCATCCGTACAAGCGACGAAGATGAAAGAATGCAGTTATTGGGCAAACTGAAGCACGTGATGCCGGCGCAGATGTCCGTCGTGGAGACGAAGTCGCCGTATAAGATTATCTTCTTTACGAAGCGCGAGTTGGAAAAAGAACAAGTAATAATATAACCTTCTAAAATTATGAATATGAAAAATGTAATTCGTTTTATGGCATTCGTGTCCGTTATTTGCGTCTTGACGCTTGGTTTTACCTCTTGCTCCGAAAAAGCGAAAGCGCTCCGTCAGTTGGAACAGTTGGCGGAAGAAGTGGAGGAGAACGGCGATAACTACACCATCGGGGAATGGCAAGAGGTCTTCCACCAATACCAGGTGATCAATTCCGTCATCGAGAAGCATTATTTCGACTATTCCCAAAGGGAACGCAACCGCATTCTGGAGGCGCGTTCTGAAATAAAGCAGAAAGCCATGAACAGTATGATGAACAAATTAGACATGTTCCCTGCTCTCAAACAAGAAATACTGAATATTTTCAATTCGCTCTTCGGGGCGACGGAAGCGGACTCTTACAACCGTTTGCCGTCGGAAGAATAGAGTATGCCGTTGCGCTCGATGACCAGTTGACCGTTGCGGAACATCTTCACGGCTTGAACCCCTTCGTTCGCGGAGGGGTTTGTTATTCCCTGAGGCTCAAAACCAACGAACTTACCCATATAATACGGCGCGCATACGTCGGCTGCCGTTTTGCCCTCCGTGATCTGTCCTGTCCTGTTGATGGCATGACCTGTAGTGGATTTGTCCTCGTTCCAGAAACCGCGGTTCTGCCATGACACGATGACGGTTCCATTGGACGTGTTCCAGTTGGTGTCGTCGCCGTTGCCTGCTTCTTCCGGAAACCAATAACTGATGCCCTCTACGTTCTCCAGCGGCTTTAACGCGTCCACTAAATCCTTGACAAAATTATACTGTCCTTCTTTGGAACAAGCCCATACATCCTGCGTGTTGTAGTTAACGCCCTTGCTGGGCCAGTATTGGAAGTTATAAGCGCATTCCACGATATGCACTTTCTTGTCCGGGAAGTCTGTGGCTAATTGATTGATGGCTTTGACGAGGTTGTTTTTGTCGCTCTTGGAGGCCACCTGCTCGTTCGTCAGATAGCCGTGCCAGAACGGGTAGTAACTCAGTCCGATAACATCGAAATTCACACCGCCGTTGATCAGTTTGTTGTAGTAATAGGCATTGTATCCGCTGTTGGTCGGACGGTCGGTATGAATGATGATCCGTGCTTGCGGACATAGTTCGCGGACCGCGTTGCAACCCGCTTTCAACAATCCTAAATAGCCTGTCCAGTTGCTGCTCGCATCGTCGTATGGCTTTACTTTTATTCCGCAAAGGCCGTACATGATCTCATTTCCTACTTGTACCATGTCCGGCGTGGCGTTCGCCTCATTGAGCGTCGTCAGTACGCGGCGCGTGTAGGCGGCTACACTGTCTGCCATCGCTGCATCCGACTTGCCTTTCCATGCTTCCGGAGCTTGGATATGTGTGGCGTCCACCCACGTGTCGGAGTAGTGAAAATCCAGCATGAAATATGCTCCTGCGGCTTTGATGCGCTGCCCCAACGCGGTCACATATGCCAAGTCTTGGCAAACAGACGGATTGGCGCTCCCGTCCTGGTCCGCACGGGTCGGATTGACGAAGATGCGTACGCGGAAGGTGTTCCATCCGCAATCGTTCACAAACCAGGTGATCAGGTCGCTGATGTTCTTGCCGTAGGCGTCTTTATATGCCGAGTTATGTTGTTCATAGAGCGGCAGTGCAGAGATGTCGCCGCCGACGTAACGTGTCTCTTGCGCGTGTGCACATACGCATACCAGCGCGATAATAAATAAGGAGAGTTTTTTCATGTTCTTTTGTGTTTGCACGTATTCGGTGCAAAGGTACTGCTTTTTTTTGAAATATGCAACATTTTGTAAACTTTATTTTGCAAAAAGCAGTTTTTTCGCTCTTTTGTAGCATTATACTTGTGTGAATGATAAAAATGTACTACCTTTGCGTGATTTTTGTTACATTTTGCAAATAAAAACACAAAATAACTAACATTATTAACTAAAATTTCATGTTTATGAAGAAAATTTTCTCTATTCTTTGCGCGCTGACGATTGTGCTTAGCGCGAGTGCAGTACCTGCTAAGACCCTCGGTCTGAGCAAGCAAAAAGAAGCGGTAGAGGTGAAGACCGTAAAGGCTCACAAGACTCTTCCGGCAACACGTTTCGAGAAGGCAAAGCGTGCAGCTGTCGCTTTCAAGGCTCCGCAGGCTAAGCTCGACAACTACAACGTTACCATCGAGGACTACGCTGAGAACTTCTACACGACCGACAACGACGTATGGGTAAAGCTGTACGACGCTGACGAGAACGTTTACTACTTCGACGTAGTAGTAGCAGAAGGTACGAATGAGTTGGCACTCGGTCAGACCTACACCTTGGCTGACATGATTGCAAACTACTCCTACATGCGTGGTGCTGACGGCAAGATGGCGTATGCTTCGGCTTCGCTCACGAAGACCCTGGTTGCACACGAGGAGCAGCAACTGGTTCACTTTGATGCTGCTTTCACAGATACACTGGGTAACAACTACACGCTGGTTTATCAGGAGGCTCCGTTCATCATCACCGGTGATACGATTGATGTTAACTTTACCACGATCATGAACAAGCCTGTTTTCGCACAAGGTATGTGCCAGTTGAGTGCCTCCAATGACTCTTGGGAGATTGCTTTCACGTTCAATGTGGCTGCTGAGGGCGTGGCTGTCGGTACGTACGGTCCGGACGATATGAACCTCCAATATACCTACGTAAATAACTTGGAAGCTAAGGAGGCACACTGCGTAGTAACAGAGAACAACGACGGTCGTATTGATCTCGAGGGTTGGATTCTTGCTAAAGACGGTAATGTTTACCACGTTACGATGTTCTTCGAAACTCCGACCGTACAGAGCCAGGTAACTATTACCGCTTCGAACCTTGTGTTAGATGACACTTACGCAAGTTATTTCGGTATCATTATAGCTAGCGCAAGTAATGAGGATTATTCCGTTAGTGCTTATCTGTCGGCTGACGACTATCTGGGTACGTTTGGTGCGGATGAAATTGAACTGACTATCGAGGATGCTGAGGGCGAAATCGATCTCTTCGACGGAACTGTTACTATTGACAATACGGCAGACGGTGTTGTTATTACCGGTACCGCTCTGAGCATGGACGGCGTAGAGTTTACGCTCAACCTGAGTTATGTTGTTCCTGAAGCTACCAGCCAGGAGAACTTGAGCTTGAGCGGAACGCTCACAGATATCCAAGGCCAGGCATGGCAGTTCATGGGCCAGACGAGTGACAAGTATGTAAGCATCGCTGCTTATTCTACTTCGATCCCGGGTACGTACGGTCGCGCAGACTTGGCTGCTGACTACACGTATGTTGTGAAATTTGTAGGCGCAGATACCCTGTACTATGACATGGTTGATGCTAATATCGTTGTGGCTGTTTCCGGTACAAACGCTACCATTACCGGTACGCTGAAGGGACAGAACTACTACGATTCTTCGGACGTCATTGAGTTCACCCTGAACCTCACCGCTACGGTTGAGGACTACGAAGAGCAAGGAAATCAGTATGATGCACAGGATGCAGGATTCTACTACAACTTCCCGGTTTATACGATTGACGACCAGTATCTGGCTCAATACAATGTATTGGTTGCTGAGGCTACGGATGCAGAGAATAACACTATTTCTCTTGAGTTTAATGTAGAGGCAGGTGCTACCGGTTTGGCTGCAGGTGTCTATGCGGTTGATGATTCTGGCAATCCGGGTACGGTTAGCGCCGGTTCGGTTGATCAGTACATCTATGGCTCGTTCGCTGGCTCCCTGGATGCCGAAGGTTATATTAATGTTCCGCTGTGGCTCATAGTTGAGGGTACGGTTACCGTTACCGAGAGCGGCGTTATCGAGGTAGCTGCTACCAACACTTGGGGTCAACGCATCAGTAGCCGTCTGGGTGAATATCCTGAGTCTATCGACAATGTTGACGCTAACGCTACGGTTACCAAAGCGATCCGTAACGGCCAGCTCCTGATCATCAAGAACGGCGTGAAATACAATGCACAGGGCACTATCGTAAAATAAATTATAGTAATTCATAGAAAAAGTGACATTTGCGTTTGCAGGTGTCATTTTTTTCTAAAATCATTAATCATGAAAAAAATATCATTTCTTCTCTGTGCATTGATGATGGCATGGAGCGTGAATGCCGCGCCGCGTCTGCATGCACCGAAAGCCAAATCCGACAAGCAACAGTTGGAGCAAAGGCTCGCTCATGCGAAAAGCGACAAGGAGCGTGCTGAACTGACTTACAAATACAAGCAACTGCTCAAAGCGCAGCCTGGCAAAACAGCTCGTGCGCCACGCGCCAAACACGAAGCGCAGAGTGTGACCATTGACCGTTACAATTACTTCATTTCCGGAGGCACAAGTATCATTTATGGTCTCCACAATGAAGAGTTGAACCTGCATTTCTTCTACCAATTCCCCTTGGCGGAGGGAGCACACAATATCGAGTTCGGCAAGACTTATACCCTCGCTGAGATGGAGGAGGAAGGCTGCGAGTGGGATGAATACGACGCGAACGACGACCTCGTCATGCACTACTATACCGCCGCTACGTTCCAAATCACCAAAGGCGAAGGATTTGATATTCATATCGCGGCGACGGCTACGGATGACCTCGGGAACGAGTACGTATTCGCTTATGGCGAAGAACCCGTTGTGGCTACCGGCGATACGATAGAGGTGGCTATCAGCCGTCCGTTGATCGGCTGCGAGTATAACGAAAGCGAGCACTACTGGCTCCTCCGCGCGCAGGATAACACCTATTTCGTTCAGTTAGAGTATTTCAGCCAGGACGGAGAATCGCCTGCAGGTACTTTCGCTGCAAACGACATTGAACTCACCACAACCTACTTGGAGATCCAAACCGACGAACTGGACGAATACGACGATCCGATCACCCAAACGATCTACGCCAAGGACGCTGCGATCGCTGTCGTGGTAAACGACGGGCGGACGGATGTGACGGCATCGGTTCTCGGTGAAAACGGCGTGCAATATGAGATTACACTTTTCTATGCTACTCCTGTGGTAGAGAGCCAAGAGAACTTCATCGCGAATGACCTCTCGGTGGATACATGGGCGTTCGAGGCATGGGGAGAAATACAGATCTTCGCTTCCACGTCGGACGGCAAATCGCTCTCTTTTGATTTCTACGGCAATCAGGAGGAAGGCATCCCCGGAACGTATACGATCACCCCGCTGCCGGGCAACATGAACGGAGGTTCTGTTTCCGTCAACGGAGAGCTGTTCGCTGTCTATTCCGGTTCTGTCACCGTCGCTTATGAGAACGGCGAGTACAGCGTCACAGGTACTATCCTCTGCTGGAACAACGTCGAGTACACACTCACCCTGAGCGAACCCGAGGTGGTCATTTCTGCCAAGAATTTTGATTCGCAAACAATGGTGCTGGATGTTTATCCAGCGAATCGCTTCTTTGAGGTATCCGGCTTTGACGCGGACGGCAACTATCTGTTGCTTACCATCAATTCCGCTACGGTGGCAGGAGATTTCGCAAGTGAGGTGGACGGCGAATATACGTACGCCGAGATCAATGGAGAAAACTATGTCTTCGTCTCTGCGGAGAACATCCATACGACTTATGCGGACGGGAAGGCTACTGTCATCGGCACGCTCCGCCTCATCAACGAAAACAACAAATACGATGTAGTGGATCTTGCGCTCGATCTGCAGGCAGGCCCGTACGTACCTTCGACCAGAAACGTAACGCTCTCGTACATGTATCACGCGAATGTTGATCAAGAATCGGTTGGCTACTCGTTCGTTTCGGAGGACGGTATGCAGATGTTTACGTTCATTTTCGCGGTCGATATGTGGGATGAAGACCTCCAATTGGACAAGACTTACCGCCTTGCAGACATGGATCCGCAGCAGTCCGTCGGTAGGAATGCAGCAGAGCGCGAATATGTAGTCTATCAGTCCGTAAGTTTCGTCAAGACCGCAACCGAAAACGGCGTAAAGGTCGAAATAACGATCCTTGATACGCGCGGCAATACATGGAATCTAATCTACGAAGGTACGGAGATCGAGTACGAAGCCTTGTTTGTTGATTTAGGCCAAGCGAACGCTTTCAGCCACGCTGACGGCGGAGTGGAGTACGAGATGATCGATACCGAGAATACTTTCTCCTGCCACCTCGTTATTGAAGGCGAAGTAGGCATGGAAGATGTGGTCATCGACTCCCTTTACCTTTCCGCAGACGGAGGTATAGATCTCGAGCGCAGCTATCTCTCCATCCGCAAAGCGGAGTACAAGATCGCAGAAGCTGCTTTCCGCAAAGAGGTGGAAGGCGACGAGGTTTGGGTGAGTGCGGACATTACCGACGAGCGCGGATACAAGTATATGCTGCGCTTCCACGATGACGGATTCAACCTCACAGGAGACACCATTACTATCTCCTTTAACGCCGAGGTGGAAGCAACCTATTACGATGACGATTACAGCTGGCGTGTCTATGCCGAAGGAACCAACTATATCGCCAGCTTTGCTATCAACGGCGACGAGAATGATCTGATCGGAACCCACGTCTATGACATCAATGAGTGGAGCTCACATATCGAGATTCTCATTGATGAAGAGGAAAACAACTGGGAATATATTGGAATACATTCGATTGAATATGTGACGATTAGCGAGGTTGAAAACGGCTATGCGCTGGAGGCTGAGTTTGTAGGCGAAGACGGCAATGTCTATGTTGTCAGCGTTCATAAATGGGCAGAGTCGATCGACACCACCCTCGCGCCCGAGAAGGCAACGAAGGTTGTTCGCGACGGTCAACTCCTGATCATCAAGAACGGCGTTGAGTACAACGCACAGGGTGCGATCCTGAAATAAATAGCATTCCAGTCGATTCGTTATAAAAGCAGCTGCTTCGGCGGCTGCTTTTATAATGCTATTATCGGTTTTAGATCTAGGCTAAATAATATAGGTATGGTCTAGGTATGGTCTAGGTATCGTCTAGGTTTGACAGCAAGTTGAAAGGAGAAAGGGTGGAAAATGCAAGGAGAAAGGGTGGAAAATGCAAGGACGGAGGAAGGAAAGTGCAAGTAGAAAGGATTTAGAAAAAAATTTGCATATCTACGAAAAATGTTGTATCTTTGCATCCGATTTCGAATATTAACGTATATGAAAAGAATTGTTGGTGGTTTAATGCTGTTGTTGTTGGCTCTGGCAGCCGTTTCATGCAGTGAGAAGAACGTGGTGGAGAACGTGGATCCGGAAGAGAATTTGCGGTTCGAAATCCGGGTGGATTCGGTAGAGACAACATCGGCTCGTATTGCGATTATTCCCTCGGATACCGTTTCGACATATTATTGGAATCTTTTTTATGCCGCGTCCATAGCCGGAATGTCGGATGATACACTTTGTTCGGAGATGAAGAAAGATATGGAGAACGAACTCAACCGGAGTTCCTTAAACGCAATAGCGTTCTCCGTTTCCGATATGCTTTCCCAAGGTGACGAACTATATAATTATAAGGGTCTGGCAGCTAATACCGACTATGCGGTCCTGGCGGTAAAGATGAATGAAGAAGGACATGCGTCCGGTCCGGTGGCGAAACAATACTTCAAGACCTTGCCGGTAGAAGAGGACTCATCGGTGGTGATAGCTACCGGGACGGCGAAGCTGCATGATCTGCGCAAGACGGATGGAACCTTTATGCTGGCCGCCAATGACGGAGATTTGGAAATCACTATCTCTGTATTCTCGACGGAGCTGGAAGGACTCTTCACTTCCGCGGATATGGACCAATCGGCTTCTTATATCACCGACTGGGGTATGTTCAAATCCTTCAATATCTTAGAGCTCGAATTTACAGGAAAACAGGAAGAAGGAAACTATATCTACGAAGGCTGGTTCATCACGGTGAACAAAGTCAAATATCGCTTCCGTTTCCTCTGCTCCCTTTGATGTTATTTTAGCTGAAACGAAAGTAAAGCGCGAAGCAATTCGTGCGGTTTAGTCTGTGACTTTAAATTATCTAAAATGTTTACCGACTGTTGTAGATAACTTTTTATTTTGGACAACTTTTCGACTTTTTAAAAATCGCAAAATACTGATAATAAATAAAGTAACAAAAAGTTTTGGACAACTTTTCAAAATTGTTAATAAATTTTGTTGTCAAAAAATAGAATTTTTTTCTCGAAAATATTTGCGTATATCGAAAATTTGTTGTACTTTTGCACAGATTTTCGGTCACTAAGAATTTTAGTTACTATATAACAGACATATTATGGAAACATACATTATCAAACGTGATGGTAAGAAAGAGTTGTTTACCATCGACAAAATCAAAAATGCTATCTCGAAGGCATTCTTAGCAGTTGGTGCATTTGCAACGGAGGAAGCACTGACTTCCATCCTTTCGCATCTGCGGGTTCATAACAACGTGACCGTTGAGGATATCCAGAACCAGGTGGAGGTTGCGCTTATGGCGGAGGGTTATTATCAGGTGGCTAAAGCATATATGCTTTATCGCCATCAGCACACCGAGGACCGCGACACGCAGCGTCGTCTCGATTTCATGATGAACTATGTGCAGGCTTCCAATGCCGCTGAGGGATCGAAATTTGATGCGAACGCTAACGTGGAGCATAAGAACATCGCTACTCTTATCGGTGAGCTGCCTAAGCAGGGATTCATCCGTCTCAACCGCCGTCTCCTCACCGAGCGCATCAAAGAGATGTTCGGCAAAGAGCTCTCCGATCGGTATATGAGCCTCCTCAACCAGCATTTCATCTACAAGAACGACGAGACCAACCTCGCTAACTATTGCGCCTCTATCACCATGTATCCGTGGCTCATCGGTGGTACCAAATCCATCGGCGGCAATGCTACGCCTCCGCACAACCTCAAATCCTTCTGCGGCGGATTTATCAACATGGTCTTCATGGTCTCCTCCATGCTCTCAGGCGCGTGCGCTACGCCCGAGTTCCTTATGTATATGAACTATTTCATCGAGCAGGAATACGGCGAGGATTACTACAAACGCGCAGACGAGGTAGTGGATCTCTCCACCCGCCGCCGTACGATAGACCGCATCATCTGCGACTGCTTCCAGCAGGTCGTTTATTCGCTCAACCAACCATCCGGTGCGCGTAACTTCCAGTCCGTTTTCTGGAATATCAGCTATTATGACCGCTATTATTTCCAGTCCCTCTTTGAGAACTTCCGCTTCCCGAACGGCGAGGCACCTCACTGGGACAGCCTCAACTGGCTCCAGAAGCGTTTCATGAACTGGTTCAACGAAGAGCGTACCCGTACGGTCCTCACCTTCCCGGTTGAGACCATGGCGCTCCTGGCGGAGAACGGAGATATCAAGGATAAGGAATACGGTGATTTCACTGCAGAGATGTATGCGAAGGGCCACTCTTTCTTCACCTACGTCTCGGACAACGCCGACTCGCTCTCTTCATGCTGCCGTCTGCGTAATGCTATCACGGATAACAGCTTCAGCTACACCCTCGGTGCCGGAGGTATCTCTACGGGGTCCAAATCCGTGCTGACTATCAACCTCAACCGCGCTATCCAGTATGCCGTGCGCAATAACATCCCCTATCAGGCGTACGTCGAGGACATCGTGGACCTGATGCACAAAGTGCAACTGGCTTATAACGAGAACCTCAAATCGCTCCAGGAGAAAGGTATGCTGCCGCTCTTCGATGCTGGCTATATCAACATCGGACGCCAGTATCTGACTATCGGTGTGAACGGTCTCGTTGAGGCGGCTGAGTTCCTCGGTATTGAGATCAAGGACAATCCGCAATATGCCCATTTCGTTCAGGAAGTGCTGGGTATCATCGAGAAGAAGAACAAAGAGTACCGCACCAAGGATGTGATGTTCAACTGCGAAATGATTCCGGCGGAGAACGTAGGTGTCAAGCATGCTAAATGGGACCGCGAGGACGGATATGTTGTGCCGCGTGACTGCTACAACAGTTATTTCTACATCGTGGAAGATAAATCCCTCAATGTACTGGATCGTTTCCGTCTGCATGGGCGTAAGTATATCGAGCACCTCACCGGTGGCTCGGCACTCCACTGCAATCTGGAGGAGCACCTCAGCCAGGAGCAGTATCGCCAGCTGCTGCGCGTGGCGGCGGTTGAGGGATGTAACTATTTCACCTTCAATATCCCGAACACCGTCTGCAACGACTGCGGACATATCGACAAACGCTATCTCAAAGAGTGTCCTTGCTGCCATTCCAAGAATGTGGACTACCTCACACGTGTCATCGGTTATATGAAACGTGTGTCGAACTTCTCGGAGGCTCGCCAGAAAGAGGCGGCTCAGCGCTACTACGCAGAGAAAGAGAAAGCTCCGCAATGCTGAAGGTAGCATCATACGACATCGTTTTTCAAGAGATCCCCGGAGAGGTGACGTTGGCACTCAACCTCTCCGGGTGTCCTTGTCATTGTAAGGGATGTCATTCTACCCATCTTTGGGAAGATATAGGTGAAGTGCTGGATGAGGAACTCCTCTCCGGACTGCTGGACCGCTATGGTAAAATGATTACCTGTGTGGCGTTCATGGGCGGTGACCAAGCCCCGGAAGAAGTCGCTCATTGGGCGGAATATGTGAAATCTACCCCCTCCCTTGAGGGGAGGGCAGGGGAGGGGTTTCCCCTCCGCACGGCATGGTATTCCGGCAGACCTTATAACCCGGAAACTTTCAACTCCAAGACTTCTTTCAACTTTCAACTTTCAACTTTCAACTTCGTAAAGTTCGGTCCATACATCGAATCTTTGGGAGGGCTGAAGAGTGAAAAAACGAACCAGCGTCTCTATAAACGGGTAGGGCAGGGAACACCGGATTCGCCCTTCAAATGGGAGGATATAACCTCCGTTTTCTGGAAAAAACGCTTCGAATAGACGTTTTTTGCAAAATTATTGCTCAAAAATTTGCGTATGTCAAAAAAAAGCAGTACTTTTGCATCCGCTTTCGAAAGAAGGCGCCAAATGGAAGTTGGCTAAATGGTTCAATAAATGGCCAAATAGTAAATGACCAAATGGTAAATGAAGCGCGTAAGCGCGGCATGGTGGTCATAGCTCAGTTGGCAGAGCATCGGATTGTGGTTCCGAGTGTCGTGGGTTCGAGCCCCACTCTCCACCCCCAGACATCCTTCGGGATGTCTTTTTTTTGTATAGCGGCTTGTACCTTGCGGTACGTATTATCGGTTATTCCGTCCGTTTCAGTAAGCAAGCTTCCTATACGCCCGCACTACCCGATAAATCCTAACGGATTAGCCTCTATACAAAAAAAGCGGAGGAGGTGAGGGCTCTTTAGGCCAGGTTCTTGCTCGTTGCACTCGCTGCGATCTGCGCTCCGCGCTGTACGAGCCCCCATTTTATAGCGATATTAACAAACTATAATCCGTGCCATCGTCTATGATACTATGACCGGAATTGTCAGTAGCAACGACAACAGGTACCGTGAAATTGTCTTTAGGCTCTGCAGGGCGATGAATAAAAAGCCCGATCAGCAGACCAACGGCGGCAGCTGCAGGCGTTGCTATCCATCCCCAATAACGTGTGTGCTTTTGCGGAACAACCATCGTTGCAGGAGTGGAGATGTTTTTCTCCGATTGCTTGCGCAGCCGACGCGCTGAAGCAGAAAGTTGGCTCTCAAAAGAGTCCGTACTCTGTACTCTGTATTCTGTATTCTTATTCATAATCTTTCAGTTTTAGTCGTAAATAATTGGTCAGTGTGTTGAGCCGCGATTTGACCGTTCCTTCCGGAATGGCGATTATTGCCGCAATTTCCGGCACGGTCAGTTCTTGTGTGAAGCGCAGTTCAAACAGCATCTGCTGCGCCTCGTTCAACAGGGATAGTTCCTGCTGCAGCGCGCTGTCAAATGTGGCGGCATCTAATTGCAAAGGCGTATTGTCTTCCGCTGCCGGTTCTTCCGCAGGAAGCGAATCCAAGTACGCTTGCTCGTGCCGGTATTGCCGATAGGTGTTCTTGCAAAGGTTGTAAGCGATTGTGAAAATCCATGTGCGGAAGGGCTGACCGTCCGAATAGTTCCGCCGTGAGGACCACACTTTCAGGAAGGTGTCTTGCATATGGTCCAATGCTTTTTCCTCGTCGCCGCCAAGCCGCCGGAAGAAGAATCCTTGCAGCAGCCGGGCATAGCGGCGGTAGAGTTCCGCAAAGGCTTTTTCGTCGTCCTTCCGATGGACATGCTCCATGAGTTGCCCGTCGGAAAGAGACTTATAATTAACGAAAAGTGCTATCATTGCTTGTCGCCCAATAGGTTGAAATACTTTTGTTTCTCTTCGTTTGACAGCGATGTCCTCACAACGGCTGCACTCAGGTATCGCGTCAGGCGGTTGGCGTGCAATGTATCACCTGATTGCTTGTAGTTTTTTACTACCGGCGCCAGCATGACCATATAGTTGAGTTGGATACGTTCGCTGCCTAGCCACTGCTCCTCATTGACATACTGCGGCTCTGTCAGATAGTCCATTCGGTATTTTTCTTCCACATTTCGCATCGCAACAGCCATATTGTCGTAACTATGCGTCGAATAACGGAACACCAAGCCTTCGTTATACAGTTTCCGGCTAAGACCGTTCTCTTTGGTCAGCGATTCACGCGGAGAGAAATAAGCAGGGCGGCGGCTTTCTTTGATGATATGTTCCACGATATCCTGCAAATACACCTCGTTCCCATTCTCAACGGCAGCGTAATCTTTGGTGACTTCGAACGGCTTGATACCAAGCTTGCGGCATAAGGTATCGCGGTACGTGTCCAGCCACAGGAAAGATATAGGAATAATGATTTTATCGGTGTGCAGATCCAGTGCCTCTTGCAGAATGAGAGGAGCATAGAACGACACATCGCCGTTCTCAAAGTAGAGCGCGCCGGATTCCATTCCGCGCAGGCAGTTGTCCGCGTAACGGAGCAAATAGGACGGGTATGCATTGTTCTTGTAGAGCGACAGCGCAAGCGTGTGCAGCATGGTTCTGTCCGCATCGGACAGTTCACCTTTCAACACCAGATAGGCAATCAGCATCGTTGTATTCTGCCGTCCTATGTCTGCCGGAATCTGCTGCAATGCTTTTTCCGCCCACCGGGAAGCGTCCGCTCCTTGCATGTCGCGCTCGGTCTGATACATGGCTAAGTTATACGTGAACGAATTGGGGATGTGCTTTGCCATTTCGTCCAATACCGCCTTTTTGCGGTCGGTCATGCCGTATTGGTCATTGAGCATGTCGGCATAACGCGCAGCACTGAAATACTGTTCCCAAGCGTGCTCGTCGGATGGGTTGGCTTGCGCCTTTTTCTGCCAAAGGTTTTGCTGGTGTTCATACCATGCGGCGTCGTATTCATCTACTACAATACCGCGGATTTCTTGGGGTTCCTGCGTTTCCGGATGCGTGAACGCTTGTAGTGTCCCGATGCAGCCCAGTGCTAATACTGCTACTGCAATAATCAAATACTTTTTATCCATTTTGGTTGTAATAATCGTGCCCATAGGGGCTAAGAAATTTTATCGGTTAATATTCTGTTTTCTGAGTGCGCTCTCACTACTGCATACACCGATAAACTCAAATCGTTCATTTTTCTATAGCAAAAAATGTGCCTTTATATTGTGTATCTTATGGACTAATAATCAAACAAAAAAATCGTCCGTTAGCGGACGATTTTATGTGGGTATGTGAGGCGTGATTATGCGATGATTTTACTGATAATCTTATTATATATTTCCAAAAACTCATCCTCTCTATCATTGCCGGTAGGACATAAGGTGAGCCTTAATTGATTGTAAGTCAGATGACCAAAGTGCCTTTCACACACACCCTTCCCTCCCAATCGCCCTGCTGCTGGATGTTGAGCACATATTGCCTTTACATCGTCCCAATCTCCATAATGAATATTAGGGATAGGATCTTGCATTTGAGCAAAATATGAATCTGGAATGTAACATTCTATTTCTCGTTTCTTTGTTACTTGGCATGTGTCTGCATTGTACCCATATGATAATAATTTACTTAAATTAGGAGAATCCCCGTTCGGACTTGTTTTGTCAGAATCCAATAATATAAAATATGGTTTATTAAGTTTTGTAATTACGTTATAGTGGGTCCAATGTTTAACAGAGCCACAGCCTCCAACTGGAATTAACAAGACTCCCAATTCCTCAAAATCTTTTTGTATCATACCAGCCTGTTTATACTGGCGTGCAATATGCAAAAATGCTGAAACATCATCCGGCCCTTCTAATAAAAACAAACAATTGATACGGTCAAACAATTTCAATAAATTGTCATTTTCTTTTATTCCTAAATCACGGACAACTGTTGCAGTATCTGCCATGCCTTCTTGTTGGATGTTGTAATTTTGATTGTCACGCGACACATATATTATGTCCGTAACATTTGTTTCGGCAACAATATTAGGAGAGTGAGTGGTTATCAAAACCTGATAACCATTTTCGGTCATGGCTTTCAATTTATTAAATAGTAGAATTTGCGTCTCCGGATGTAAGAAAGTCTCAGGCTCTTCAAATCCAAATATCATATTATTCTTATGCTTTTCTTGTGCCAGCATTTCAAAATAAGACATCATTGTAATACGTCTAAAACCATCTCCACGAGCAGCCAAAGGAATGTTACTATCATCTTTCTTGCATTTAAATGCAGTACTAATTAACTTTGACCAGTCAAAATCGACTTGAGCATAAACCTGTTCATCTTCTGCCAATACGGAATTAATTTTTTCGGTGATTGAATTTAATGAATTCTCGATATCTGTTCTAATTCTCTGCTCTATAGCATCTGTATTAACTTGTTCTTGTAATAACTTCGATGCTTTATCCTTAAAATACTTTTGCACAGACGTATCTGTGTCAGACAACGAACTATCTGCTCTAAAGTATTCAAATGAAGGCTGTGCACTTTTATATGCATCAGATATTTTCTTTAGTCGTGTTTGACCAGTTGTTGGTAATTCTATATATTCGTATGAAAATACTATGTTATTTGTTTGATGATGCTCACGCAATTTATTTCGTTTTTCTTTATTGTTATATTCTTCTCCATTCCCTTTAGTCGTTTCTATGCCACACTCGCGGCACATATGTATCAAGTCTCTTTCTGTTGCTAAAAGAAAGTCATCTTGTTCATATTTCTTTCTTTTAATATACACTTTGGGCTTTATGGTTTTTTGTGTAGTATCCCATACCTTTTTTATATATAACAAGCCATCGGCATCAACTAGTTCTTCTTCAGTAAATGTAGTTTCTATTGCATCATCAATTTTAATCACTTCTCCGTCGCAGCAGAAAGCCACTTCTACAGAAATTAGATTATCTTGATTATATATATTCTTATCATCCACAGATATAGTACTATCATTTAGGAATATATCTAACGCTCTAAGGATGGTTGATTTACCTACATCATTTTTACCTACGATACAAGTAAAATCATGGAGATTAATTTCTGTGGGCACGTTAATGCCTCTATAATTATCAATAATAATTTTCTTGATTTTCATATTTTTACTCTTATTTTAAAATACGTTACATAGGTTGATAAGTTAAAGAATGTATGCTTTTATGCAATTCCGTGATTGTCTCAATTAGTTGCTCAAAGGTTGGAGCCTCGTTATCATATATCATATGTAACAACATATATTCGTAGTCTTCACGCCAAGCATCCATTATATGCGCCGGAGGAAGAATAGACAATGTTGCCGGATAAAGCGTATCATAATCAAAGCCTTTTAAATTGATGAAGAGGCGGCGATGGTCTATGATTGTGCGATATAATTGCTCATCGTGCAATGCTCGTTCAGCAACACCCTTTTTCTTCAAACAGTATAAATCATACAAGTGTCGCGACATACGTAATGTGCGAATTTCTCCTGCAGGTTTTGCAAATTCCTCATGGAGAAGAAATATCTTTTCCAAACACGTTCTTTCCGGCACTACTACACTCGGAATAGAAAAAGACGGTTCCGCCACAACAGACTCAGGCAAGTATTGGTCAATAAAAGATTGCAACGCTTCTACTTTTATTGGTTGCTGCATACTGCGTCCACTAACTTCAATCAGCACGCAATGACGGATATATGGGCTCTCAGGCGAAACAGACTGATACTCAATCTCTATCGTCTCCGGATCAGTTGTGCTAACTGAAGTGATATTTACATTTACCTTGAAAGCATCGGCATCAATACCTTGTGCAATAAGCGCGTCGCGAACATCAAATTGCATCTTCTCCCGCACGAACGAACAGGCAGCACGACGCAACTTATCGCTGATCTGCGTACGCGATAGTGCTCCACCATACCCGAGGTGATCACGGCTTATGGCGATGTCAATATCTTCCGAGAAACGTTCAATCAAGTGCCAACACTTGCTCAACGATGTTCCTCCTTTGAAAGAGAGATGCTCTGCATATGGCAAAGAGAACACCGCTTTGAGGACTTGCGTCACCCACCAATCTTTCTCTATAATTTGCTCAGGTAACTTACGATTTGATTTGGCAGCTACTTGATTGATAAATTCTATTTTAGCCTCTTTAGGTAATGCGGAAAACTTCATAATGACAATAGTATTTTACGCACCCACATAGGCGCAAGTTGAATATCATGGTTAAAATCTTCGGCAGAAACATTTTCCATGTGTTTCTTGATAACACTCATTTGTTCCTCCGACAGCTGGTCCTTGCCTATATCACGCATAGCAGATACAACCAGCATCATTAGTCGGGAATTGAACGCGAATTTCTTTGCGGAGGATGTATGCAAAAACTGAATACCTTTCCCTTCTCCAATAGGTACGCGACGAGTGGAACCGGTTGTATAGAATACCGCATTAGCTGGCACTTGGGTTGAAAGCCCAAGCATATTTAATGCATATGCTCCCGTAGGAACTATCGTCGTCTTGTCACGACGCGAAATAGCTTCCGCTATGTCTAACATGGAGGGATACAAGACACCGAGACCATATTGTGTATCAATCTTCGGATAATAGTAGATACCCGGAGCGATACGAATCAGCGTTTTCTCGTCCTCTAATCTTTGTAGCACTTTACGAATCGCTTCCGGCGATGCGATGTCCGAAAAGTCCTGCCCAAAGAAGAACGTTCCTCGCTCACTATCAAGAACTCTTTGTTTGGCAATATTCTGCGCGCTATCTCTCATTTCTGTCACACATTTATCAAAAAAGTGGGACAAAATTACTACATTATTTTGAATTGTGCAAATAATTTAATAAAAAAAGTAAAGATTTCTAGAAAATGATATGATTTTAGTAGAAAATCAGATACAAATCTCAAAAAGTAGTAAAAATGTTTGCGTATATCAGAAAATTTTTGTACCTTTGCAAAAGATTTAGAAACATGCTGGGGACTAATTAGAAAGCTCTTACAGTGAAATATCTTTCCCCAAAAGCTTTCCCAGAGTTATCCCCGCTATGCTTGTAGCACATTGAAATTCTGATAGATAGGTTGAATAAAAACCTTTCCCCCGAATTTCGAAAAGTGTCCCAAAATTGTCCCAAATAGGGGCAAAAATGATAGTAAACTGATTTGTCAAACGGCTGAAATACAGCAAGTTACGAAAGCGGATTTTAGCTGGTGCATGTCGTGGGTTCGAGCCCCACTCTCCACCCAAACCGCTGTAACACAATAAGTTACGGCGGTTTTTTATGTGGTTTTTTTGACAAGTCCAGCCAAAATCCTGCCAATAAGTCGAAAAATCATCTATGTATTGTAAATATTCAAGTGATTATACAGAAACAAATAAAACGCTGCAAATCAGCAACTTGCAACTTTCTATTTGAAATTAATTATTTTAAATTCTTAAAGAGGTTCCGAGTGCCGCTATTCTTACACACAATTCTTTCCTATTTCGTACCACTCAAAATACCGCTTTCGGTATCTTCATTGTTGATGCGTTGATATCCGCGTGTCGAGGCTCTCGACCCGAAGTCCAGATTGAAGTTGAAATTGAGCATCAGCACTTGGCGATAGTTCTGCATAACGGCGGTATTGGAAGTCGGGGCAAGGGCAGAGAGGTCTTTTGTGACGGTTGTTGAGCCGTGCGGAGAGAACGGATTAACCATCATAATACCAAAACCAAAATGCTCCGAGTTATAATTGATACCTATATCGTGCGTCAACTCGCCGAGGGTCAGCGTTTCGCCCCACAAGTTATGCTGCGCAGTAACCACATCGGCAAAGAAACGCCAACCTTTCAGTAGATAGAAAATGCCGCTACGCACACCGTAATTGACATGCTCATGGTGGTAGTTGTTTCCCTGACTGACCATGTATTTGACAAATGGCGTGACATTGAACATCAGTTTGTTATCAAGCAGTTTGACCTGTACACTCGGCGAGACATTCAATTTGTGATAACCGCGCTGGTTGTCATACATGCGGATGGCATAAGGCGACCCGTCTATAATTTCCTCAAAGGTTTCTTCCATAATAGGCTTGTGGTCGTAACTGTAGTTTGCCCACAGATTGAGATTGACATGTTTGGACTGCCAAGAGAGTTCCATCTCATTCGACACATACATGACAGATCTCAGGTTGGGGTTGCCTCGCCGCATTTGGTACTTGTCAATCTGTTGCGTAATATCGGACAACTGCGACAAAGAGGGTTGGTAGCCGGACACATAGCCTTTGTATTTCCAGAACCAACCTTTTCCAAAATCATAACTCATGGTCAACTGCGGGCGTGCAATCCAATTGCTTTGTTTCTGTCCGGCTTGGTCAATGAGAGTGTGCATAACTCCAATACCTACCACATATGAAAACTTATCAACTCTGTGCCGCATTTCCGCGAAAGTGTAGGTCTCGGCAGTCATCATAGAAACCTTTGTACTTGGTCCTTGGTCACTTTGTCCCTTATACAGGTTTTTCACCCATTGTTGGTTATGCCGTACGCCTACGGTGAGCATGATATTTTCCCATTCCTTTTCATAGATAGCTTCGCCGATAAGCGACCACTTGTCTCCTCTCACACGCGATATTACATCGGTCGTATCTATAGAGACGGAGCCGAAAAGCGGCGTTTGGGTAAATCGGCGGTCGCTGTGGGTATTGATATACGTGCCTACCACATCAAAATACAAGTGCTGCTTGTGAGGTAGGTTATGCTGATAGTAAATGTCCAATGACGGCGACTGACTGCTGCTTTTGTCGTGATCATGTATCTCAAATGAATCCGTCGGCTGAAACAAACGGCTGTCGCGGTCAGATGATCCGTAAGGTGTATATGCCATATTATCACGCAAGCGGATGTTCAGCATATCCTTATCCCCGTTCGTCCAGTTGTAATTCAACGAGACATTTACGGGGTAGGTCTTATAGCGTGTCGGTTCTCCTACTTCGTTGTTCTCTATCTTGCCTGTCGAAAAATGGTAGGTCTCATTGTTGGTGCGCGTCCAATAAATGTCATATGGCGCATAAGTGGCGACTGCTTGTAAAGACGATTTGTTGAAATGCACTTTGCCAGCCAGGTAGTAATTACCTATTCCGGGCAGGGTCAGACCGTTTGTACCTGCAAGCATAAGACTGCCTCCGGTGTCGCGGTGCTTGACAATATAATCAACTACAGCCGCTGCACCGTTATATCGCACACCCGGTTGGTCGTGGTACTCCACGCGGATAATATTTTTCGGATTGATGGCTTTGACATCCGCCGTGCTTGCCTCAATGCCGTTGATACGCAATTGCACACTCTCGTCAGAAAGGGTCTTGACAGAATTGTCAATAGGACTGATCACGATACGCGGTATTTGCAAGTTCTGTAACAGGGAAACGCCATCTGAGGAAGCCTGCATCTGCTCTTTTGATGGCAGAAGGATTTGCCGATCTACTTTCTGAATAACGGCTTGGCTTTCCACAACCACTTCGCCCAATTCCGTTGCGCCTTCTTGCATGAGGATGTCGCCGATGTGGGTGTTTTCGTTTACGGTTAAAGCCATACGGATTGTTTCATAACCGATATAGGAAAGTTCAAGAATATAGTTTCCGGTGTCCGCGTCAAGGGAGAATTTGCCATTGTTGTCGGTGGTGGTACCTGCTATCTGCACCGTGTCCTGCATCAGCAAGACGGTTGCGCCGATGATGGCTGACTTGTCGTTTGCATCTTTGATACGACCGGATATTTTGGCATTGGTCGCCGCTGCGGTAATGGCAGAACAAAACAATACCGCAAGAAATAGTAGTTTTACGTTCATACAATTTTGTTTTTTAATGGTTGTGTTTCAGAGTGCGCCTCTATATGTAATACGAACAAATCGTCTGTTTCTTACAAAGATAGAAAAATCTTTCTTTACCCTCCGCCGCGAATCTCCCATTTGACCGAGCGATGACCGAGAGAAGAGCGAGAGATGACCGAGAGACAAAAAACGCGCAAAATCGCATAAAACACTTGCACAATTCAGAAAAAAGTTGTACCTTTGCAGCCGAAAGTTGCAAAGGCGATAGCAATGGGGTCCTTACAGATTATACATAGTGAGTTTTTCGCTGACTACCAAGCGCAGCAGCCGATCACTATTGAGAAGCGTGTCAAACGACTTGCTTCCAAGCCGCTCACGCCCCAAAACTTCCGATTCTATTTGCTCAGTTCGTCCTGTAACTCCAGCCTTATTGAGGGTTCTTCGATGACCGAAGACGATTATTTGAAACTCAAAGAAGCCCAAATCATTAGCCGCGACGTGCAAGAGATAGATGATATGATTGCGGCGTATGAGTTTGCAGCAACAAATACGATCAGCGAGCAAGCCTTCCTCACGGCGCATCAACTCCTTTCTAATAGTTCCGGTTTAGCGGACCGGTACAAAGGTGCGTACCGGGACATGCCGGTGGGTGTTTTCGGCGGCGGCGTGAAAGTCTATACCGGCGCAGAACCAAATATCGTGGCAGCGGAAATGGCAAAACTCATGCACGATATTGATGTGCTTGTGAAAGCCGATTTGTCATACGACGAGGTGTTCTATTACGCCGGTATGATTCATCTCGTCTGCGTCAGTATCCATCCGTTTGCAGACGGTAACGGACGCTCGTCGCGATTGTTGGAGAAATGGTTCCTTGCGCAGAAACTCGGACAGGTCGCATGGGCTGTTCAATCGGAGAAGTTTTATTTCAAGCGCAAGAAGTCGTACTACGAAAACTTGCATTTCCGTGACAACTACAATTCCATCGACTACACGCACTCGATTCCTTTCCTCTGCATGTTACCGATGGCATTAAACATGAGATAAATACACGTCCTTCTCTGGGACGCTAAACCGGAGAAACGCGCATAGCGACGCGCGATAACATATTGATTAAAAGAAGCGTTTGCTTTCGCTCTTTATTGAGAAAAATTAGGAACTTTTCAACTGATAGAGAGAGGATTGCGAATAGGCTTCACGTGTTTGCGTGAAGTTACTATCTGCACATTTTCTATCAAGGTTTTCCTAATTACCTCTCAATAAAGTGTGTGGCATAGCAGCCTCACGCTTTTGTTTGTATATTAATTAACCGCTTTGCCTGTGGCTGCTGCAAAACAACAAAAAAAATCATTAAAACCGATGAGGCGATGGTATATAACCGCCACAAATTTAATGAAAAAGACAATCAAAATTTTTATGATGTTTGCACTGGTAGTAAGTGCTATCATGCTAGGAAGCTGTTCAAAAGACACAAACAGTCCAGACAACAGTGCGCTCAAAAACACAACATGGAAGGCAACAGTCATGGATCACGAAGCTATGTTTAAGTTTGCAGCCACTACACTCTCTCTAATAGAGAAAGATCTTACTACCGGTCAAACGGCCACACTGAACGCTAATTACACCTTTGATGGCACTACCGTAAACATGACTTTTACCAGTTTTTCAGGTTTCCAAGCAGGCATTACTCTGGAGCAAATTAATGCCGTACAACCAAAAACGGCTACTATCAACGGAAACCAATTGACTTACATTAATGTAGTTTATACCAAACAATGAAACAGTTCAGATTATTCATAGCAGTATTATTGGCTGCTATTCTTGTCGGCTGTACCGAGAAATCTTCAACCACGACTACAGTTGATTATGGGACCAATAAGGGCATCAGTCATACCACATGGAAATGTGTAACAGGCAGCAATACGCTGACTTTTATATTTACTTCCGAAAGCCAGTTCCAATTTACAGATGAGTACCAATACAACGGCAAGCCGACGGCTTTGGTTGCTCACGGCACGTACACCTATAATAATACCACGTTGAAACTGACATTTACCGATTCAACTGGCAATATGCCAAGTAATCAGACCTGTACTGTTAGTGGTAATCGGTTCACATATGGCGGACATGTTTTTACAAAGCAGTAGAACACAACACTGATTAGTGTGAATAAAAGAAATTAACGGGCAGCCAATGATGGTTGCCCGCTAATTCTTAATAATCGTCCTATTTTACTCTTACATGCCGCGTACGAGAGAGATACGACTCGGATACCCGACGATAGACCAACTGGATACCGACGAGATACCGTGTTGAAATCTTAATAATCGGCAATTTTCACCGTGGGAGTGTACTGGTGTTTGATAGCATTTGCCTCCGAGATTACTCCGAGATTAGTCCGACTTGCCTCCGATATCTATATTGTAATTCGCTAAAAAACAAGGCATTTACACATTGCCGTAATAAAGCCTCGTTTTTAGCGAATCTTAATAATCGGACACTTTTAGCGGGGCCGATTATTTGTCTTTGAGCATCAGCACTACCGAGCAATCTTCCTCACGGGTATTGCAGATGATGAACTCTGTATCGGAAGACAGAAATATCGCATCATCGTTGCCGTTGGAGTGCGACTCCATAAGAATCTCATAGCCTTTCTCTTTCGATAGTTTCTGAATATCTTTGGAGAGTTGTTGCTTCTTGTCGCCTTTGGCGGTGATGATAATCATTCGGTTGAAGTTAGCGAACTTCTCAAGGTCAGTGCCTTTGGTGTCTATGCTGTCAAAAACAACTTGTCCTGCCGTAGCCAAAGACAAACCGGCTGTGAACATAGCCTTGTTGATGCACACATATTCCACGCCTTCCATTTTGGCGTACTTCTCAAATACTTTATTCTGTGCTTGTGCAGCGATGCCGCAAAGGGCGATGACTGTTACTAATAAAATCTTTTTCATAATTTCTACTATTTATTGGTTAATATACGGTTGGATTTTGCCTAATGTCTCATTGATGTCGTTCACTTGCTCGGTTGCAATCATCGTTGAGCGCAAGAACGGAGCAGCGGAACGGTTTATGATGTCATTGGCATACAAAATGGCATCAGCAGCTTCTTCCGGTGTGCTACACGTGTCGCGGAATGGGTCAGTTGTGTATGTTCGTTGATGAAACAACACACCGCCACCTATTGCGAGAAGAATAGCCACCGTTGCCGCTACGCGATACCACATCTTCGGAGGTGTTTTAAGACGGTAGGTGATTCCTTTGTGGTGCTTCACCTCTGATAGAACCGGCTTTTTCTCCGTTTGTCCGAGGTTGTTCATAAAAGCGGTTATTTCTTCGGCAATGTCAGTCGGCATTTCTTGGTCGGAGATCTGCGCAAGCATAAGGAATAGTTGCTTGTCTTGCTGCAAATCTTCCGGAACATCCTCAAGATGGAAATACGCAGCCAGTAGCCTTTCTTCGTCCGGCGTCGTTTGTCCCTCGTAGAAACGAGAGAGAAGCGATTGGATTTGTTCTATGGTCATGTTGTATGTCATAACTTTGCGGTCAGTTCTTTTAATGATTTTCTTGCTCTGGAAAGCAAGGTATAAATGTTTTCGCGACTGAAACGGGTCAATTCTTGTATTTGGTCTATCTCCAGTCCGTCAATCGTGCGTAATCGAAGCACTGTTTGTTGGTCGGGAGGCAGTTTTTCAATCAGTTGGATCACTGCGTTAAGATCACTTGCTGCGTCAATTTGATTTTCGGTGTTGTGGTCTAAAAGCGTCTCAAGGGTTTCTTCATCTGCTTGCGTGCTTCGGGCTTTGAGACGGTCGAGGCAGTTATTACGCACCATCGTTAAAACGAGCGCAAGTGGTGGTTTGTCGGGTTCTATCGTGTCCCGTTTGCTCCATAACTCGGAATACACATCTTGCACGCAGTCACGCGCCTCGTCTCGGTTACGGAGTAAGTTGTATGCCAGTGCATACATCTTTCCGCTGAACGGCAAATATATTTGCGTAAACTGCTCGTGCGTCATGTTTGGTTCCGTAACCTTTTATATAGGCTCTCTATATGTAATACGATTTTTTTGCCCAAATCTTACAACCGAACTGCATTTTCCCCCAAAACCTGCACAAAGATACAATAATTTTTCGAGATATGCAACTCTCTAGTCTAATTTATATAATTTCCCGCCATCTTCCCAAACAGAAATCCGCCAACTTCCCAAATCAAACTTCGCCATCTTCCCAAACGGAATTATGCCAAACTGCCGAACATAATTGCGCCAAATTACCGATTTTAATACATAAAAAAACAGAAAAAATCTAAGCAAAATGGGGTAAAATAAGAGGCGCGCTGAGAGCGCAAAAGGACCGCTGCAGAGGTGTCCTAGACTTTGTTATTAAGAACACACTCTAATCTGCTAATTATCAAGCATTTACAAGAATATCAAAAATAACCGTATTTAAGCATTTTCGCACTTTCATTTCACAAAATAGGACCATTTTTCGAGACCCGGCAAAAACACATATAAAAAAACCACCGGCTCGCGAGGAGTCGGTGGTAACAAGCTGGGTATTAACCGTTTGCTTGCGTGTCTTGATATGCATCAAAGCGCAGCCAGGTTCTTTTCGTTGAATAGTTCCTTGCCTTCCGCGGTATAGGCATAGTCGATGCGGTCTTGGAAATAGGTCTCCACTTTTCCGCGCACCACTTTCATGGTGGAGTTTACCAGATGGTTCTGCTCCGTCCATGCCTCGTCCAGCACGGCAATGGTAGTCGGCAACCATGCTTCGGGGAAGATCCCGTCTCTTGTTCCGCCGGGACGATAGGAGTCAATCTCGCTTTGGATCTTGAGGAGCATACACTCTTTTCCTTCCTTGGTGGCAGGGTCTTTGCCTTGCTCTTTCGCCCATGCCTGCAATGCCTCTTTGTTCGGCACCATCAGCAGAATAGTATAGGGGTCTTGGTTGTTATGGAGAATACACTGGTCCACATAGATACTGCCATCGGTAAGCGAATCCTCGAATCCCTCGGGGCTGTATTTCTCACCGTCCGCACGGATAAGGAGCGATTTGAAACGTCCTACCACCCATAGATATCCGGGATGCTCTTTGGTTACATAACCCATATCGCCGGTGTGCAGCCATCCGTCCACGATGGTTGCCGCAGTGCTCTCGGGGTTCTTCCAATACCCTGCCATCACGTTCTCGCCCTTGATGACAATCTCTCCGCGTTCGCCGTCCGGCACGATGTTCCCTTCTGAATCACAGATCTTGAGTTCCAGTGGGCTGACGATCCGTCCTGATGATCCGAAGATGGCTCCGTCGAAGGAGTTGGAGCAGATGATAGGTGTCGCTTCGCTCAGTCCGTATCCCTGGAACATAGGCATACCAACCGCGCAGAAATAACGCTGCAACGCAATATCCAGCAAGGCGCCGCCGCCTACAAAGAACTTCATCCGTCCGCCGAAATTCTCCCGCACGGCTTTGAAAATAAGCCGGTCAAAGAGTTTTACCAGCGGATATCTCCACCAGTTTTGCCATCCTCCGCGATTCCAATACTCCCGGTTGTAAGCAATGGCATTATTGAGAGCGAAATGATATAGTTTCTCTACTTTGGGACCTTTGGCTTTGATGCCTGCCTCGATACTCTTACGGAAGTTGCGCGCGAGGGCAGGGACGGAGAGCATCACATGAGGACGTACTTCGCGGATGGCTATAGGGATATTCTTCAATGTAGCCATTGCCGTTTTACCTACAGGAACGGTTGCGATACTTCCTCCGTACGACATCATCGTATAGAACCCCGCCACGTGGGCGAAACAGTGGTCCAGAGGCAGGATAATCAGCATTACATCATCCGTGTTGCAGTAAATGACGGAACTTCCTTGCTCCACGTTGGCGGTGTAGTTGCGGTGGGTCAGAAGGATTCCTTTCGGGTCTGCAGTCGTGCCGGAGGTGTAACTGATATTGGCATAGTCGTCCGGTCCAACAGACTCATAGCGTTTTTGGAAAGAGGCAGCATCTTTCGCAAGCAGTTGCTCGCCCATGGCGATCACTTCGTCAATGCAGATCTCTTTCTCTTCATATTGCTCCAGCGGGTCGAAAACGATGACTTTTTCTACATTCGGACATTCCGGCATGATTTTGCGGATCTTCGGCAACTGCTGTTCCGAGACCATGATAAATCGTGCGTCGGAATGGCGGATACGGAATAACAGGTCGTTCGATTCTTCCAGCTTGATACTCAGCGGTACATTCACGCCGCCGGCATAGAGAATACCTAATTCACCTGTCACCCAGAGGTTGCGGCCCTGACTAAGCAGTGCAACGCGTTCGCCTTTCTGCAGTCCGAGCGCCATCATTCCTGCGCCGATACGATGCGCCATCTCGCGCGTCTCACGGAATGTCGTCTCTGTCCATTTGTCTCCTATCTTCTCGCGAAGGAAGACATGTTCGCTGAACTTGTGAGTGTAATGCTCCACAAAATCAATAATTGTTGGTTTCTCCTTCATTATATCTTCGTTTATTTGATTGTCCAATCTGAAAAATTATAGTCGGCTTCAACCGCGTTTTCGATCTCATCGGGTAGGGCAGGGAAGAAATCAATGCCCGTCTGTCGTTCCGCTTCGTCTATGGAGAGCATATATGTCATCAGCGGCTTGTTGCCGGCTTGGTTAGGCATGATAAAGCCGATAGCGGTCCACGCTCCATCCGATTTATGGCGGAGCAGCACTTTGTAGAAAGCTTGCGGCACCACGATCTTTCGTACGCTGCCGATAGTTGTTTCTGTATTTGTTACGATAGGTCCGCAGCAGATGTAAATAGCACCGTATCTAGTCGCTAAATCACGTACCAGCTCCTCCAGATCTTTCCAGTCTCCGGCATTGTTGCTGTGATGCTGCGGGCATATGTTGGTGGTGTAGAAAGACTCTCTCATAGCTTGCTCTGACCATTTCATGTCTGCTGCCGGAGCCATATGGCCGCGGTCATAACCGGAGTTGCTGTAGTCTTTGGTTACAACAGGATCTCCTTCCACCATAGGGTCCGGCAGAAACTTGTCCGATCTCCCTAAATCACCCGCAACTTCCTCGGCTGTTAGTTCGTATGCTACCCAGTTGGGAATTCGCCATTCGGGATTATAACTGACGGTATAACCGAGATGCTGGATGATCTGTTCGCTGCGCGTGGTTTGCAGCAGGGGTATTTCCATGCCGGCTGTCTCCGCCGCCTTCTCCTGTATAACTTCTGCAACCGGTTCAGAGGCCTTCGCCTGTCGGTATTCTTCCTGCAGGTAGAGCACCGCGGCGACGCAAATCACCGCTATGGAAGAGATGATGCTTATTGTTTTCCGGAACCGGTTATTTCGCTTAGTGGTACGCATACAAATTCTCGTTCTTGCCAAAGCGGGTGGGGGATGGTCAGTTCAGGGCTGTTCGCCTCTATCTCGGTCTCCCCGTCAAAAGCTTTAATAATATCAATATCGATAGTCCGGTCCTGGTATTGCCGGTTGACCGACTTGTGCTCTCGCCCCAGTTGTCGTTCTATATTCTGCGTGGCTGCCAGCATCTGGTGTGGCTGCAATTCTGTCTGTACCGAGCAGCAGAGATTGCAGAACTCATGCTCGCTTTTGTACCCCCATGGCGCAGAATAATAAAAAGAGGAGCAACGCATAATACTACCTATTTGCTGCTCCATTATATTTAGGGCTTGGCGGAGCGTTTGCTCCCGTTCGCCTATATTACTTCCCAGTGAAAGATAATATAGCATGTGTCGCTTTAACCATTTGCGGATAGACAACAGATGTGTTGACTACAGGTGCATCGTCCAGGTAGTGGAATGCTTCGTTGGTCTTGTCTATCACAAAAACGACCAGTAGTACCAGCACTCCGTATTTGCAGATTCCGAACACACCTCCGAATAGTCTGTTAGCCCATCCTAAATGAATGGCGCGCATGAATCTGGTTAGTCCTTTGGCCATGATGGACAACAGGATGGCGATAGCCAGAAAAATCAGCGTATATGCCACTACGTCACAAACTCCTTGCGGCCAGGTAAACTGATGCAGCAGCCATTCAGAGAAAGACGGAGCTCCAAACCGGGCACCGAGCACTCCGAGAATCACTACCACTATGGCAATGATCTCGGAGATAAACCCGCGCATCAAGCCTCTTACGAGACCTATTAGAAGCGGTAGAACTAACAAAACATCCAGCCAGTTCATCGATTAGCGGTCTTTGGGGTCGTACTCTTTGGGAACCCAGGGTGCTGATTCATCGCCTTGGTAGTACATGACGATATCATTTACTGCCCCGATACCCGGAATACCACGAGGTGTAACAGACCACTCATAACCCGTCAAAGCGCTGTTTTTCAGTGTCTCTGCTTTGTCCAGATACCAGCCGAGGATACCGGTCACTGTGCCTTCGAAATTACTGCACTGCGCAATACCGGTCTTGTCTGCTCCAGGAAGGTAGAAGTATGCAAATTTTGCATATTCGGAGTTGGAGCACATGATAGTTGAGGACCCTTGGTCTTGCAGCAAACGACTCTGCGGATAACCGATATTCTGCGTTGAGGGAGCGAACACGTTTGCTCCTCCTCCGCCAATCGTATCAGGATTGGTCGTGTCGCAGTTTTTCAACGTACCGTTGTCATCGTATTTCCCGTTGAAATGTACGTCTTTAAGCCGTACCAGACGGCCGTCCATCTTACGTACTGCATCCATGTCGGTGGCGTTTGCTGTCGGTTGCTTCTTGATTTGCGTGTACAGTTCAGTCAGTGTTAACTCGTCATATTGCAGTTTGCTTATGTCCGGTGTGCCTATCATGCGGGTGGCACCTCTGAATACAGAACCCTGAATACGTCCCGGACACCAACCTACCTTCTGCGATGCGTTCATCGCATAGATATTGTTGTTGTATGACGGGACACAGAGTTGCGGCTGGTTGGCATATCGGCCTACGGCCAAACCGTTGCAGCGGATCAGAATCTCTTGTCCGATCTGATACATTCCGGCGCTGGAGCCGAGATCCACCGATATACGGAGATTCTGCTGCTGACCGCCTACAATCTGCTGGATCACCATTGATTTATAGAAGTTGCCGGCATAGTCGTCCGTTGTGATTCGCCCGCGGATATAGATACCGGGACCATTCACTGGCAGTGTGTCCACGGAATAAAGATATATACCGTGCGTGGCGTCATACGAGCGGTCGCGGTATGGGCATGTATCACTATGGAAACTGCCTTCTTCGGTCATAAATTGATCCAGAAAGTCATTGAGATTATATACCTGGCCGTCGGCTGTCAGTTCTGCGACCTTGTCTTCGGAAATGAATACATCCTCTTGCTGCAAGCCGCGCGGCTCACAGGAAGCAAGAAAAAGTACAAAGGTACAAAGTACGGAGTACAATATATATTTGGAAGTCTTCATAGAGCTTAGAATTTGTAGGTTACTGATAAGAAGAAGTTAACACCCCATGCGTAGTAATACTTGGACGGATATTTCCATGCATTCGCGGTGATGATGGAGTTCTGATAATCCAATTCACCCTGACGTACGGCGCGCGGCAGACGGGCTTGTTGGTAACCGCCGGTCTTGAAATGCGTGTTGTTCGTCAGGTTCGTTACGCTCAGGTTGATAGACAAGGACTGGCGGTTCGGAAGGTACAGCAGTTTGCCTACAGAAGCATCGATGAGGAAACGGTTAAGCGGGTTGGTTGCCGCTATATTCTCCTGCATGGTCATTACGTTGAACGGATATTTGAGCACAGGAACACCGTTCGCGTCCAGTTCGGCATTCTGATAAACCACGTTTCCGGCCTCGTCAAAATCCCAGCGGAGGAGTTGTCCGTCAGTCGTTTGGATTGCGTTGGTGTTCTCGTCGCCGAACCATCCGTTGACAGCCGTTCCGTCAATACGCGTACCCGTGTAAAGACCTTGCATACGGCGGCTGGGGGCAACAGAGAGGTAGTTCCAGTCGTGGTAGCTGACGGTAATGTCCGCAAACCACATCTTCGGATGGAAGAATGATAGTTTGAGGCTGGCGTTCACTTGCGGTCCGGTAGAGAGTTTCAATCCTTTCAGCAGCACTTTGTCCTCTGTCTCGAACACAAGGGCCTTGGTGGATTGGTCTTGAGTCATCGGCATGCCGTTTTCTGCGGATTGGATGGCTCGGGCATCGCTGGTATAGCGATAGTCGCCTACGGAAGCTACACCGGTCAATGTGAAATAGGTGCCGAGTTTGACTGCTGCGGCTGCCTCAATACCCATGTATCGTTTGTCAATGCCGGTGAGAGCCTGGTTAACGAAGGTACGAGCCTCGTCGTCATAGTATCCGTTGAGTTCGGTTCCGTTCCAGCTCTGGGTGAAGAATCCTGTTACACGACCGCGTACAATCGGGTAGTTGAATTCATATGTCAGGTCGGCGGAAGCCACTTTCTCGCTGGCGGCGTAGAACTCGGTCAGGTTCTTTGCCTGGTCGTGGGTATAGATATTGGATACTACGCGGTCATGCACGCGCTGGGAAATATATGCATCGCGTGCATATGGAGCGCGAGTCTCTGCTATGGCATTGAGTTTCAAATGGTTGCGGCCGTTGATCTTGTAGTTCACTCCTAACTTGAATGCCGGATCCAGGAAATGATGGGCATCGCCTGTATAGGTGGTGCCGGCTTTGAGAGTGCCGTTAGCCTCTGCCGCCTTGATCGCATCGTATGAGTTGTGCCCATAATAGAGATATCGCATGCTGCCGTCACCGATAGCGCGCTCTTCGGCTACTTTGGTCAGATACCATGCGCGGCCGTTGAGCATGTTCGTCGTACGCTGCATCGAACTGTAATTGAAAGCAAGCGCATAATAGAGATCAACCTCATTGAAGGTCCATTCGTTTTGGAACCATGCTTTCAAATTACCCATATTGATGCGGTAGTCATAGCCGAAACGGCGTCCGTCTGCTTTCACGATCTGGTTGTAGTCACCGGCGATCTCGTTTTTGCGGACATTGGCTATATCCGCCTGGGTGAAACCGCTGTTGGACGCAAGTTCCTTGATGTCGCGGTCGGCAAAAGCATCTACGTCAAGCCACTGGTTGCCTCCCAGCAGATCGTCAATGGTTTTATAGTGGATACCTTGTGAGAACTTGCCCTCTACGCCCAGAGTCATCTTCAGGTGCTCAAACTGTGTATTGACATAGTTGAACGAGGCATTGGCTTCTTGAATGTCGTTATGGCGGCGCTCCAGGATATAACGCGCTGAGGCGTTCGGGTCATTGACATTGTTGGCGTAGTTGGAAGCATAGATGTTCTCCCAATCAATCTGGGTCGTCTTGTTGTCGCGGTTTCTCCAGAGATTAACCAGATTCATATACTGCTCTTTGTTCACCGATGGACCAACCCATGCCCCCGGATTCATCGGATCTTCGAATCCGGACCCCAGACTGTTACCCTTCATGTCTTCTCCGATGAAAAGACCCCAGGGATAGTGGTTGCCTGCATCGTCGAATAGTTGTTGGGCGGAAGTCTCGTTGTTGGGGTTGGCAATCTGTCCGTCCCACATGAAGGATGGCAGATTACGGTAGTAATCCGGACGGGGATCAGGGGCATTGTAGAAGTTCAGCGCGGAGTTGGAGTACCATGAGTAGTGATATCCGGCGGCTACTTTCATCTTCTGCTGTTCGTCAATATTGTATTCAAAGGCAGCAATAACCGTCGGGTCATACGATTTGACAATACGTGAGTTGCGTACCTTGCCGTTCTGATAACCCCAATATGGGTTGTAGTTGTTCGATCCTGTCAGGTCATAGACCTCTTGTGTCACCGCTGCGTTCTGTCCGCGCTCTGTCGGAGCACCGAACGTGATCAGTTTGAGACGCTTGTCTGTCCAGATCCTCTCAGCGGTGAAGAAATAACCGAGCGAGTAGTATTTGATACCCTCTCCGATGATGCCTTTGTTGTCGATGTAGGGTGAGAAACGGTATGCCAGCTGGGCGGCAAAAGCCCATCCGTTGGGTAATACTCCGCTGGAATAAGTGGCATTCACGCGTGCTTTGTAGTTCCTGTTCGTACCGGCTACACCTACTTTCCAGCCCTGGGCATAACGGCTGGCACCCATCAGGTAGTTGGTGGATTGACCCAGACCGCCAAAGGTGAAGTTCGTCGCTTCGATAGGGTTGAGTACCTCTTTGTAGCGGCTGGCGTCATTCAAACCACCCATAGCCGAGTAGTTGAACTGACCGCGCTCTGCAGACCTGAAATTCAAACCTTCGATGTAGTAATTCTCTGCATTCGATTGGTAGCCGCGGTTGCGGTAACGGGCGGTGGACCAGGCAAAGGAAGTGTTGGAGTTGAATACATCGGTTGATGCGGACGAGGAAGAAGCCTGCGATTGGGAACGACCCTCGTCATCGGTCATCTCCTCTTCCGTCAGGTTCAGCAGAATCTCGTCTTGTGCTTGCACTACGATATCTTGTTGCAGTGCTACGTCCTCCATCTTATTCGCTTGGTCTGCTTTCAGATTGATTAACTCGAGGGCGGCCAGATAGCCGTCTGCCTCAATCACCACCTCTTCGTCCGTTGCATCCAGATAGAGCAAGGAAAACTCTCCGGCTGCATTCGTCGTGGTGGAGATGTTTTGGTTGGCGAGGGTCACTTTGGCACCTACAACGGGAGTCTGGGTGGTCTCGTCAATCACTCGTCCTTTGAGTGACGTCTGTGCTAATGCGGTAATACCGATGGATAGCACAAACATCAGTGAAAAGAGTTTGTTTCTCATAACGATTGTTTGTTAGTGTTTTTATGGATATATGTATTAATTAGAATTCTGCGGATTTAGGGGTTCTCGGGAACGGGATGACATCGCGGATGTTCTGCATGCCCGTTACGAACAGCATCAGACGCTCAAAACCGAGTCCGAAACCGGCGTGCGGAGCACTGCCGAAACGGCGGGTGTCGAGATACCACCACATATCTTTCATCGGGATATGGCGACGCTCGATCTCCGCATTCAGCAAATCCAGGTTCTCCTCGCGGACGGAACCGCCTATGATCTCTCCTATCTGCGGGAAGAGTACATCGGTGCCTTGTACCGTCTTGTTGTCCTCGTTGATCTTCATGTAGAATGCTTTGATCTCTTTCGGATAATCGGTCATGATGACCGGTTTCTTAAAGTGCTCTTCTACCAAATAACGCTCATGCTCCGATGCCAGGTCGTCTCCCCAGTTGCAGGGGAATTCAAACTTCTTGCCGTTCTTGATAGCTTCTTGGAGGATATTGATTCCTTCGGTATAAGGCAGACGGACAAACTCGGTGTTTACAACGGATTTGAGCCGTTCGATCAGACCTTTGTCCACAAACTGGTTCAGGAACTCCAGATCATCCATGCAATGCTCCAATGCCCAGCGGACGCAGTATTTGATGAAATCTTCTTCCAGATCCATCAACTCGTCTTTCTGGATAAAGGCTACTTCCGGTTCTATCATCCAGAACTCAGCCAGGTGTCTCGGAGTGTTGCTGTTCTCCGCGCGGAAGGTAGGACCGAAGGTATAGATCTTACCCAGAGCCATAGCTCCCAGTTCGCCTTCCAACTGACCGCTTACGGTCAATGCGGCCATCTTGCCGAAGAAATCGTCGCTGTAGTCGATCTGACCGTCCTCGGTCTTCTTGAGATTATAGAGGTTTTTGGTCGTTACTTGGAACATCTGACCGGCTCCTTCGCAGTCGCTGGCGGTGATCAATGGGGTATGGAAATAGAAATATCCGTGTTCATGGAAATAGGTGTGGATAGCCATTGCCATGTGATGACGGATGCGGAATACGGCACCGAAGGTGTTGGTACGGGGGCGCAGGTGCGCTACCGTGCGCAGAAACTCCATACTTAGTCCTTTTTTCTGTAACGGATATTTCTCCGGGTCTGCCGTTCCGTAAATCTCCAATTCCGTTAATTGGATCTCCACGGCCTGACCTGCTCCCTGGCTCTCTACCAGAATACCTGTTGCAGAGATACACGAACCGGTAGTGACGGGTTTGAGTTGCTCCTCGCTGAATTTCTCCAAATCTACTACAATCTGGATGTTCTTGATCGTTGAGCCGTCGTTCAGGGCTATAAACGATACGTTTTTATTGCCCCGACGGCTGCGAACCCAGCCGCGGACGTTGATCTCCGATCCGAAATCAGTACGTTTTAAGGCATCTGTAATTACTGTTCTTTGCATATGTTTTGAAATATTATTTTTATCGTAATGGATCACTGATATCTTCTCCCATGCTGTTGTAAACGGCTCCATCGGGTGTCATCTGCTGACTGAATGATACTGCCCCCATATCGCTGTTCATGCTGGACTGGATGGATACGCTCTCTCCGTTGCTCGGAGCGCCTATGCCTATCTCATCAGGATCGATAGCTTCTTCTTCGTTCTGGAATTTGGCATACTTGCCACGGAACCGCAGCCATATACTGTCGGTCGCGCCGTTACGGTGCTTGGCTACGATGATCTGGGCAAGACCGCGCAAGTCCTTGCCGGTCTTGTCGTCGCTGTATAGATGATAGTATTCCGGCCGGTGAATGAAACATACCATGTCCGCGTCTTGCTCTATGGCGCCGGACTCGCGCAGGTCGCTCAACTGGGGCGTTTTGCCTTCCACGCCCTGACGTGCTTCTACGCCGCGGTTCAACTGGGACAAAGCGATGATGGGAATGTCCAGCTCTTTGGCGAGAGCTTTCAGGTTGCGCGAGATGATGGATACTTCTTGCTCGCGGCTGCCGAAACTGGAGCCTTGGGCGTTCATCAGCTGCAGGTAGTCGATGATGATAAGTCGGATTCCTTTCTCGCGGACCAGCTTGCGGGCTTTGGAGCGTAACTCGAAGATAGACAGCGAAGGAGTATCGTCCAAATACAGAGGCTTGCCCTTCATGATGTTTATCTTTGTGTTGAGACGCTTGGCGTCCTCTTTGCTCATCTTGCCGGTCTTGATCTTGTCGCCTTCTATCTCGCATACGTTCATGATCAGACGGTTGACTAACTGTACGTTACTCATCTCCAGCGAGAAGATGGCTACCGGTATCTCATGATCAACGGCTATGTTCTTGGCCATGGATAGAACGAAAGCCGTCTTACCCATTGCCGGACGGGCTGCGATGATGATCAGGTCCGGCGTCTGCCAGCCGGAGGTGATCTTGTCTAAGGCGTGGAATCCGGATGGGATACCGCTGATCGAACCGGTGTTCTTGGCGGCTTTCTCCATGCGGGCGAACGCTTCTTCTATCACGGGGTCGATCTGCGTCACGTCGCGCTTTTGCGAACGTTGCGAGATCTCAAAGATGCCGGATTCGGCTTCTTGCATCAATTCGTCTACATCTTGTGTCTCGTCGAATCCTTTTTCTTCTATCTGGGCGGCTAAGGCTATGATGTCGCGCGCTGTCGCTTTCTTGGATATGATCTCTGCGTGATAGCGTAGATGGGCTGTCGAGGCTACGCGGCGGCTCAGATCCGCAAGATAGACCGCGCCGCCGGCTTTATCCAGCGTACCCAGACTCCGCATCTTCTCGCCTACGGATAGTATGTCGATAGGCTGGTCTTTTACGGCGAGCTCGCGTATGGCTTCATAGACCAGACGGTTCTGGTCCTTGTAGAAGACCTCCGGTCTCAATAGATCCGCTACAGTACCGTAGGCGTCTTTCTCTATCATGATCGCTCCCAGTACCGAATCCTCCAGTTCCTGCGCCTGAGGGGGGAGTTTGCCCGTCTCGTTGGCGCCTACTTTGATGATCGTGGCTGGCTGGGGACGTTTGTTATTTCTGCTTGTTCCTGCCATATTCGGTTAATAGATTGTGGGCAGCAACGAAACTGCTTACCTCATTGTTCAATACCTGCCGTTCGGCTACCTCTATCTGATGTTCCATCTGTTCGTTTTTGTAGAATCCGTCCAGAAGTGCCTGGTTGATGGTCTCGTACATCCAGTACTTGGCTTGTTCGGTGCGATGGAGGGCAAAGTAACCGTTGGATTTGGTGAAGGCGATATACTGTTCTATGTTTTCCCATACCTCCATCACGCCGCTGTGGTCAATGGACGAGCAGCAGATGGCGTCAGGCTTCCATCCTGATTCGGACGGGGGGAACAGGGCTAATGCGTTCTTGAAACTGATGCGGGCTACGCGCGCGCGTTCAATATTATTTCCGTCGCATTTGTTGATGGCTATGCCGTCGGCCATCTCCATGATGCCGCGTTTGATGCCTTGCAACTCGTCGCCGGTGCCTGTTACCTGAAGCAGCAGGAAATAATCTACCATGGAATGAGCCGCTGTCTCGGATTGTCCTACACCCACTGTCTCCAACAGGATGGTGTCAAACCCTGCCGCCTCGCATAGCACGATCGTCTCGCGGGTCTTCCGGGCTACACCGCCTAATGAACCCGCTGACGGGCTCGGACGGATGAAGGCGTTGGATTTGACGGACAGGTCATTCATGCGGGTCTTGTCGCCCAGAATGGAACCCTTGCTACGCTCGCTGGACGGGTCGATAGCCAGAACGGCAAGACGCTTACCTTGGTCGCATAACTCGCTGCCGAGAGCTTCGATAAAAGTGGATTTGCCTGCTCCCGGCACTCCGGTGATACCTACACGGATGGAATTGCCGGCATAGGGAAGGCATAACTCGATCACTTTCTGGGCTATGGCCTGGTCCGCAAGCAGGTTGCTCTCTACCAGCGTTACCGCCTGACTCAATATGGTCATGTCGCCACGGCGGATCCCCTCGAAATAAGCTTCGGGGGTAAGCACCGTCTTCTTGCGGCGGAAGGTGGCATACGGATTGACGGAAGGCAGGTTTTCTACGCCTGCGTTCACCGTCAGACCTTTGTATTCGTCGCTATTTTCTGGATGGTCTATCATTCTACAAAGAAATCCACTTTCACGCGTTTGATAGGATTCTGGTAGTCATTGGTGATGATCACTACCTCGCGGCTGTATGCGCCCGGTTGCATCTCTTTGCAGTTGATCTCAACGGTCACATTGCCTTTCTTGCCCGATTTGATGGGCTTGGACGCTTTGGCAGAGATGTTTTCGCCTACGCCATACACACGGCGGATCTCAAGCGGATTCACACCTACGTTCTTGACAGGGAACAGCTCTTTGTGTACTTTTCCGGCGGAGATGTTACCGAGATTGATGTATTGCTCTACCTCGATGATAGGAGCTTCCTGTTTGTCCTCTACGCTCAGATTGCTGAAATCCTCTACCACATTGGCTCTGATTGTCAGCTCGTATGGATCGGAGATGTTCTTCTTGTCGTCCACTACTACATAGGCATGAACCTCTACAGGACCATACAACTTGGCGGGTTTGGTGTCCATCGAGAAGATGAATTTGCCAACCTCGTTGGCTTTTACGGTCGGAAGGGTCACTTGGTTGATCAGGAAATTGTCTGCAGGGCTGGTCACCAGGGCTACGTTGTGCTCTTTCTGGGAGAGGTTGGCGTACTCTAATTCGCCGGTCTTGGACTCGCCTTTCTTGATGGTGCCCAGATCAAGCGTCTTGGTCTTCATGCTCAGCTCGCCTACCAATACCGTGTATTTGTTTACCGGTTTGGCTTGCTTCGGAATCACTTCTCCTTTGATATACACGCGCTTCGTCGGCTCGGTCGCATTGGAGGTGATGGTCACCGTCTTCTGGAAACGACCCGGACGTCCGTTCGGGTTATAGGTCACTGTGATACTGCCTGTCTGACCCGGCTCGATGGGCTCTTTGGTCCATGTCGGGGTGGTGCAGCCGCAACTGGCGCGCACGTTGCTCAGGATAAGAGGGGACATTCCTTCGTTCTTGAACTCGAAAACGGTGGAAACGCGGCCGTCGGCTTCATTGATCTTGCCGAAATCATGTTCGGTCTTTACAAATGTGATAACAGGGTCCTGACCCATCATGGCTACTGCTACCAGAGCCATGCAGAGAGTGCTAAAAATCTTTTTCATATCGTTTAACTTCTTTTATGTTTTCAACTTTGCGGATCGCTTTCAGCAATTCCTCCAGTTCGCTTTTGTCATATACATAAATCTCCATCGTTCCTTTGAAGATACCGTCTTCGCTGGATATGTTGATGGCGCGCATGTTGATGTGGAAATCCGTCGTGATAGCTTGTAGCACTTGGATGAACACGCCGAATTTGTCTATTCCCTTCAACTCGATCGTCTCTACGAACGATTGCACGCGGTGGGTGTTCCATGTCGCGGAATATAACCGCTTGCCGTAACTCGTCTTCAGCAATGCCGCTTCCGGGCAGTCCAGCTTGTGGATGTGCATCATGCCTTCTGCATCCAGATAACCCAGCACCTCGTCGCCCGGGATAGGATGGCAGCATTGGCTCAGGATGTATTCTTTGCCCAGGTTCTCGTCCGTCAGCACGATGGCGTGAGGACCTTTCTTCGGCTTCACTGCATCCTTCTCTCCCTCCCTTGAGGGGAGGGTCGGGGAGAGGTTGTTACGCTTGCCTATGAACGGCACGTACGACAGCAGGCTGCGTTTCGGATAGACGATATCGTGTATGTTATCCAGCCGGATGGAGCCTTGGCCTACCTGCGCGTACAACTCGCTCGGTTGCGTCAAATCATAATAATTCAATAACCGTGCCAAAGCCAGATCGCGGTCGGCGGCGAGGTCTTTGTCCATTAGGATAGCATCTTCCACCAGCTTCTCGCCGTGCTTGATATAACGCCTCTCCTCGCGGCGGAAATACTGGTTCAGACCGTTGCGCGCTCTCGCCGTGGTCACCATCTTCAGCCATTCGCGCTGCGGATGCTGGCTGTTCGAGGTCAGGATCTCTATCTGGTCGCCGCCTTTCAGACGGTAGGACAGCGGTACCAGCGTATGGTTGACCTTGGCGCCGATACAATGTTCGCCTAACTCGGAGTGGAGCAGGAACGCAAAATCCAGAGCCGTTGCGCCTAACGGCAGGGTCTTGATCTCGCCTTTCGGAGTGAAGACAAATACTTCCTGTGCAAACAGATTCAGCTTGAAGGTTCCTAAAAACTCCATCGCGTCTTTGTCCGGATGAGCCAGTACCTCCTTGATCTCCTGAATCCATTTGTCCAGACCGTCATCGCTCTCGCCGGTCTTGTATTTCCAATGCGCCGCGTAGCCGTGCTCGGCTATCTCGTGCATACGGTCCGTGCGGATCTGAACCTCTACCCATTCGCCGTTCTTGCCCATCACCGTCACGTGCAGGGCTTCATAACCGTTGGCTTTCGGCGTTGAGATCCAGTCGCGGATGCGCTCAGGATGGGGACGGTAGATCTCCGTGATGGCGGAATAGATCATCCAGCACTGGTCCTTCTCGCTCATCGATTCGTTCGGAGTGAAGATGATACGCACGGCCATCAGGTCATACACGTCTTCAAAGGCGCATTGCTGCCTCATCATCTTTTTCCATATCGAATAGACCGATTTGATGCGAGCTTTCATCGTGAAGGTGTAACCCATGCTCTGCAGACGCTCACGGATCGGGGCGGAGAAGGCCTCGTAGTCTTCCAACTTGCTGCCTTTGATGGCTTCCAGCTTGTCATGGATCTCCTGCCATGTCTCCGGATGCTCGTATTTGAAACTCAGATCCTCTAGCTCCGTCTTGATCGGGAATAGACCCAGACGGTGGGCAAGAGGAGCATAGATATACTCTGTCTCGCCGGCTATCTTGTATTGCTTGTCTTTCGGCTGCGAACCGAGCGTGCGCATGTTGTGAAGCCGGTCGGCGATCTTGATCAGCACAACGCGGATATCGTCGCTGATCGTCAGCAGCAGCTTGCGGAAATTCTCCGCCTGCTCGCTCGCCTGACTGCCGAAAACACCGCCGCTGATCTTCGTCAGACCACCTACTATCTGCGCTATCTTGTCGCCGAAAAGGCCTGCGATGTCCTCTACGGTATAATCCGTGTCCTCTACTACGTCATGCAGAAGTGCTGCGCAGATACTGGTGCTGCCCAGACCTATCTGTTTCACGCAGATACGCGCGACTGCAAGAGGATGCATGATATACGGCTCGCCGCTTAGCCGGCGGACACCGTAATGAGCCTTGTACGCAAAATTGAACGCATGCGTGATCAACTCCACTTTCTGACGATGGAGCGTATGCGCGTAGTCGTCCAGCAACGCCTCAAACTCGTGTTGGATCATCAGATCTTCTTCCGCTGTAAATTCGCTCTTTTGCATAATAAGCCAAATTGACGTGCAAAATTACTATTTTTTTTTCATATATGCAAGTGCGCGCGCGTTTTTTGTGTTTTTTCTTGCTGTTGTTCATGTTTTTGTTCTTTTTTTGTTCATTTTTCCCCTCCCTCTCCCTTCCTCCTTTCCCTTCTCC
>FLNV01000978.1_pt1 | contig 103626 bp, 75 predicted proteins | sample 1140351 | NCBI WGS metagenome assembly FLNV01 (sample SAMEA3878207, study PRJEB12797) | bioreactor metagenome | biome: Moose rumen | place: Sweden | collected 2011-10 | reverse complement strand
CGGAGCGGCTGCTACCGGAGCTGCTGCAGGCGCAGCAGAGGGAACAGCACCGGCTTGTGTCATGTCGCCTTGCTGAATCTTCCAGGCACGGATAGAGGTGTACCACCGGCCGTTGAACTCGCGGCTCTCAATGTCAAAAGAGACGGTAACGAGTTGGTCCAGATCGCAAGGGTTTTGTTTGATGCGGTCCTCTCCGAATACTTCGAAATGCACCTTGCGGGGATATTGGTCAAGGGTTTCCAGCACATACGGCTGTACTTTCCAAGGGTTACCATTGCGGCCGATGCCCTCCTGTGCGGGCAATACTTGAATTATCTTACCTACAACTTCCATTGTAATTGCGAATTTTAAATTATGAGTTATAAATTATTCTCCTTTGATAGCAGCTACTCCTGGGAGTACTTTACCCTCGATAGCTTCGAGAAGTGCTCCGCCGCCGGTAGAGATATACGATACTTGGTCTGCGAGACCGAACTTATTGACGCAGGCAACGGAGTCACCACCTCCGATGAGGGAGAAGGCACCGTTCTTGGTAGCCTCTGCAATAGCGAGACCGATAGCGCGGCTGCCGTCGCAGAAGTTATCGAACTCAAATACACCGGCAGGACCGTTCCAGAGGATGGTCTTCGCACCCTTGATTGCAGCTGCGAACTTCTTCTGTGCCTCAGGACCTGCGTCCATACCTTGCCATCCCTCGGGAATTGCGTCGGACGGGAATATCTTCTGGTTAGCGTCGTTCTTGAAGTCGTCTGCGCAGATTGCATCCGGAGCGAGTACGAGCTCTACGCCGTTTTTCTTTGCCAGTTCCTCTACGCCGAGAGCTACATCCAGTTTGTCGAGCTCTACGATAGAACCGCCGATCTCGCCGCCGTGAGCCTTTGCAAAGGTATAGGTCATACCGCCGCAGAGGATCAGTTTGTCCACCTTGCCCAGCAGGTTCTCGATGATACCGATCTTCGAAGATACTTTCGAACCGCCCATGATAGCGACAAACGGACGTTTGATATCGCCCAGTACGGCGTTAACGGCTGCTACCTCTTTCTCCATGAGGAAACCGAGCATCTTGTTGTCTGCATCGAAGTAGTCTGCGATGACTGCTGTAGAAGCATGTTTGCGGTGTGCAGTACCGAAAGCATCCATTACATAGCAGTCTGCGTAAGAAGCAAGGGTCTTGGCGAACTCTTTCTGGCGCGCTTTCATCTCTTTCTTGGCGGGTTCGTATGCCGGATCTTCTTTCTCGATCCCTACAGGCTTGCCTTCCTCTTCCGGATAGAAACGGAGGTTCTCAAGGAGAAGTACCTCTCCCGGTTTGAGTGCTGCTGCTTTGTCTTGAGCTTTGGCGCAATCCTCTGCGAACTGAACAGGGCGTCCGAGTGCAGCGGCTACTGCGTCAACGATCTGGCTGAGGCTGAATTTAGCCTGTACTTTGCCTTTCGGCTTGCCCATGTGGCTCATGATAATGAGCGCACCGCCTTCGTCGAGGATGTGTTTGAGAGTCGGCAGCGCACCGCGGATACGGGTGTCGTCTGTAATCTTACCGTTTTCGTCCAGTGGTACATTGAAATCCACACGTACAATCGCCTTCTTGCCGGCGAATTTGTAATCTTTAATAGTCATAATTGTGTATATTTTAGTTTGTTAGTCAGTTGCTTGATTCTTTCTTTCTCCGAGCAAAGAGGTCTTTGTACTTACTTCTCCCAGCCAATGGAATTCAGGCGGCCTCGATATACGTCACTGTAAGTGGTAGAGCCGTCCTGTCCGCCGAAGATATAGATATCTTTATCGCGCACGATTGCGCTTTGTTTCTGCCGTGCCTGGTAGGTATCGGGCAGCCTGTTTTTCGTCGTATCTGCCTGAAGCCAGGTCAGTCCTTCGTCCTCGGAATAGAGAATGTCCCGTCCAAGGTAGGTCATCTTGTCGTCCACTCCGCCGAAAAGGAGCAGTTGACCGTTATAATTAATGACGGAGATTCCCGTCAGACTTTTGAAGGATGGTCTGTCGATAGAGAACTCCTCAATGCGGTATCCTCCGTTCTCGGGGATATGGCGTGAGTATTCCAAATTCCATCGTGTGTTAAGCGCACGTCCGTTCTCGGCAAAACCTCCTATGATCATGGCTCTTTCTCTCTCGCTGGCGCTGTGGAAAAAGACGGCTGCGAAATCGCTGACGGGGAATTCTCCTGACGGCTGCAAACCGCTGAGGGTAAGGGCATCGTCGGCATACGTTGCTAACTCATATTGCTCGTCTTCTCCTACCAAAGCCCATACCTTTTTGTTCCAATAAAGCAACATGGTAACTACGTTTTCTGATACAGCGTGAGTCGTCCATGTAGTGGCGTCGGTTGAGGTATAGATAGTGTTCCCTTGACCATAATATAAGGTACTGCCGTCACTTATTATCTGCCGCACACGCGTACCTGCCGGCAGTCCGGATGGAGAGCCAAGGTCAGTCCATCCTGTGCCGTCGGGCGATGCGTATGCCCGCAGTTCAAAACCATTGGAGACCATCATCACAAAGTTGGAACCTATCTCTACCACCCGTTGCTCGCTGTCGTCAACCGGATAGACGGCGTCAGTGAGCCGGGTCCAGGTGTATAGATCGGGATCTACCTGATGCACTGTGGCGCGTATCTCGTAGGTCTTCAGCGTCGAGTTGTCCTGTGAGCGGATAGTGAGGTAAATAGGTCGTTTGGTAAAATCAAGTGTGTCGTAGCCGGAAATGCGCACCGTCGTATCCGGCATAGTGATCCATGCGGCGCCGGGCGTGGCGGCGAAGGTAAAACGGGGGACAGCGGAGTCGATACGAGTTCCGAAAAGGATAGAGTCTTTGTTCCATACCAGTCCGGTATCCAGCCTCTCTTCTACCGTGAATACGGCTGCTGCCAAACCGGGCATTGAATCGACTTTCGCAAACGAGAACGCTGTTAGTTTGGCTACGGAAGAAGGCGCGGTGGTAGTGCCCGATCCTTCGCAGGAGACGAGAAAAATAGTGAAAATACCTATTATTATGTTCAAATACTTGCGCATTTCGTTTTTTTTTTGTACCTTTGCCGCCGCAAAGGTAAAGTTACAAGTTACAAATTTTAAATTACTAAATAGTCTTATGTTATTTGAGGCTCAAATACACGATTTCAAAATGTGGTTCCCGTGGTATCGTATCCGTCGGGAACAAAGCGCTCTTCGCGCAATAGTAGAGCAGCAGCGTCGCATGATGAGTCAGGACCAGGTAGCGGAGCAGTCGGCTCTGATCATAGCTCAATTGGAGCAGATGTCTGCTTTCCGTGATGCGCATACGGTTTTGCTCTATTACCCGATACATAACGAGGTGGACCTTCGTCCGTTGCTCGCCAAGTATGCGGGCGAAAAATTATTTTTGTTGCCGGTTACCCATCGTCACTCGATGGAGGTTCGTCCTTATGACGGCGAGGACATGATGCGCAAAGGGCGTTTGGGCGTTCCGGAGCCTCAGACGGAGACCTACCATGGGCAGATTGATTTGATCATCGTGCCAGGAGTGGTGTTTGACCAGCATCGCCATCGTATAGGTCGCGGCGGAGGCTACTACGATAAATTCCTATCTCGTCAGTTGCATGCCAAAAAGGTCGGAGTATGCTATTCTTTCCAGTTGAAGAAACATGATATCCCGCATATGCTCCGTGAGCCTAAGATGGACCGCATTGTTACTCCTCTGCTGACCATTGGATAGTGGGCTGGCTGTCCTGTATCCGTTTTAACTCTCGGTCGCGCTCGGCTGAGAGTTTGCTTTCGCCCTTCCGGTAATAATAGATGACGCCGTACATCTGGCATTTCATCATTCTGGCATAGGGCAGTTCGCCTTTATAGAAATCCTCCACGAGGTTCCATATATTCAGTATTATCTCGTCTGCCTGCGTGCGCAAGGGTTCGAGGTCGCCGTGCACCCGTTCGCTGTTCTGTACATGGAAGGTGTGTTGACGTTGGTGTTCGCAGAAGATATCATAGTGTACTTTCACCTTGTTGATGGCGGGATTATAGATCGGGAATCCGCCGTTCGCCATGCGTTTCTGCTCTCCCTCAATGATTTTCTGTCCCCATTCGAGCAGGTACTCTTCGGTAGATAGATCGGGCACCACGTGCTGGTGAGGATCCAGACCGTAGAGCAGTTTCTGCTCTTTCTTGATTTCTCCACGAATCACAGAGAGATTCAGCACTTGGATGAAATGCGAAATGTACATGCGTGCGTTCTGCACAATGTGCCGGTATTGTTTGTTGGCATTGACGGAGGTCTTGTAGTTGTCTTTTGATTGCATCACGACGTTCTCAAAGGACACAAGGAACCGTTGTGCCTCGCTCAGCACTTTGTACGGTATGACCTGCTCGGTGTAGTCCGCAGTCTGCGCACGCTGTATGGCATTTTGGAGAGCATGCAGGCGAGCTAAGTCCGTGTTGGGTAATCGACGATAAGGCATAAATTATTTACGATTTGGGCATTTATGATTTGCGTGTAGCCAGTTTCTCGGCTAACTCGCGTAAACGTTCTGTGGCGTCATTCTGCGGTAGTCGGTCGAGTTGCGCGAGAGCGAGAGACGTTTGTTGTTCCATGATGTCCTCGCACGCCTTACGGACGCCGAGGCGGTCGTATATCGCGGTCACACCCTCGATTTTCTCCTTTGTACTTTGTACATCTTCCTTCGTACATTGTTTCATCATCCATTGCAGCAGTTCGGCTTTGCTTTCTGCATCTGCCGTTTCCATGGCTGTAATGAGGAGAATGGTCTTTTTGTTGCAGCAGATATCTCCGCCGATGGCCTTGCCGAAGGTCTTCGGGTCGCCATATACATCAAGGATGTCGTCCTGGATCTGGAAGGCGAGACCTATATGCAGACCGTATTGGTATAGCGCCTCTTGCTGGGCTTCGTTGGCTCCGGCGATATATCCGCCGATGCGCATGGCGTATGCCAGCAGTACGGAGGTCTTGAGCTCGATCATATGCATGTACTCCTCAATGGAGACTTGGCTTGCGTGCTCGAAATCAACGTCCAGTTGCTGTCCCTCGCAGATGCCGGTAGCCATTTCGTTGAACATCTCCAATGTCCTTCGCACTTTGTCGCTGGGTACTTGGGCTATCAGTTTGTATGCCTCGATGAGCATCTGGTCTCCGGAGAGGATGGCGGTGTTGTCATTCCATTTGACATGTACCGTCTCACGTCCGCGGCGAACGGTAGCGCGATCCATGACGTCATCGTGGAGGAGGGTGAAGTTATGGAATACCTCCAAGGCCAGCGCTGCTGGCAGAGCTTGGTCGATGGCGTCTCCGTTGATGAGACCGCCGTTGACGATGAGTTCGGCTGCCGTCAGGGCGAGAGTAGGCCGCAGACGCTTGCCTCCCGAAGCCAGCGTGTATGCGATCGGCTCATACAATCCCCGAGGCTCCTTGTCCCAGTTCAGGGCTTCTATCGCTTTGTTTATATCTATCATTCTCAATTCTCAATTCTCAATTCTCAATAATGTCCGTCAACACCTCTTTGATGTCGAGTCCTGCTGCGCGCACCTGTTGCGGGATGAAACTGGTAGCGGTCATACCCGGAGTGGTGTTGACTTCGAGCAGGTTGATCTGAATCTTGCTCATGTCTTCAACCGGATCGACATAGTCCTCGGTATTGCGCATACCTGTGATGATCCAATCTACGCGGATGATGCCGCTGGCTCCGATGATGTCGTAGAGACGCAGGGTCTCTGCTTGGATCTTGTCGCGGAGAACATCGGGGATACGGGCTGGCGTAATCTCGTCCACTTGGCCTTTGTATTTGGCGTCGTAGTCGAAGAACTCATTCTTGGTCACCACTTCGGTTATCGGAAACGCTACGGCTTTGTCCTTGGTCTTATAGACGCCGCAGGTCACTTCTGTACCTTTCATGTATGCCTCGCAGATTACTTCGTCGCCCTCTTGGAACGCGCGATTGATAGCCGGAATAACATCCTCCTCCGTCTTCACTTTCGTGCAGCCGAAAGAAGAGCCGCCTACGTTGCTCTTGATGAAACACGGCAATCCGAGTTCCTTCTCTATCCGCTTCGCCAATTCTTCCCCCTCTCTTGAGGAGAGGGACGGGGTGAGGTTTTTCCGTAGCAATACACTCTTGGCGATGTTAAATCCGAAGGGCGCAAGATAATGGTTGCAGGTGTATTTGTTGAACGTAAGCGCGGCGGCGAGTACGTTGCAGCACGAATACGGTATGCGCATCATCTCCAGATAGCCTTGGAGCAGTCCGTTCTCTCCCGGGGTGCCATGAATGGTGATATACGCGAAATCGAAGGTATGCTTCACGCCCCCGCGCGTAAAAGAAAAATCATTCTTGTCTATAGGACAAGTCTCACTGGATGCGAAGAATTCCTCTACTCCCTTCCCCTCAGGGTGAAGAGCTCCGCTCGATCGAGCGTCCTGTGGACGGTCGTAGAACTCTTGGGGGTAGGCTACCCATTCTTTGCCGTGCAACCGCACGATTGTGATGTTGTACCGATCCTTGTCCATGAAGGAGTACAAACCGGCTGCGGAACGGAGCGACACGTCATGTTCGCTGCTGTCGCCTCCCGCGATAATGGCTATATTTCTTTTCATTTGAATGCAAAAACTAAAAACCTTGCAAATTTACGACTTTTTTCTGATATATGCAAATAAAAATCGAAAAAATTGTGTCTGGAAACAGAAAATCGCCCCGAAGAACGATTTTTCCCATTCTTTGCATCTGTTACCTATCGGTAAGGTCGCGGCCGCATCGTGGTCTTGTCGAGTGAACTTTTACGACTCATTTACGACTCAATTACGACTCATTTACGACTCAATTACGAGTTCCCATTTTTTGAAAACGTCTGTTTGGCTATTCAAAAGAGAGGTATGGGGCGACGCGGAGAAGGTCGGAATCATTCAGTTCGGGTAGCGAAGAGAGTTCGTCTATATCTGTGAGACGGATGCGTTTCCTGCGAAGAGTATAAATAGCCTTCGCCTGCTCGAAACGCAGATACGGATGCCGGGAAAGCTCCGAAGCAGAGAGGGTGTTGACGGGCAGAAGTTGGATGTCGCTGCTGTCCGCCGTGAAATGGAGGAGAAGGGTGTCCAAAGAGAGTTTTGCGAATGGCTCATCGGTTAGTTGAGAAGGACTGTAATAGCCGCCTAATCGCTCTCGATATTCGACGATCCGAACCGCCGTATAGCGCCCGATACCGCGGATGAATTGCAGTTCCGTCGTGTCGCAATGATTAAGGTCGAGAATAGTATCTTTTTTGATGGAACGGACAAAATGAATGCCTACCGAATCCCGCCAGAGAGAGTCGGCTTTCCGCACGGAGTCATACCAATGTTCCAGTTCTGCTTTATACTCTTCGTGGCGGGCGTCCAGCGCACGCTTGACAGAGTCATAACGCGCTTCGCGTGCCTCTTTCCACTGCACATAGCGCATGGAGTCTGCCTGACGGATGGAGTCTTTGCGTTCTGCCCAGGATTTTTTGGCTGGCTTAGCCTCAGGAGTTGGTTGTGGAGTACCGGTGATAGCGAAGAAAAGCCAGATACCCAGAGCGATAGCAAAGAGAACCACAGCACCAACTCGCTGCTCCCTCGCCAGAATATGCCGGTCGCGTTTAGCCATGGATGGGAGTGAGGTCTATTGATCCGTCGGAGAAGTGCGAAGTGACGATGTCGCCCGGTTGTATATCTGCTATAGAGCGGATGATTTTTCCGTTCCTCGTCAGCAGACTGTATCCCATGCGATAGATACGTTCGGGATTGCACGCAGCGAGGCGTTGTTCCAGCAGCTCGATCCGATGCCGGCGAATGAGAATCTGTTTCTCTGCCGTTCCGGATAGCCGGAGGAAGAGGTTCTCTATCCGTGCCGCCTGCTCGTCCAGGCGGTGGATGAGCCATTCCGCTACGGCGGTAGGGGTCTTGAGTGATTCATGAGCCACAAGGTCTAAGATAGAGATGTCCCGGGTGTGCCCGATGCCGGAGATAACAGGCAGTTCGAACTGGGCACAGACGGCGCAGAGGGTATAGTTGTCGAAACAAGAGAGATCAGTTGTGGCGCCTCCGCCGCGGATGATGACGACTGCGTCGTAAAGATCGCTTGCGCTGTAAGACCGCTTTGCTGTAGGATTGCTTGCGCTGTAAGACCGTCCTTCGGACTGTAAGATCTCTTCGAGGGCGGCGAGGATGGATTTCTCGGCGGTCTCGCCTTGCATGGTAGCGGCAAAAAGTGTGGTCTCAAAATGATAGGGCGAGGCATCCAGTTGGTGTTTGAAATCTTCGTAGCCGGCTGCCTGTGGCGATGAGATAACCGCTATACGGCGTATGAGTGTAGGGAGGGGCAACAACTGCTGTGCATCGAGTAGTCCGTCGGCTTTCAGTTGGGCTATCGTCTGCTGACGACGGCGCGCAATGTCGCCGATGGTATAAGAGGGATCAATACCGATAATAGAGAGGCTGAGGCCGTATACGGCATGCCATTGAATCTCGACTTCCACTAAAACCGACATGCCGGGTTGCAGAGCTTGACCCGTCTCGGACTCGAAATACGCCAGAAGCATCTCTTTGTTTCCGGCCCAGCACGTAGCCCGCATCTTGGAAGCCCCCCGACCCCCTGAAGGGGGAGTGTCCACCAGATCCAGATAGAGGTGTCCGCCCCGTTCGGAGAGGGAGGAGATCTCGGCTTTTACCCAGTACGACGGAGCAAGCGATTCTTCCAGCGCTTCGCCGATAAGGCCGCATAGTTCCGTGAGAGTTAATGGCGCCATGGGTCGCAGAGGATACAGTGTTCTTCCGGCTGGAAACCGAAGAGGAAGGTGACGCGGACGCCGACAAAGAGGTTGCGGGTCCAGAAACGTTTGGCGTCCTCCGTGGAGAAGATATGATCCATCCGGTAGGTGGAGAAATCGTAGATCGTCTCCGTGGGGAGATGATAGAAGACCCCTTTGGTGGAGGGACAGATATTGAGCATTCCGAAATCGATGAAAGCACCTACGCGTATTCTGCCGTCAAGACGGTCTGCAGGCCTTAAACGATAGTCTTTGGCGGACTGACGGGTGTTGTATTCATATCCTATCTCGGCGTGAGCCATAAGATCGAATTTGAACTTCAGTTGATCTCCGTAACGCTCGATAGGTACGTCCTTTCGGAAGCCATGGTTGTCCATTTCCTCAAAGATGCCCACATAGCGCTCATACTGGCCTGTTGTGGTGCCGAGCATGTTCTGCCGCGTGTTACCCCAGAAAGCATAGTTGGCATGCACTCCTGCGAGGAAATAGCCTATACCTTGTGAACCGAAGAAATAGGAACCGAGGTATAGAGGAATCTGGCCGTAGGCTTGCTGGGACATGTCCCTGCGGCCGGTAAACGCATGCTTGAGGGTGAAGTCAACAGGGTTGATGGAAGACCAGGTGTCGGTCATATGTTCATGATATATCGCCGTATCCGCTACCCCTGTGAAGACGCGCTGGTAGGCTACTCCCAGACCGGTCTGAAGGATGAACCCGCTGTATTGGAACTCATAGAGCAAATGGAATCCTGCAGCGCCTCCTCCGGGAGTGATCTTTGCCGAAGGCATGTTGCTGGCGAAAGAACTCCATGAGCCTTCGAGCGAGAAGCCGATGAGATGATGCGAACCCGAGTATTGCGAAGCATGAAGACCGAAGAGCACGTCGGTCTGGTTCTCTACGTCTTTGGTAGAGAATCCGCGTTGGGACGCCAATTCCTTCTCGTGCCTTTCATTGGCCGAGTAGCGCCTCTGGGCATTTGCCGGTGATAGGCATAAAAGGCAGAGGGTTAGAAGGATGATGGATCGCAGTTGGGACATTGTTCTCTTACTAATACTTTAATAGCTCTATAGGGTTCCTCCGGTGTGTCGTTGGACCATAGTTGGACAATATACATACCTGTCACAGCCGGCAAGGATAGTTCGGTCACATCCGCCCGGAATACACCGTCTGAAACGAGGTGTCCGTCCGCCGTGGTGACACGATAAGTGCCGTCTTTGCGCGAGAGGATATAAATGACGGGATGCCCTGTAACAACACAAGTAGGTGTGACGGACAGGTAACCCATTGTAGGAGCAAAATCATTGTTGATCGGGTTCGCTACTGCCTGTATCTCGCATGTCGGGAATGCCTCTGTCTCGTCGGTTCGTGTGAGTTCGACATGATAGTAAGCGCCTGGCGTCAGACCCGTCGGGATGTGGAGGTATGGTCTGGTCTGACCTATAAGCATGGAGTCGCCTTCGTACCACTGATATTCGGTCCATGTATATCCTCCGTTGTACGTGTCATTGAGGATGGCTATGACATCTCCGTGACGCTGTTCCAGAAGCCAGTTCGGATAACTCATGGTGATCTCCATCGGGAAGGTCATAAGGCTGTCGGACAGACAGACTCCGTTCTCGAAGGCGATAGTAGCATGATAATGGTCGGGTCTCGGGTATTTCTCCTTTACGTCAATACGCGGAGTAGGGATGTATAGCTCATATTCCGTGCCGGCTACAAGCCCGTCCTGCATATCTATCTTTTCTTGGTCCTCGAAACCGGCTTTCTGTGCGAGGGAGTCATACCGGATGGTATAACTGAGAGGTTGGAACTCGCCGGAATAGGTATATCGGATAGTGTAGGTGAAATCTTGTCCTGCTTCATTGATACAAACAGGTTCTGGCGCAAGCGTAACGCGCGTGGGAGGGATAGCGCGGAGCGTCAGATGATAGTTCACCTCGCATCCCCATGCGTTAGGATGGGTTACGTGATATTCTCCCGCCTCGGTGTATTCGTTCTCAAAGAGACGGTATGTCTCTCCTACGCATATCGTATCCACCCATGCCGAATCGGCACTTGGCGCTATCGTGAGATGCAGATACCGGATGGAGTCGCATTGTCCGAGGGTGGTCTTGGTGCGTAGCGTATCGAAGAATGATTGCGGTTCCGACCAGTTATGCGAGTCGGCTACCAGATCATCGTAGTTGACTACACCATGGTCGCCTCTCCACTCAAAATGTCCGTTCTCGTAGCAAACCGTAGTGTCTATGTGGATCTCATACGGCTGATCTACGAAGACATGGAGGTAATACGTGGAGTCGCATCCTTCAGTAGTATAGCCTGCTATAGTGTCGTAGAAATGGGTCGTGACATCCGATACATAGGTCTTGCCGTTGGTGTAGTCATTACCGTCTTTGTCTTTGACTATCCATTCGAACTCGTCGCCCGTACAGATCGCCGTGTCGGTATAGAAATGGTATGCCGGTCTGATCACCAGATGAAGCGTATAGACAGAGTCGCAACCGCAGGATTTGGTTTTCAGACTGTCGTAATAGATGTATTCTCCGGGCTCGCCGGTGGGGATAGAGGTGATCGTTCTGCCATGCCCGTCACACACCGCTTCGGTGTGCTCTTTGGTCTCGCCCGGACTGATCCAGCGATACGGATCGTCCTGACAGATAGTGTCGTATTCTACGAGCGAAGGACTATAATAAGGCATGAATGTCAGATCCAAGTGGTGCTTCTCGCCGCAGGGGCTGGATTCGTCTTTGTATTCGGCTTCCACATAGGTCAGTCCGCCCGGAAGATAATAGATCTTCTTGTAATGCCACCAGATGGTATCGTTCATACAGAGGACGGTGTCATACTGCCAATAACCGGACGGCATAACATCCAAGTGAAGCACATAGACCGAGTCGAAGACATACGTTCCTACCTGATAATTCACAGAGTCGTAATAGGTGCCCGTCCGCTGCTCGTTCAGTTTGGTCTTCGTGCGCCAGTCATAGCGCGTGTTGGAGCAGGTCGCAGCGTCCTCATGGAACTCATAGGTAGGGAATACCCACACGGAGTCATGCACGATCGAGTCGCAGCCGTTTGCTGTCTGCAGGGTGTCGATGAAGAAATACTCGCGCACGATGCGCCCGCTCTTCACGGAGTAATCCACCGGCGTACCGTTGTCATACGAATGGAAGAGTTCTGCCGTGAGCAGTTCTTGAGTGTGTCGTCTTCCTGCTGTATTGCCGCCAAACGACCATGCCTCGGCGGGATAGTTGTCTCCGATAGAGTCGCGCTTTATGGTGAATTTCACCTCGCAGATATTGATCTGTACGTAATGCACGCTGTCGCACCCGTACTGCGATCTGTTTACCACCGAATCATAGTGGCTTGTACCTTCCGATCGGGCGATATAGACGACGCGTTCGTAGTTCCGCTCCAACTCTGCCGGAGAAGTGCCTGCTGCATCAAAATCGAAGTCATAGCCCACAAAGAGGGTCTTCGGCTGTGTGAAATGCGAGATGGTGTCATTCGATGCCATGGATACAGGGTCCGTCAGGTCCACATAGCGGTTGTTATAAGTCGGATGGATAGTCAGACTCAGCGTCCAGACGCTGTCGCATCGGATAGGTTTGACAGCCCCTGTCTTGGGATTGACGAAATCAACCGCATTGGTCAGCATGGAGTCTGTTATCTGGATAATACCGTGCTGACCGGTCGGTATCTCTGTAATCGGCCGTCCGTTATAGAAGAGCCGGTGCTCGACGCCCGTAGGCGATGGCATATGGTCTGTCCAGAGGTATTCATCGCCTTGACACACTTCGCCGCCGGATTGGAACTCATGACTCTCATAGCCTGTCAGCCGCAGCACGTAGATAGAGTCATAATTGAGAGCCGTTTTCAGGCTGTCGTAGTACGTGCGGGTCTCGTTTGCCGCAGGAAGATCGGTGATCTCAATAATGGTGTTTGCGCCTGTTATCGGGCTGGTGAGCACCCATTTATAACTACCGCAGTTGGCGCAGGTGGCATCATAAGTGGTGTCGCGGAAGACTTGACCAACCTTCAAATCCAAAGTTCGGACAGAGTCGCAGTAATGAGTGCCGACAGGGGTTGTCGTCAGAGAATCAACGATAGGTCCCTGACCCGTATAGACGATAACCGGTAACTGATCAGGATTGTCGAAAACTGCCATACTTCCGGCATAGATGCGTCCTTCCCAATGGATGGTGTCTTCGCTAGACATCGTTCGCGAGAAAGTAGGATTATGACTCGGCAGTACGACCAGCTTGCGGTGGATGATAGAGTCACATCCATGTTTCGTGGTCAGATGGTCCACCAGGTCATACGAACCGGCATTATTGATTCTCTGCAGATGTCTGTTGTTCCATTCCGCATGGTCTGCACCTTCCCATTCGTAATAGACCGGTGCATCGCTCAGTACCTGACAGATGGTATCGGGCTCCTCCCATTCATCTAAATAAATAGGATAAACGGTCACATAGTGCAATACTGCGCTGTCGCAGCGGTGTTGGGACGGCGTGCTGAGTTTCAACTCATACGGTCCTCCTTCCGGAGTCCAAGGATTATCCGGTGTGTTATAGAGCGTGCCGTAGAAATCATAGATCTGATCGGCGCAGATAGCGGTGTCTTTTCGCAGTGCCTCATAGGTCTCGTGTATCGTCAGAGAGAGCGTGATAACGGAGTCGCAGTCGTACTGTGATTTCAGGTAGTGGTAAGAGGTGTATGACGTGCCGGTCACCTTTTTGCTCTTCGCAGGAATGGCACCTTTGTAATTAATACCATAGAACAGCGTGTCCTCCCATTCGAATGACTCATTATCGCATATTGCATCCACTGTCGGGGTCGTATAGGGTTTTCCTACTACCAACTCAAGGATACAGATAGAGTCGCAGTTCGTCGTCTTGGTCTTCCGTACGTCTGTATAAGTAAATTTACCTTCTCCCGTAACCGGGATAGCCTGATAGTCCGGGTGGGTCGCTGCTGTCTCCCATTGATAGGTCTGACCATCGACACCTGGCGTCCAACAAATCGTATCATAACTCATCTGGTCTTTATAGACGGTATCAACGATGAAAGTCACTTTGTCCTCAAACGAACACGCCTCTACCTGTTTGCCGTCTTCATCCGTTCCATATACCTTTACGGTCAGTGTTTCTACATAAGGTTTATTGCATAACTTGCCGTTTGAGTCGAAATCGATGTGTGCAGAAGCATTCGTCTGGTTGTGGTATTGGTATATCTCTCCTTGGCATACATGCACGGTGTGTTGTTGACCGTCATTGCTCACGAATTGCAGCCATAGTGTGTTGCGCACACTATCGCAACCGCCACGCGGGCACTCCTCGCAATCCTTATATTTGACATAGTCTGTGTAGGACTTGCGAGTATCCCAGCCTACCTCCTCCGGAGTAAAACGCCTAATCTCTCTCCCACTGCCTTTTTCTATCCATATATAGACGCCGCCCATTTCTTCCAATTGGGATTTACAAATGTTTGCGGTTGTTGGATTAGTGATCACTTCTTTGACTACAAGATGCAACTCCAGTACCGAGTCGCAGCCGTTGAAAGTGGGGCAATGAGGCGCAAACTCCTGCCATTCGGGAGATCGCATACAGTCTTTCGCACGAATCGTGTCGAGAAGCACAGTATCGCCTAGCGGCCATCTGGCGCTGTTGTTATAGTTCTTGAAGAACTCGCCGTAACTCAGTCGCCCTCTGCCGTCCTGGCAGATAACAGTGTCCCTGTGCTCGAAGGACGGAGAGCAGACAAATAACTTGAGTGTGCTCAACGAGTCGCAACCGCCGGATGAGAGGTACGAGCGCGTGATCGTCTGCGCACCTAAATGGTATTGATAGAGCCCCTTGCCGGTGTTATTGGTCGTGTCGTTGAAGATGGAGATCTGCATTACGAAATCCTGTCCCTCTACAGGCTTTCCGGTAATGGTTCGCGGGTTCACTTTCCATACCGTATCGCGGAAGAACTCTACCGTGTCGCCGACGCAGATAGCGCGCCATGTCGTGTCGTTATACTGCCGCATGACACGCACTACGGTGTTGAATGTGTCGCGCTCCCATTTATCCTCCGGAATGTCGCAGAAGATAGGCTTGCGGATCAGAATACCGCGCACCTCAAAATCCTCAAACGGCTCCTTGTTGACTTCCTCCGGAAGAAGCGTGAATTGGTGTTCCAACTGCGGGCGGGACACCAGGTCTGCAAACTGCTCCTGTGGCGGATCGAAATAGCCGGCTCCTTGGATAGAGCCTTCAATCTCCCAGCGCACTTTATACCAAGGGCTGTACGTCTTGATCGGGAAATTGAGAATCGTGCTGTCGCAGACGAAAATGGAGTCCAGCAGATACGTGTCGTCGCTTTGCAGCACCTTATCCAAGAACCAGCCGCCTTCCGTATTGCTCACTGCTTTACGGTTCCATTCAGACGTGTGGATGGTATATTGCTCATAGTTGTCCAGCAGGAAAAGCGAATCCGGATGGGGCGTATAATCATACCCGATAGGGTACAAGTAGGCCAATGCCTCGTCAATACCATACATGTAGCCGGAGAAACACTTGCTCGGAGCGGTGATGGTATGGGTTCCGGCAGTGATAGGGCAAGTGTTTTGGGAATAATTCGTATTACCCGGAACGGTTCTCCAACCGGTCATTACTTGATCATCCAATTTGATCGTATTGGTTTTCGAAGTCAGAGCCCAGATATTGATCTCATGTGCGAAAGTACCTGCTCCGCCATTAAAAGTAGATACAATGGTCGTGTCCGTCAGAAACTCCAAAGGAGGAATTAGGGTCATGGATGGGTTGCCTGGAAGGTGGTCAACTCCAAAATCGTCATACCAGGTGTTCATACCGGCACTACTGGAGTACAGATATACCTGAATGGGTTTGTCGGCTGTTATGTATAAAGAAGAAGTTTGAGGATTGGGGTTACCCGTGGATTGAGTCATTGTTTGAGAAAAAACATCTCCTGAATTGAGGGTAACAGGAGTATTCGGCATGTTGACGTTGTTACGCTTTACAGTTACGACAGTGTTATCTTCCAATGCCACAAAACGTACCATGTTGTTTTGCATATTCTGGGCTGTCATGGGCACTATGAAATTCTGACCCCACTTGGTTACAGGCAATAACTGATCATAGGCATGGTTGGTACTCAAACCTCCTCGATAAGGCACAAGACCATCTTGGTTTCCGCTCCATACCGCAATCGGCTGGTCCGCACATATAGTGGATCCTGACAAGTCGATATTAGTCGTCATGTCGTCCGGATCGTGAGGCATGGAGCGTACGATATAAATCTGTTTGGAATCATACAAGTCAACACTCAGCTGCTGGGTATTTCCCAAACGGCTATTAACCTTTAGGTTAATGGTCACATGAGTTACACCGGGCTTGGTGGACATGAGAACAAACTCAGTGGCGGTGTTATCGCCTTCTGCGTTCATTACCATATATTCGGTTCCAAGGGCTTCTACAGGAAGAATATGCGCTCCATCCAAACTGAACACATCTTGGGAACCATACTGGCTCGTAGAATACAACGTGAATTTCTCGTCGTTCAAACTATAGACACGGATTCCTTTTCGTACAGGTGTTTCCTCTTCTGCAGCTGAGGCATCCCAATAGACGCTTTGAGGAGTGATAATGATCTCTGTTGTTTCGCCCGGATTGATGTCGTAACTCTCTACAGTACCGTCTGGATACTCCACTTGGATGTTGTTGAACTTGCGCGAACTGGCAAGCAGTTGCAATCGTAAATCCGGAGATTGGGGAGTTCGGTCGCCATTCGGCAGCCATGCTACGAAGAACTCGCGGCCCTCTGTGCTCGTTACCTCCGGCAACTGCTTAACCGTCTGACCCCATACAGAGCCGCACCAGCATGCCGCCAGTGACAATAACAACGCTATGTGCCGGAGTTGCTTCATTTAACTTCTGCGCCTGCGGGCGTGTAAGTGCGCTCATTTTGAATAATATACATCCGCCCGTCCCGCAGCACTTTCTGACTGCTGACTTCTGACGACTGAATGCTCTCCAGCCCTTCAGTAGGGAACAAAGGATCGGGATTGTTCTGGAAATAGACGCGGACACCGTAGCATCGCAGTTGTTTCGGACAACTCAGCGTTACGCTCGTCGCATCAATGTTACGGATCACCAAAGCAGGAGAACCTTCCATGTCAAAATCGGCATCTGTCAGGTACTCTATCTCGCCATGGTCGCAACTTGCATCAAAGGCCTTGCGCACAAATCCGTCTATCTCAATACCTTTGATGGGTGCTGTAGCGGTAAAAGTAAGGCTGTAATTGGCGTTGCAGTTGAAATATGCAACTGTTGTGTCGGTCGCTTTGATAATGGACCCCTGACCGCAATAAACCAATATGTTATTGCTGATGAACGCGTATTCGTTCTTGAAAAACTGAGTGTCCGGGACATTAACGACAGTTGGCTCGGTATAGGCATATTCCGTTTCCAGATCCGCTTCAGTAGGCAGCACCGTCTCGACCGGACCAATCACCACTTCGCCGCCGTTCACCACTACTTTCTGTATCCTTCTCTGACCTGTTCCTGTCAGGCTAAAAACCACCGTTTGGGCGTTACCTGTCCAGTGGTCAACTTTCCAGTCGTTCTTGTCCGTAGCATCGCCGCCCGAAACCAGCGAACCGGTGTTGGCACTCAATCCTGTATACTGCTTGTTGGACGCACTGCTCTTTGCGCAAACTAATTGAATATCATTCAGTTCATCGCCGCTGACGGTAATTGTGTTGCCTGTGTAGAGACGCATCTCAAACTGGCTTGTCTCATAATCCGTTGTCGCCTTCGGATCGTTCTGACCGCTACCCTTGGCTATTACGAGAGAAATACCGTCCTTCGCCTGGCTCATATCAGCCGCTGAACTGAATGTGAACACCGTTTCGGCATACATGCCGGCTGCGCAGCATAACAGCAGTATGATACTGGTTATTTTCTTCATTTATTGGTATTCTTGTTAAAACGGCTGCAAAGATACGACTTTTTTTTGACATACGCAAGCGCGCGTACGTTTTTCTGACTTTTTTCTACATTTTCTTCTCTCTCTCCCCCTTTAGGGGGCTGGGGCTTCACTCTCGCCTTCACCTTTCTCCCTCCCTTGAGGGGAGGGTCGGGGTGGGGTTTACTACTGCCGCGCACAACCCGATAAACAGCACATAGTAAATCGCCACCATCCCTAAACCGATAGACACATGAGTCGTGCTGCCCGGTAAACTTTCTATCCATTCCACGCTGTGGTTCATAACCCATGCCAGACCCTTTGTCGCTTTGCTGAATAGCACCCCTGCGCTGCTTCCGCCTAACGCGATGGAAATCAAACCGCTTGGCACTAAAAAACTCGCAACCGGCAATACTATCATATTGGTCAGCAGAAAATAATTGCTGATCTGTCCGAAATAATACATCGTAATTGGTAATGTCCCCAATTGTGCGGCAATACTCACGACGATAATTCCCAAGAAATAAACAATCGCTTTCCCCCATATCCGGTCTTGGTATTTCGATAACCCGAGATCCCGGTTTATCGAAAAGGCACCTCCGCCTACTAATGCCACGATAGCCGTTGTCGCCGCAAAACTCAACTGAAAACTCACGCTCCATAGATCCGTAGGTTTTACAATCAGAATCAACACTGCTGCGGCTGCAATCGTGTTCAGCGAAAATGCCTGACGGTAGGCCATCCTTCCGATTTCAAAGATCGTTACCATCAGTACGGCTCGCACTACGGAAGGAGTCATTCCTGTCAGCAGGGCGTAAAACCACATCACTCCGATTACGGTCATACTCAATGCTCGTCTGCCTAAACGGTTCTCATACAGCGGTTTATAACGCCCGCCTAATGTCAGAAAACCCAGTAAAATACCATATATAATACCGGTATGCAGTCCGCTCACGGCTAACACATGTGCTGCACCAGAAGACTGAAAATGACGCTTCAGCTCTTTTCCTAATTCTTCTTTGTATCCCAATGTCAGCGCACCTACCGTTGCCAGCTCATCCCCCTTCAGACCTCCTGCTTCCAACCGCCCGTACAACCTCTCCTGCAACCCCTTCGCCCATTCCTGCAATGCATTTGTCCTCGCTCCCGGCATCGCACTTCCTCCCTCTCGCACCCCAATTGCTTCCTCCTGTATTACCCTCTCCGCGCGTGCCTCCTTCGCTTTTTCTGCACGTGCTCCGTATTTCGGTGGCGGCTCCACAAAAATAAGTATTGCCGCCACCAGAGGCAGCAGCAACACAACCATGGGATATGCTCGTATTCTATCTCGTATTCTATCTCGTATGCTATTTCGCATTTTATTTCGTATCTTATTTCGTATTCTGTCTCGCCTCCGTCTAATTCCCTCTCACTTATCACTTTTCACTTTTCACCTTTCACTTTTCACTTTTCACTTTTCACTTTTCCCTTTCACTTCTCACCTTTCACCTTTCACTTTTCACCTTTCACTTTTCACCTTTCACTTTTCACTTTTCACCTTTCACTTTTCACCTTTCCCTCTCCCTCTCATTTTACACTTTTTTACCTCTCAAAAGGGGGTGATAAGGGGGTGATTAGGGGGTGATAAGGGGGTGATTAAGGGGTTATTCGTACTACGTCAAAGAGAGGCAAGGGGGAGAAAAGTTAGCCTTTCATAACCCGAATGGCATTTTCCGGGTCTTTGGCTCCGAAAACAGCGCTTCCCGCAACCAGCACATCTGCACCGGCGGCAAACAACTCATGAGCGTTCTCCGTGTTCACGCCGCCGTCGATCTCTATCAGGGTCTTTAGACCGCGGCGGTCGATCTCTTCGCGGATAAAACGGATTTTGTCTATCGTCTCCGGGATAAATTTCTGACCTCCGAAACCCGCAAAAACAGACATCAGCAGAACCATATCTACCTTGTCCAGATAAGGCACTAAACGCTTTACGTCTATATCAGGATTGATGGTCAGACAAGTACGGACACCCTTTGCCTTGATCAATTCCAGAATTGGCATCGGATCTTCCACGGCTTCCAGATGAAAACCGACGGACCATGCACCCGCGTCGCAAAAACGCTCCACGTATTTCTCCGGATGAACGATCATCAGATGTACGTCCAGCGGCTTCGTGCAATACTGCTTGAATGGTTTCATCAGCGGAAAACCGAACGATATATTCGGCACAAACGTACCGTCCATCACATCCACATGCAGCCAGTCCGCTTCGCTGCGGTTGATCATTGCTAAATCATCTGCCAAATGGCCGAAATCGGCAGACAATACACTCGGTGCTATCAGTCTCATCTTAAATTACCAATTACCAATTACCAATTACAAATTACAAATTACAAATTACAAATGCTCGTTTCCAACGAGCTTGTATCCCCTATACCGCACGGCTATAATCCCGTACCCCGCAGGCGTCAGGAACTGCCGTAAATGGTTGATATACACGCCTAAAGAACGAGCCGTGAAGGCATTGTCCTCTTTCCATAACGCTATCAAAATACGATGCTTGTCCACTACCTCGCCTTCGTTCCTGCAAAGCATCAGAAGCAGATCGCTTTCACGCGAAGAGAGATGCTTCCCGTCGAAAGTCTGGTGAACGGCGTCAAACACCTTGCCGTTCAATTTAAACACCTTCTGTTTGCTCTCTTCGAAAGCCCGTACACGACGTAGAATAGCCTCCATCCGGCAGATCAGAATATCCATCGTAAACGGTTTGGTCTGGTAGTCGTCGCAACCTAACTGGAATGCCCGCATCTGGTCTTCGCGGTCGCTACGCGTCGTCAGTATAATCAAAGGGATATTCGGCAAACGGTGACGGATATCTTTGAGCAACTCGTAGCCGTTGATACCTAAACCCTGCAACTCTGTCAGTACCAGATCCCATGGCTCTTTGCGAAGACATTCCTGGCCTGCCTGACCAGTATGAACCACGTGCGACTTGTACCCGCGGCTGAGCAGGTAGTCGTTCAACACCGTCGAGAGACTGATGTCTCCGTCTATGATTAGAATTTTGGCTGCCATAAAATCTGCTGCAAAATTACGAAATAATTTGCATATATGCAAAAAAAATTGTAATTTTGCACCGCAAAATTGTTAAAAAGCTATGAGCAAAGTACTTTTGATCTCTACCGGCGGAACAATTACCATGGTGCGGAGTAAAACATCCGGGGCCTTGGTGCCTGCGGATATTGAGAATTTCAAGGCTTATATGCCGGAACTCTTCGCGGGGGATATACAAGTGGATATTCAGGCTTTCTCGCCTCTCTTGGATTCGTCCGATGTCAATCCGGACTGCTGGGTGAGAATGGCGCGAATGGTATATGATCATTATGAGGATTACGACGGATTTGTGATCCTTCATGGTACAGACACAATGTCCTATTCCGCGTCTGCGCTCTCTTTCATGCTCGAGAACCTGTCCAAACCCGTTGTCTTCACAGGCTCGCAGCTGCCGGTCGGTGTACTACGCTCGGATGCAAAGGAAAACCTGTTGACGGCTATAGAGATCGCTGCGGCGCAGGATGAAGAAGGAAATGCAATCGTGCCTGAGGTTACTATTTACTTTGAGGACCGCCTCTTCCGCGCTAACCGTACTACAAAACGTAATGCAGAGCATTTCTCGGCGTTCAATAGTTATAACTATCCTGCGCTCGCGAAAGCCGGAGTACATATTACTTACCAGCCGCATTTGGTACACTATACCGATTTGAATGCACCCCTGAGACTGCATACGAATTTTGACTGCAATGTGGCGGTGCTGAAACTCTTTCCGGGCATTCAGCAGCCTGTCGTGCGCGCACTCTTGCGTACGCGCGGTTTAAAAGGAGTAGTGCTGGAGACCTTCGGCGCAGGAAATGCGCCTACCGACAAATGGTTGTACAGGGAACTGAAAGCGGCGGTTGACAAAGGTATTGTGATTGTCAATAAGACCCAGTGCAACACCGGTTCTGTCGAAATGGGCCTGTACGCTGTTTCGCTTAACCTGATGAAAGCAGGTGTGATTTCAGGACATGATATTACGACCGAAGCACTACTCACCAAGATGATGCTTCTCTTCGGAGAAAACCCCGATGACACGGAACTTGTTAGCACCCTGCTCGGTAAAGACATCTGCGGAGAAATGACTATAGACTAACCATCTGCCAACTCTGGCGGATTAAAATAAATGAAAAAATGGCAAATGAAAAAATGGTAAATGGCTTACAGCCTCAAGGTTTGTGGAACTGCTTCCACAGCCTTACCCAAATCCCGCGTCCCAGCGGCAAACGCAAAGAGATAGCGGATTTTCTTGTTAACTACGGTAAGTCGCTTGGTCTGGAGACCCTTCAGGACGAAATCGGCAATGTCCTTATCCGTAAACCGGCCTCGCCGGGAATGGAGAACCATCCCGGTGTAATCCTCCAGGGACACATGGATATGGTGCCGCAAAAGAACAGCGACAAGGTCTTTGATTTCGAGAAAGATGCTATCCAGGCATATGTAGAGGAGAATGGGGAATGGGTGACTGCAGACGGTACTACACTTGGTGCAGATAACGGTATAGGGGTGGCTACTGCGATGGCTATCCTTGCAGACAAGTCGGTCGTTCACCCGCCGTTGGAGGCGTTCTTCACGATTGATGAAGAGACAGGAATGTACGGTGCCAATGCCCTCCAACCGGGATGGCTCAAAGGCAAATACCTGCTGAACCTGGATTCGGAGACGGAAGGCGAACTCTATGTAGGATGCGCCGGAGGAATTGACACTACCGCTACTTTCTCCTATCAGGAAGTGGAGACCGAAGAAGGGGACATCGCTCTGAAAGTAGAAGTCAAGGGTTGCAAGGGAGGACACTCTGGATGCGACATCCATCTTCAGCGCGCGAATGCTATCAAACTGCTCTTCCGTTTTCTCAAAGAGGCGGTGGCTGACTATGAGGCGCGGCTGGCATGTGTGGAAGGAGGATCGCTCCGTAATGCAATCCCGCGTGAGGCGTCTGCCGTTATCACAATCCCGGCTGACAGCTATCAGGACGTACAGGATCTGGTAGATCGTTATGAAGACCTTTGGCTGCGCGAATATGACGGTATTGAGACGGACCTGCATTTTACGGCTCACGAAGTGGAATGTCCGAAGACCGAAATGCCCGAGGATGTACAGGACTTCCTTATTCACGCTATCACTCTCTGTCCGCACGGCGTTTACCGTGTAATCCCTGAAGCACCGGACATCGTGGAGACTTCCAACAACCTCGCGATGATCTCTACAAATACCAAAATGGTAAATGACCAAATGGTACATGTCGTTGAGGTTTGCTGTCTCACCCGCTCGTCCGTGGAGAGCCGAAAGGAAGAACTGGCATCCGTCATCCAGTCCGCTTTCTCCATTGCAGGCGCAGACGTACAGTTCAGCGGATCATACCCCGGCTGGAAACCCAACCTCAAGAGCCGTCTCCTTGCTACGATGAAGGATACCTACGAGAAGGAGTTTGGCTCCGAGCCGCGTGTTATCATTATTCACGCCGGACTCGAATGTGGTATCATAGGGGCTAAATACGAAGGAATGGAGATGATCTCTTTCGGTCCTACCATTGAGCATCCCCATTCCCCCGATGAGCGTGTGAATATCGCTACTGTGCAGAAGTTCTATCGCTTCGTGTTAGCTGCTCTACAGCAGCTTTAGTGATCTCGTCGTCGCGCTCAAAGAGAGGGAAGAATCCTTCGTCTCCTAAGATATTGCGCACGATATAGGCATTCAAAAGTCGCGTCATTAACGGGCGCGATTTTTGTATCTCCGCCTCGTTCGGCTCCACGCCCTTGTCTTCTGCAAACTTCACAAACTCACGCAATACATTCTGTTTAAGCAGATACTTCTCCAGACTCTGCCAGTCCTTGAATTTGCTCAACTCTTTGCGGTGTCGGTCTGTGTATTGGTAGGCGAACTGGTACGTGTATGCCAGATTCACACACCGGTTGTACCAAGGCGTATTGAGCGTTGTGTCTCTTCCTACGAATACATCCGGCATGATCCCGCCGCCGCCGTACATCTTGCGTCCGCCTTTGGTGTAATAAATAGTGGTGTCCGCAAAATGGATAGAATCGGCAGAATAGAACTCACCGTGTTCAAACCGGTCCAGCAGGTCTTTCTCGTAATCCTCCTGGTCGCCCAAAATATAAGGCTTCTGGATGCACCGGCCGGAAGGGGTGTAGTACCGCGCCACGGTCAGTCGCACGGCGCTGCCGTCGTCGAAAGGCATCTGCTGTTGTACCAGACCCTTTCCGAACGAACGCCGGCCTACGATAGTAGCGCGGTCGTTGTCCTGCATTGCGCCGGCGAAGATCTCGCTCGCTGAAGCCGAGAAATTGTCGATCAGCACAACCAGCGGCACGTCCTTGAATCGCCCGCTGCCGTTAGCGTTTGCCTCATATCGCGGATAAGCACGACCCTCTGAATATACAATCAGGTCACCGCGATGCAGAAACTCATTCGCCATGCGGATTGCCTGCTCCATATAACCGCCGCTGTTCTCGCGCAGATCCACGATATAGCTCGTCGCGCCTTTGGAATACAGGTCCGCTAAAGCGGAGATGAACTCCTTATACGTCGTCTCGCCGAACTTGTTAACACGGATAAATCCGATTTTGTCTTTCGACTTTTGACCTTCGGCTTCTGGCTCAATGATGAACTTCGCATCCACGCTCGTCACTGGTATATCGCCTCTTGTGACTGTGAAATAGAGCGGCTCGTTCATTCCGGAACGAAGCACACCCAGTTTTACTTGGGTGCCCTTCTCGCCGCGGAGTGTACGCATCACTTTCTCGTTATTGATCTTTTTGCCCGTGAAAACGCTGTCATCTACGGTAATCAGTTTGTCGCCGGCTAATACACCAACGCCTTCGCTCGGACCGCCGGCTATGACAGCTACGATACGTACCGTGTCCTGCTGGATCGAGAACTGTACTCCGATACCCGAGAATGAACCGGCTAACTCAGAGTTCACCATTTCCAGATCTTCCTTCGGGATATACGAACTATGCGGATCTAATTTGTGTACCAGATCCGTCATCGCCTCGTCGGTAATACTGTCTATATTCAGTTCGTCCACATAGGCTGTTTGCATCAGTTGCAGCAGACGATCCACTTTGGATTGTTCCAACTGCCATGTGCCGTTCTGATAAATAATCCGCTGTGCGTTCGCTTTCTGGCTCAACGCCATGCCGATGATGATACCTAATACTACGCCGAGCACGGTTAATGTTGGTAAAATGTATTTCTTCATATTTTTATAGATTATTGTCTCTTTCCGAATCCTCAATTATTGTGCCAAAGATCGTATATACTCGTCCGTCACGGAGAATAAAGAGTTGACCGTTACGGATAAATTTGGTGGCTTGGGAGGACCCTCCATCCCCAACGGTTTCTATTTTCGTTACCTCCTTGCGGGTATTGCTCTCTACGGTAATGTCATCGATATAAACTTCATTAGTCTCATCTCCTCCGTCAAAGCGGAATGCAATCATATGTACATCCTCCGGCGCGTTCTGGAAATCAACGGTAGAGAGGGTGTATTCTTCATAACCTGAGATGGAAGCAACGGAAACGAATGTAGATGAATCCGCCGGATCCGGCAGGTAACCCACCTCCAATATTCCGGTCTCGCCTTCTTCCGGACCAAAATTCTTCGAATAGAACGAGATAGCAAGTGTATCTACACTCGCCTCCAACTCCGGCAAAGCTACCATGCTCCAAGAGGTGGAATCGGCAAATAAATCCAGTATTCCTCCACCCGAATGTGTTCTATAACTCGTTGGATTGCCCCAAGCCCGCAAGCCTGTCTGCCGGTTGCCCCAGTGTAACCAGCAGTAAGGAAATTCTCCGGCAACATAAGTAGTATTGGCGTGCTCAAAATCCTCTTGGTATGGTATCGCAAACGGCGCACACTCCGTAACAAAATAAACAGGCGATTTGAGCGGATCGGAAGTTCGGTCGCTGCACGCAGTAGATATATGACAGTCCAGATAATAGTATTTTGCATATTGGAGACCGTCTATCACGCACAAGGTATCCGGATATTCCTCCGCGTAGAAGAGCGTGTCTTTTCCTTGCGAAATAACCACATTAAAATGCGTGTTATCTTAAAACTCCGGCTGCCAGTGGACCCGCACGGAATGGCTGGTAACGGAGTCTGCCAAAACCCTCAAAGGCGGATGGCAGTTATTGATATCCTCTATCGTGACATCGTCTATCGCTATGCCGGAATAATTAATTTGGTTTTTAGGCATATTCGGGTTGTAGTATTTGAATGCCAGACGCGCACCTGCCGGTACTCTCTCCAAACGATAGTTCTTCAGACCGTACCATTGTGATGCGGGCGTCATAGTGGTGAGCGCTACAAAAGCCGAATCCACCAAACTATCCTTCGGGAAATAACCAAGCGTCAAATCCCCGCGACGATATGTATCGGTTAGTTTATAGAAGAACGAAATCTGCTGCGTGCTCAAATCAATGTTCATCTCCGGCATAATGGCATAGGAGGGATAGTATGCCGATAACTCAAAGAGCAGGCTTTGCTTGCTGTTATGAACATAAGATGGAGCCGATGTCACATAGATCCGCTGCGAGTAATACAGGCTGTTGGCGTTTATCACATTCCAGCAGTCAGGTGTAGCTACTTTCTCCGCTTTATACGGATATGCCACATAATGCTCGAAACTCTCATTGTACAGCGATTCAATGGGCTTACACTCTGTCTTGATAAAGAAACTCTCTGCGTATGGCTTAGCGCTGTTTCCCGGCGTGCAGATAGTAGCCACAGAGACATTCAGCTTGTACTCGCTGGAAAAATCCAATCCGCTTATCTGAACAGAAGGCATATAAACCGTATCGGACAACATAACCGAATTGTCATATTCATTAGTAACCGTCACCTCATAGCCGTAAGGGTTTGCCCGCTTGGGAATCCATGAGAATGTAGCATTATTAGGACCTACCGAGTCTAACTGTATGTCCTCTATAGCCAGACAGCCGGGAGCATAGTCCACCGTCACATCGTCTATCATACCTGTTGGCATTAACCATGAAGAGCCGGATGTAAATCTGTCGTAGAGAATAGCAATATATTTATAGCCCGCCGGCACTTGGTCTAAATATACCAGATGCTCGGTGAAGTCCGTGCTTTGCGGGAGCGTGTCTATAGGGAAGAAGGTCGTTGAGTCATTCGGATTACTTATTGCGCCTACGATGAACGAGCCGTGAGTAGGATCGACCAACGAGTTACAGGTCCAGAGGCTTATTTGTAACTTGTTGACGTCCTCCGAGAACTCCGGCAGGATGGTATATATACCATAATTATTGCCGCTGATATACAGCGTGTTTTCGCATGAGTGGCAGTAAGAATAACTGGAATAGACATACGGATAAATACTATATGCTGTCGGACGCAAAATCTTTCTCCAGCAGGAGGGCATTTGTCTGGTGTCGGCGCTGGTACTCTCGAAATTCTCTATAAACGGTAGCGTCACGATCGGGGAATCGCAATCTGTTTGAGTCTCAAACGAGAACGTGGCTTGCCTCGTACGGCTTAAATCGCCGTCGCCGCAATTAGCGCGCACATACGCGGTTATAGTATAAGGTGTCCTGTGCGTCAGACCGCTAACCGTGCAGCGGTTGTCGGTTACCGTATTATGAAACAACGTATCACCTTTTGCGCTTAATACCAGCACATCCCATGCCTGTTCGTCCTTTCCGGGCGTCCAGGATAACTCCGCCGTGGTCGCATATACAGTATCCAGACGAATATCCTTCACAGGAAAACAAGTCGGTAATGAATCGATTTGTACACTATCTATATAGCAGTAACTATTACCATAACCGAAGGGGCTGTATCCGTTGTATTGGAACATGATATAATGATCCGTTGACGGCGCATTATATAGAAAATATTCTGCACGGCGGTATTTCTCCTGAGATGCAGGCAAAGTATCCAACGCCATAAAAGTGGAGGTATCCGACGGATCCGTAATAGTGCCTATTACGCATGGACCATACGCACCCAATCTCGGACCATATTGCGTATGCTCCTGCTCATAGAAAGAAATCATCACTTCATTTGCCGGCTTGGAAAGACGTGGCGTAATGGCATATGCAGTTCCGCTTGTGCCGTTCAAAGAGAGATATTTCGAAGAAGCATTGCCTGCGATGCTTGTGGTGCTAGAGAATGTCCAGCATGCCGGCTGTACACCGACAGTCTCATTCTCGAAATCATTTACGTATGGGACTGAGATACCATTACACTCATCCGCATAAGCGACGCTTGCCGATAGCAGCATAACAGCCCAGATAGCGAATACGGGCAAAATAAATTTCTTCATCTTTCTTCCTTTCGCTTTAGTCCTTCAGGAACTCTACTTCTATCCCTGCACGTTTCAGCAGTTCCACACCGTCCATAATCCTGTATTCTTCGCCGTAAACGACCCTTTTGATACCGCTCTGTATAATCAGCTTCGAGCACTCCAGACACGGCGAAGCCGTCACATACAGCGTTGCGCCGTCTGAACTGTTGTTGGACCGTGCTACTTTCGTCAGCGCGTTCGCCTCCGCGTGCAGCACGTACGGCTTGGATACGTTGTTCTCGTCCTCGCAGATATTCTCGAATCCCGAAGGTGTGCCGTTGTAGCCGTCAGAGATGATCATTTGGTCTTTTACCAGCAGTGCACCTACTTTGCGGCGCACGCAGTAACTGTTCTCCGCCCATGTACGTGCCATGCGCATGTACAGGTAGTCGCGTCTTTTTTGCTTATCCATGGATTAATTGTTTTGCAAATTCCTTTATGTTGATCCCGTCGAAAGTGCCGCTGGACATCATCAGCAGGGCGGTGTTGGTAAAGTCTAGACTTTGTAGCCTGAGTTGCAGCGCCAGACTCTCCGTGAAAACCTCTACATTTTTTGTGCCGAATGCCTCACGTACCTCTTCCGCGCTAATAGGCGTCAGACGTTTGTGCTCGATTACCTTCGGGTTGAAATAGACATACGCCACGTCCGCTTCTGCCATGCACCCTTTGTACTGCGGCAGAAACTCCGCCATCAGGCTGCTGAAGGTATGCAACTCCATGCAGGCAATCAGTTTCTTCTCCGGATACCGTTCGCGTACGGCATTGATGGTCGCTTTCAGTTTGCTCGGTGAATGGGCGAAGTCTTTGTAGGCTACGCTATCTGCCGTCTCGCATATCTTCTCCAAACGGTTCGAGGCACCGGTAAACGTACTGATCTCGCGGTAGAAATCCTCAGGGGCTACGCCGATGCAATGGCATGCCAGCATGGCTGCCTGCAGGTTCTGCATGTTATGCCGGCCGAAAATCTGCATCTCTACTTTGCCGTCGTACGCGTCGTACGGGATACATGTGATATCTTTGCGTGCCTCCCCGGCTATCGCCCGCAGGTTCTCGTCGCCCTTGTAGTAGATAAAACTGCCGTCCGGCTCAATCGAGTGTACAAACTTGCGGAAAGTATCTACATATTGCGGGAAAGTAGGGAAGACATTGATATGGTCCCACGCAATACCGGTCAGGATAGCTACATGCGGATGGTACCAAAGAAACTTGGACCGCAGGTCGAGTGGGGAAGTGAGGTACTCGTCACCCTCAAACACGGCATACTTGGCGGTGTCGGACAGCCGTACCATCCGCTCGAAACCCTCTATCTGGGCACCTACCATATAGTCCGCTTCGATCCCTAACCGCTGCAGCACATACAGGATCATGCTGGTCGTAGTGGTCTTGCCGTGGCTACCGCCTACTACAATACGGATCTTGTCTTTCGTTTGCTCATACAGGTATTCGGGGAAGGAATAGATCTTGATTCCTAACTCGCGGGCTTTGACCAACTCCGGATTGTCTTCGCGGGCATGCATGCCCAGAATGATGGCGTCAATGTCCGGCGTGATACGCTCGGGATGCCAACCCATCTCGTCCGGAAGCAGTCCCGCCTCGCGCAAATGAGACAAAGCAGGGTCGAAGATTTCATCATCCGACCCCGTAACTTTGTACCCCGCCTTGGAGGCAACGGCTAATGCCAGATTGTGCATTGCCGCGCCGCCAATAGCTATAAAATGAATGTGTGTCATTAACTAAACAATTTACCAAACTCTTCGTGCGAGATCTTCTTTTGCTCGATCTTCACTACGCCTTTCAGCGCTTCGTAGATCTTGTTCTCGGCTACGCGCTCTACAATGCCGCGCAGTTGGTTCTCCTGCTTCAGCATCTCGTTGGCGTAGTTGGTTAGATATTGGTCGTCCACGTGCATCAGACCGTACTGCATGAATTGCATGCGGGCTACCTCTTTCGCATATGCCTCTACGTCCTCTTTCTGCACGTCGATCTTGTATTCCTTCATCAGCTGGTCTTTAGCCAGATGCCATTTCAGTTCCTCCAGCATCTTGTCGAAATCCTTGTCTAGCTCTTCTTGGGTCATCTTCTCGTTGGTCTCCAATACCCAGCGTTTGAGGAAATCAACAGGGAACTCGATCTTCTCCATCTTCTTCATGATAGCCTCTTTGGCGTCCAGACCGAATTTGTATTTGCTGTCCTCAGCCATGTTGGCTTCGATCTCTGCTTTGATGCGGGCGCGGAACTCTGCCTCGTCTTTCGGCGCGTTCTCGCCATATACTTTCGTGAACAGTTCTTCGTTGAGAGCGGCATCCGTATGGCGGGTGATCTCTTGGATCTCAAAAGAGAAATCGCTGGTCAGACCGGTTGCCTGCTCCTTGCTGATACCCAGCAGGGAACTTACCTCTACTTCGCTGCCGAAGGCTTTCGTCGGGTTGAAGGTCACTACTTCGCCTTTCTTCGCTCCGATGAATTTCTTCTGCTGTGTCTTCTGTTTCATGTAAGCCGGATTGAGGACGGCACCCTCTTTGACGATCTCACCGTCAACCTGCTTGGCAATACCTTTCACGATGTCGCCTTCCGCTACCTCTTCTGCCTGTGCGTATTCGCCGAAGCGTGCGCAGTACGACTGGATCTGGTTGTTGACCATCTCGTCGGTAACCTCGATCACGTACTCGGTCAGTTTGTTCTTGCCTGTCAGTTTGGCGTCGAACTCGGGGGCTACAGCGATGTCAAACATAAAGGTGAAACTCTCCTCGTTGTCCAGGTCGATCTTCGGGGATTCTTTGCTTGGCAGCGGGTCACCTAAGATATTCAGTTTATTGTCCTCGATGTGCTTCTGCAGACCTTCGCCTACTTTCTTGTTCAGCACGTCAGCCAAGATACCCTTTCCGTACATTTTCTTTACCAGTCCGGCAGGCACCATGCCCGGGCGGAAACCCGGCATTTGCGCTTTGTGACGTACTTCTTTCAGTTGCTTGGTTACTTCTTCCTGATAGTCGGCTGGCTCGATTGTCAGCGTTACTACAGCCATCAGGTCTTTTAATTCACTTTGATTAATCTTCATAATATAATAAAAATTTACGTTTTATTCATTTACGATGTACGATTTATGTACGATTTTTTCGCTTAGCGGATCATTTTGCGTTTTTTTTATTTGCAACCTTCGTCCTTTCTTCCCTTCGTAAATCCTTCGTACATGGTACTTTTGTCCTTCGTACTTGTTTAGGCTCTTCCCGCTCTCTTGCGCTCCAACTCGTCGAGAATGATTTTACGGATACGCATTGCGTGCGGGGTGACCTCTACATATTCGTCCTCTTTGATGTACTCTAACGCTTCCTCCAGACTCATCTTCACGGGCGGCGGCAGCACGGCTTTGTCGTCCGCGCTCTTGGATCGCATATTGGTCAGTTTCTTGCTCTTGGTCACGTTGATGACGATGTCGCCCTCTTTGGCGTTCTCGCCTACTACCTGACCGGCATACACTTCCTCTTGCGGTTCGATGAAGAACCGTCCGCGGTCCTGCAGTTTGTCCAGCGCATAGGCATAAGCCGTTCCTGCCTCCATGGCGATGAGGGAACCGTTGGTACGCTTGACAATTTCGCCTTTCCACGGCTGGTATTCCAGGAACCGGTGCGCCATGATAGCTTCTCCGGCGGATACGTTCATCACGTAGGTACGCATACCCATGATACCGCGGCTCGGGATAGTGAACTCCAGATGTACGCGGTCGTTCACCATCTCCATCTTCGTCATCTCGCCTTTGTGGGTGGAGACAAACTCGATGATCTTACCGCTGCATTCTTCCGGCGTGTTGACCGTCAGACTCTCCACCGGTTCGCATTTCACGCCGTCAATCTCTTTGATGATCACCTGCGGCTGGCCTACCTGCAATTCATAACCTTCGCGGCGCATGGTCTCGATCAGCACACTCAGATGCAATACCCCGCGGCCGAAAACACGCCAACTGCTCTCTTCCGCGCCTTTCTCTACGCGCAGAGCAAGGTTCTTCTCCAATTCCTTGTTCAGACGGTCCTGGATATGACGGCTGGTAACGAATTTTCCGTCCTGTCCGAAGAAAGGACTGTCGTTGATACAGAAAGTCATACTCATTGTAGGCTCGTCAATAGCAATCGGCTTGAGCGGTTCGGGGTTCTCCGCGTCGCATATCGTGTCGCCGATTTCGAAGCCGTCAATACCGATCAGCGCACAGATGTCGCCGTTCTTCACTGCGTCGGTCTTGACATGACCCATACCCGAGAAAGTGTGCAGCTCTTTGATCTTGGTCTTGATCATCGTACCGTCTTTCTTCGCCAGTGTGACAGTCTGTCCGTCGCGCAGTTCGCCGCGATGAACGCGTCCGATAGCGATACGGCCTACATAGGAGTTGTAATCCAGACTCGTGATCAGCATCTGCGGTGTGCCCGGGTTCTCCTGCGGAGCAGGGATATACTTGATGATGGCATCCATCAGGTCTGTCAGGTCGCTTTTCGGCTTGCGCCAGTCGGTGCTCATCCACCCTTGCTTGGCGGAGCCGTACAGCGTTTGGAAATCCAACTGGTCATCCGTCGCGTTGAGGTTGCACATCAGGTCAAAGACCTCTTCCTGCACCTCGTCCGGACGGCAGTTCAGTTTGTCCACTTTGTTGATAACGACAATCGGTTTGAGACCGATCTCCAGTGCCTTTTGCAACACGAAACGGGTTTGCGGCATGGCGCCCTCAAAAGCGTCAACAAGCAGCAGAACGCCGTCCGCCATGTTCAGCACGCGCTCTACTTCGCCGCCGAAATCCGCGTGTCCCGGAGTGTCGATAATGTTGATTTTTGTACCTTTGTAGTCAATGGCGACATTCTTCGCCAGAATCGTAATACCGCGCTCGCGCTCCAGATCATTGTTGTCCAGAATCAACTCTCTCGGCTGGTCGCTAAATTCTGAATGCTGACTGCTGACTACTTTTGCCGTGTACAGCATCTTGTCCACCAGCGTTGTTTTGCCGTGATCAACGTGAGCAATAATAGCTATATTTCTAATGTTTTGCATAATGCCCCATAATAATTTGCCCACAAAATTACTGCTTTTTTTTGATATACGCAAGCGCGCGCGGATTTTTTTTTATTTTGTAATCTTCAATTTGTAAAACGCAAATAGCAAAATGTTAGAAGAATAGGCTTTCTGCTGATATTTTGTAAACTCGATTCGGCAGTTTTTAGAAATTTATTGCTTTTTGTCAAAAATATTTGGTAGTCTCGCTCAAAGGCAGTAATTTTGCACCGTTTTTCGATGACGTCTGCTCTCAAGGTACGTCGAAAAGGCGGGATGCCCACGCATTGACGTGAACGGAAAACGGTATTGGTCTATTTAAAAAGAAAGGAGATAACTATGAGAAAGTACATGTGGAAAGTTAGTTATCTAATGACAATTTGCTGCCTGATGGCAGGTTACACAATCGCGGATGCTGCAAAAAGCAATGATAATTTCACTGTCCGTTTCCGCGAGAACACGTTGGTGGTAACGTCCACCCAAATGGAAGAAGCCAGAATCTACTCAATGCAGGGTAAACTGCTTCAAAAAGAACGTGGCAAGTTTGTTGAGTTTGAATTGGATCGCGGTACATACCGCCTCTTTGCAAAAGTCAACGGCGAAACAGTGACACGGAGAATAGAACTTCGTTAAACGGAAAGGACGCTTCGGCGCCCTTTTTTTGTGTCCTTTCACCTCTCACCTTTCACCTTTCACCTTTCACCTCTCACCTTTCACCTTTCACCTTTCACCTTTCACCTTTCACCTTTCACCTTTCACCTTTCAACTATCCCCTTACTTCGCCGCCTTGATATACAGCGGGATGGAGAGGCCGAGGAAGACAAAATTCGGCAGCCATGCAGCCATAAAAGGAGACATCACATTATTGACGGAGAAAGTGGTACTGACGGTGGAGAAAAGGATATATCCGGCGGTCAGAACGATACCGATACCTAAGTTTTTCCCCATTCCGCCGCGCACTTTCCGGCTGCTCATTGTCACGCCGAGGAGCGTCATGATGAATGCTCCCAGCGGTGAAGCCCAGCGTTTGTGGTATTCCACCTCAAAGGCTTTGACATTGCCGCTGCCTCTCTCCCGTTGCCGTTCCATGTAATGCTTCAGTTCCGGCGTGGTCATCTCCTGGGCCTGCTGCGCGGTGATGAACAGTTCGTCCGGAATGATCGGCATGGTGATGTCTTTGCGTTCGCCGCGCTCCAGACTTTCCCTCAGACCGGTGAAAGTCCGTTGGGTATATTTGTCCAGATGCCAGTTCTCAAGCGAATCGTAGTAGATCCGGTCGGCAGTGATACGCTGGACAAGGGTCTTGCCTTCGAATTTCTCAATCGAACAGCGGTAACCGATGCCTGAGCGGTGTTGGAAGGACTCGATATACAGAATCGTGCCCGGTTGTACCTCCATCTGGATGTTACGCGCGTGCTCGGAGGTAAAATGCTCTACGTATTTGTCGGTGAAACGCAGCATCCGTTCGGAGCTCCGGGGAATGATCCATCCGCCCAGCGCAATACTTAGTATGAAAAGCAGCGTCGCTGAAACCAGGTAGGGTAGCATCAGCCGGTGGTAACTCATGCCGGCGGCGTGCATCGCGATAAACTCCGAATTGCCTGCCATCTTGCTGGTGAAATAGATTACGGAGATGAAGATGAACAGCGAACTGAACATGTTCATGTAATACGGGATGAACGGCAGGTAGTAGTCAAAAATGATTTCGCGGAGAGGTACTTGGTTCTCAAAAAAATCATCCATCTTCTCCGTCAGGTCAAAGACGATGGCGATAGACAAAATGAGCACGATTGAAAAGAAAAACGTGCCCAAAAATTTCCGAACTATATACCAGTCTAATCGCTTCACTAACGGTTTAACGTCTCGTTGCGAGACCATTTTAACTATTTAACGTCGCAATGCGACTTTCTTAACATCACAGCCTCGCTGTGATTGAAGGCATCACGCTTGCTTTCCACTCGCTGTAGTCTCCTGCCAGGATATGGTTCCGTGCCTGCGTTACCAGGTCCAGATAGAACGCAAGGTTATGTATCGACAGAATCTCCAGTCCCAGCATCTCTTGTGCGTGAATCAGGTGCCGTGCGTAGGCTCTCGTATAGGCGTGATCCACATAGCTTGTGCCGCTCGGATCGAGTTCCGTAAAATCGTCCTCCCATTTCTTGTTCCGCAGGTTCATCACGCCGTTCCAGGTGAAGATCATTCCGTTGCGGCCGTTGCGGGTAGGCATCACGCAGTCGAACATATCTACGCCGCGTTCGATAGCCTCTAATATGTTCCACGGCGTTCCTACGCCCATCAGATACCGCGGTTTGTTCTCCGGCAGGATGTCGTTGCATACCTCAATCATGTCATACATCACCTCTGTCGGTTCGCCTACAGCCAGTCCGCCGATGGCGTAGCCGTCGCGGTTCAGGTCGCGCAGACGCTTGGATGCCTCCTGGCGCAGGTCGGTGTAGGTGCAGCCCTGAACGATAGGGAAGAGGTGTTGCTTGTAGCCGTACAGGTCGTCTGTCCCGTCGAAACGGGCGATACAGCGGTCCAGCCAGCGGTGCGTGCGGTCCATCGAGTCTTTGGCGTATTTCTTGTCCGCCGTACCGGGGCAGCATTCGTCGAAAGCCATCATGATGTCTGCGCCTATCTCGCGCTCTATGTCCATCACGCTCTCCGGCGTGAACAGCAGTTTGCGTCCGTCAATATGGCTGCTGAACCGCACACCCTCTTCCGTCATCTTGCGGATGTCGGTCAGGCTGAAGACTTGAAATCCGCCGCTGTCCGTCAGGATCGGTCTCTGCCATCCTTCGAACCGGTGGAGTCCGCCGGCTTGGCGCAGGATCCCGGTGCCCGGACGAAGAAAGAGGTGGTAGGTGTTACCCAGAATGATCTGCGCTTTGATATCTTCCTCCAGCTCTTTGCGTTGCACGCCTTTGACCGTTCCTACCGTTCCTACCGGCATGAAGATAGGCGTCAGTATATCGCCGTGGTCGGTATGAATGACTCCCGCCCGCGGTCCTACTGCCTTTGCCTCGCTATGTAGTTCAAAAAATGCCATACTCGTTATTAAGTTTTGTAAATCGAAAATGCGGCGGTACGGCGCTTGATGCGCCTTTGCGTTCCAGTCGTGCGTCTGTTCGATGAGCAAGCTCCTCGCCCTGTCGCCCTGCTGATCCGCTGCGTCCGGCTTGATAGCCGTTTTACCGCCTTACAAAAATGCGCTTCGCTTACAAAAATATCAAAAATAGTTAAAAAACTTCGATATTTCCGTTATGATTATAATATCTCTCTATTTGAGCTTTAGGACTGGTACCGAAATTCACAAGAATGGCAACCGGCCAGCCTGTTCCTCGCAGATAACCGAAAGTTTGATAATGTTCTCGTTCTGTTAATTGGCTGAGAGCCTTACATTCGATAATAATATTGCCTATATTGCTCTCTACTACCAGATCCATTTTTAAGTAGGCTTTCATTTGTTGGCCTCTATAGAGCGGATGGTATTCTAATTCCTTGTGAATAGTGAATCCGTTTGTAGTCAGCTCTGTAGCCAATGCTTCTTGGTAAATATATTCCGGTAACCCTGCTCCCAATTGGTTATGCACCTGCTGCATGCAACCGATTATGCCATAGCAAGTAACGATTAACTCTTGCCGTCTGGGTTCTTCTACGATATGGATGATGGACTTATCTGCCATATTTTCGGTATTTTCTAATCCCGAAGGGATATTTTTGTAAGCAGCCATGTTGTCGTCCATTAGGGACGATAACAAGCGTAAGGGACTATTAGGCGGCTGCGAGACTTGCTCGCAAGCCGGTTAAGAGGCAATTACGCTCAAGGCCGTGTAGGCCGAAATGGCTGCGCATTTTTCTTTTACTCTCACACACGGTTATTCGTAGGAAACACGATGCTCGGCTTGAAAGCCTTTGCCTCCTCCGGCTCCATGAGTGCGTACGCCATGATGATGACCGTATCGCCTACATGCACCAGATGAGCGGCTGCGCCGTTGATACAGATGCATCCTGAGCCGCGTTTGCCGGGGATGACATAGGTCTCCAGCCGTGCGCCGTTGGTGTTATCTACCACCTGCACGCGCTCGCCGGCATAGATATTGGCTGCCTCCATGAGGGCTTCGTCAATAGTGATGGAACCGATATACTCTAAGTTAGCCTCGGTCACCTGCACACGGTGAATTTTTGATTTCAGTATGTTCAAATACATAATACTCCAAATTAGCACACAAAAGTACTGCTTTTTTTTGACATGCGCAAGAAAAAAAGTACTTTTGCATAAAAAAGAGCCCCGCAGGGCTCTCTTTGTGAACTTTTACGACTCATTTACGACTCGTTTAGCACTCATTTAGCACTCGTTTAGCACTCATTCTCGTTACCATCTCGTTACCATTACGGACGTGACCGTATCGTTTTTATTCCACTCTTGCTCCGCGTGCGTCGTACATCTTGCCGTCTTTGACAATGTACAGGATGCCGTCAATCATAACCTTGCGGGCCTTTGTACCTTGTACATTGTCCCCTTGTACATTGCCGAGGTCTGTCGGAGTGTTCTGTACCGGCGATATCTCCAGCACGAATCTTCCGGTGTATTCACCTGCTTCGAGGCTCACGGTGTAATCCAGTGCGCTGAGGCTGGTGCGGACATTCGCCTCTGTATCTACCAGCGTCACACCTACTCCGTTCGTGCCTTCCGGCATGGCGAACGTATATTCGCCTGCGTTCTTGATCGTCACGCCTACCGGCACTACCGTTGTCTGTCCGGTCTGAAGCGGCAAACTGTTACCGGCTACTGTTTCTGATCCGATGAAAGTGTAGATGTTTGCCTTGTCCCGGTTCATGCTCTTGCTCATATCGAAGCCGAACTCGAATCCGGAAGTCACTTCTTCTTCGTCTGACATCCGTACATAGGTACGGTCGGTCATCTGATCGTTCTGCTGCAATTCCAGACACCATTCATATACACTCGGCTCTTGTTTCTGGCGCGCTACGATAGATGACGGAGAAACACTTGTTGTCCATGTTACATTGCCGCAGTATTGCACGGTATAAGCATGCATCGCATGGTAGGTGAAGCCGGAAGCCGAAGTAGGTGTCAGAGTGTTGTCTGCCGAGTTCCAAGTGTAAAGGAATTTCGGGCCGATCTTATTTGTCCATTCGGTGTTAGCATAGCTTATATTGGTGGTATTTATGTATGTCGGAACACCCATGATATTCCAGTGGCTGTCTGCTTTCGTGCGGTCCGAACCGTTACGAACGATTGTACAGGTGTGTTCATCCAATTCGGCAGTCACGGTTCCTGATTTAATATCCGGCATCGTTCCGCTGGACGGGAAGAACAACTCAGCCCGTTCATTGTTGTTCGCCCATACAGAGGATTCTTCGCCCAACTCATCCAGATCAAGAGCCAGGATGTATCCTACGTTCTTTTTCAGGACATATCCGTTACGGTTGGTGATGAATCGCCAATAGGAAGGAGTATCTTTCCAGAATCCGTTCGCTGCACGTGCGGCTCCGTCGTAGTATTCCATGATCCAATGTACGCCATATGTACCGAAACCGAATACCTCATTCAGATTCACGTCAAACGGGAAGGAAACATAGAATACATCCCGCTCGTAACGCGACAGCGGCGATGCCAAGGGCTGATGTACAGGAGTTTCTGTTGTACCCGTGTTAATGGTACTCTTGTTGTTCAGCGTCCATTTGTTGAACCGCATAACGGCATAAGCGGTCTTGATGTTGGTAATCTTGCCATCGTCGGTAAACGTCAATTGAGCGATATCTTCCTGATGCTCACGGATAAACATGACATCGGCGTGAATTGGCATAGGTTCGTCGATATTTCCTTCCGGCAGCAAAGCCGCTAACAAACGGTCGGTCTTGAAATCGTATATCACGCGTACTGTCAGATAAGAACCGCCACCGGTGATCAATTGGATGGCATTAGGAATGCCGTTTGAATCGCCGTCATTGCCATCAAACGTATTGTTGTCTTCGCCTTTGTAGTAGAAGTTACTTCCATTGAATAGCGCATACAGTTTGACATACGAAGAAGGCAGTACTTGAACGGTAGTCTCATAAATCCAGTTTTCGTCGTCAGTAAACTGCATACAATGCGCACCCGCACCATGGTTATTGCCCGGGGCATCTTTGCTTTCGCCCGTAAGAACCTCGCCAGCCTGTGATTTGATGTTATCGCTGTCTGTTCCGCGTAATACAAGGAATTTGGAACCGTCTTCCTTACCGCCGGAGAGGTATGCCCGGTAAACGGCATTATTATTTTTATTCCACATAAAGCGGATGTTTGCTTCTACTTTTATATCTCCGTCTCCATGTCCCAAAGTGTTTACATAGATGTGCGATGCGTCTCCGCCTCTATAGGAGGATGTTACCAGCGTATCGGAAATACAAGGGCTATAATCATTGGCGACAACGAATTTCACGTTAGCATTTGCCCATACGTGTGTCATCCAATAGTGGGTGTAGTCGCTGTTCCTTTCCGAATATTCGGAATAGGTCATCATATGGTCTGCGCTCTTGTAGTTATCCCATTTGTTATTGGCTGCATCGGTACGGATGTAGAAATTGCCGGTGTAGCCTACTACGCTCTCAACCGAGATAGCACCACTTCCGTCCATCTTCAGACAGATGTTATACACGCTGTCTTTCGGCAGAGATGAAAGCCCGGCGGAAGTAGAGACATCCGTTCCTGCGCTCCATGTGATAGCTCCGGTAGATTCGTCTACTGTCGCTTGCTGAATCTTCATTACGGGTGAATCGCCCGGACGGATAAAGAAGGAAACAGTGTCTTTGCCGTTATTTACTTGCGGTACGATTGCGGATGGATGCCAATTGGTATGTTCGCCGTCTTTGTAAATCACACGGTAGTCGCCGCCCTTGATAGGGTAATCATATGACATACGCAGACGATAATGGCTGCTATTATCCGCAGAATACGTCAGATGGAAAGTGTATTCTCCAGCAGCATTCGTGGTAAGACCACATTTATGTCCTCCTTCTTTCCAACTCATTTCCCACGGAACGTCCTGACCATGATTTGTATAAGTCATGGCATTCTCATTGCCGTAATATACATCGCCTTCACGCATAAGCTCAAACTTATACGTCGTAGTTGCCTCCAAGTCTACCACTGCTGTCATAGGCATTAGTTCATCTGCAGAAGTAAACTCAGCGGTTTTGAGGAGTGTATTTCCGGCATTGTTGTATATTCTCAAAATATATCCCGTCCCCGGTGTGTATTTGGTCCAGTAACCCTCATTGTAATATTCAGCTCTATTATCGTTCTGTTTTACGCCTGTTTGTCCTGCACGAGGCACAAACATTGGCGTGCCGGCATAGAAACCGTTGTCATTATTTTTGTTTGTCGTCAACGCATCAGAGTTACGTGTCGGGAAAACAACATGAGCAACATTCGGTGAGTTTTGATAGAAGAACTCATAATTATCCATGCTCTCTTGTGTAAACGAGACGTATTGAGTTGTGGATTTATTTCCGTATTCATAGTACCATACATCCGTTTCTCCTATGCGAGTCATCGCAAGGTTCTTATTTGTCTTGTTTTTATTACCTGTACCTTTGTTAGCATTATCACCAGAACCCCAATAATCGCCATCCAATAGGTTAACATAAACATTGCTCCAACCCAACGTGTTCTTGAAATAAATGATTCGTTTCTGGGTGTATCTTGCAAGAAGGCTACCATCATAGTTGGCTTTGATCCTGATAGCAGGGGTAGTAGTCGAATCAACGGTGGTTGTGCCGTTGTCGGTGGTAATAGAAACACCATCTTTGGCTACCCAACGCAAGAATGTATAACCAAAGATATCCGGCGGAGTAATTTCCTCCGACCACTCTAACGGCTTTCCGTTGACTGTGGTAGAGGCGGCAATGGTGGTGTTCCCGCATTTGTATTGCACGGTCACAGTATGATCTCCGGCTACTTGGAAATTCTGAACGGCTGTACTTAGTACCGTTCCCTCGCAGTCAGCTCCTAAATGCAGCGTAGCTTCTACTTTGTAAGTTCCGCTGGTTTCAGAAGCAGTAAAGGTCAACTTCCCGTCTGTATAAGCCAAATCTGTCGGTTGCGGATCCAAAGGGTTGCCGTTGCTGTATTGTATTTCCCAGCAGATAAATGTTGTTCCCTCCGGTGTCGGATCAATGGTCGGTGTTACACCTACCGTTCCGCCCGGCGCTACTGTGGCAGCGTCAAACGTAAAGCCGGTGATAGCGGCTTGGCGGAAGTACGCATAGAGAGTGGTGTTCTCGTCTAAATCCCAATCCTTGGCAGAGGTACCATCCGCATTGTAATATTTGGTTCCATTTCCATTGGCTTCAGTATAATAGCCATAGAAACCATATCCGTTTGTGGCTTTAGGAGCTGTTCCCATAGCAGGCATAGCTTCGCCGTATGTGGCAGTGACAGAAGTATTCACTCCTGCTGGCGCAGAACCATAATTTGCTTCGCTGCTATAACTCAATGTAACGGTGTATGTTTTAGGCTGGAATTTAGCATAGATAGTTTTTGCTGCAGACAAACTGGAACCGGCAAGTGTGAAGGTACTCTTGTCTGCACTGATGGTGACGCCATCGCTGCCGCTTGTGTATGCTGTAGTGCATTCCGAATTGCTATACCATCCCACAATCTCATAGCCTGTAGCCGGAGTGGCTGTTACAACAATCTCTGTTCCGCCGACCACTTTTGTCCCATTTGAAATAGCAGAACCGCCAGCTGTTGCCGCTACAGTACTTGTTCCCGAAGTTCCGCCTTTGCCAAAAGTAACTTGCCATTTGCGAGTGAAGAAAGCATAGACAGTCGTATTGGCAGAAATGTTATATTCATAACTTGCGTTTGTGGTTGAAGGAGTAGTGCTTGTTCCCCATCCTTCAAATTTGTAATCGCCACTCAACGAGGCATATGAATGAGTAATTAGACCGGTAACTACAGCTCCGTAAGTGGTTTTTGCCGCAGCATCCGTTGAACTGGTACTTGTTATTTCGGAGCGAGTACTTGCACCGTCTCCCGATAAGTACGTACCTTTCAATTTTAGAGTGGCAGGAAGTGTCCCTGACGCATCGGAATACGCAACAGCGGTCGTGTTTCTTACTTTTGCTTTTTGAGTAGCATTGTATTTTTGAATGCTGCCATAACCGCCGGAAATATAATTAACACTTAATGCTCCTCCTTTAGAAGAAGCTTTACAATAATATGTATTTTGCCAGTCAATGCTTGACCATGAAGTGTTGGCCGCAGTATAATTAGAGGCATTGTTTAAGTTGCTAGGTCCCCAAGAACCATCATTGAACCTGTTGGCGGTTTGTATAAACCCAACATATGTAGCATCTGTCCAGTAATGATTATCATCAGAAGACACATCCCTATACAATAACTTAGTATTGCTAATTAAAGTCATTGGACCGTATGTTCGTGAGTAGTTTGAATGCCCTACAACAAAATATACCTGATTTGTTGTCATGTTCATTGCACTATTGTCAAAATAAATGCGAGGACCATTCATCGTTTTCCCCCACATCTGTCCTACTCCGAGTGAGAGGAGGGTGAACAGACATAGTACCGACATTAGCCTTGACCGTCGGTTCACCGTCGCAGGTCCGACTTCCGTCGGATTGACTGCTGTTTGACTATTGTTAAATTGTCCTTTAAGATTAAGTTTATTTTTCATAGTGTTATTATTTTTTTTCGTATTTTGGTTTAATTATTATCTAATTACAACTGATGCGTTAACTTTTATAATTTATCTAATTTTGTTATCGACTATACTGAAAAAGACTAAAATGGATGTTTTTAGTGTGAAATGTTTTGCGTGTAAAACGATTTTTATGAAAAAGTGTTGCGTATATAAAATAATTTTTGTAATTTTGCGGCGAATTTAATAAATCGTACCACTATGGATACATTGTTTACACGCAATTCAGATTTGTTGAAAGACACATCTACCCAATTTATTCGTTCGCTTATGGATGATATTCCTTGGAGTGAATCGCGATTGATAGCTATCCGTGGAGCACGTGGAGTAGGCAAAACAACTCTCTTGCTTCAATATCAAAAGATCCATTATCAGGACAACCGCAATCATAAATCTTTGTACGTGCGTTTGGATAACTCCTACTTCAGTACGCATAGCCTGATTGATACCGCAGAGCAGTTCTATCGTCAAGGCGGAGAGTTGCTGCTTATTGACGAGGTACACACCTATCCGGATTGGAGCATGGATATCAAAGAAATCTATGATACCTTCAAACCGCTGCGTGTGATCTTTACAGGATCGTCGTTGCTGCATATACTGAACGCCCAAGCGGACTTGTCTCGCCGTTGCCTAAGTTACGATATGCAAGGCCTCTCTTTCCGCGAATATGTGCAAATATACCACAATATAACTCTGCCGCGTGTCACCTTGACCGATATTCTGCAAAACAGTCACGATATAGTCAATGAGGTATTGGATAAATGTCATCCTTTGGAGTTTTTCCCGCACTATCTCAAACAAGGTTATTATCCGTTTGGAACAGAAGGATTCACGGTTTATAATCAACGCGTAGAAAATACCGTTGATTTACTGCTCAATATTGAACTGCCGCAGCTCCGCAAGGTTGATGTCGGTAATATCCGCAAGATGAAAGCCCTGCTGGCTATTATCTCTACGGAAGTGCCCATGTTAGTAGATATAACCAAACTCTCGACGCTCACAGGAATAGCCCGAACTACTATGCTCGCCTATCTGCAATACCTGCACGAAGCCAAACTCATCCGGTTGCTCTATTCGGATGATATGTCCGTCAAAAAGATGCAGAAACCGGATAAGATTCTCATGGAGAACACCAATCTGCTGCAAGCGTTATCGCTCAAGGAACCAAATATCGGCACAATGCGCGAGACGTTTTTCTGTAACCAATTGAGTTATGCGCATCAAGTTGAGTATAGCAAAACAGGGGACTATCTCATCGACCATGAACTCTCATTCGAGATAGGAGGCAAATCCAAAGACGGCAAGCAGATAGCTAAAGAACCTGCTGCCTATATCGCAGCTGATAACATCGAATACCCTGTAGGTAGCAAACTGCCGTTGTGGCTGTTTGGGTTGATGTACTAATTTTTAGTCTTTTTCACTATGTCAAAGGTCGTTTTCCTCCGTTTATAGCCCCGAGGCAGGCTGTGTTTCTAATCTCTCGCCCTGTTCCTTTTCCGGAGAGCTATTTCTCCGGCAAAAGCAGCGGCAAAAGCCATCAGGATCCATGGCTCGCCTACGGGATATTTCTCGTCTCTTCCATATTCACCACCGATATCAAATCCCCTTCTCGGACCGCCGGGGGCTCTGTTGGGCGACTGCGCGCCTACTTCGCTCTGCTCGGAGGGAGTGGTGTTGTCAAACGGCGCATAGACCGTGCCGCCATACACGCTGCCGGAACTCATCATCTGATGGCTCTGGAAATCTTGCTGTGCCGGATACGCCTGCGAACCGTAGTCTTGCGCGCAAGCATAGGCAAAGCCTATAAATAATAATAGATATGTAAATCTGTGTCTCATGGTTCAAACTTCGCTATTTAGTATCTATAACGACAAAACACCGCCTTTTCAGTAGGCGTTGTTTGGACTGGAACATACAAAATTGCGAAGTTTTGGGAGTCCCAAACGACAGTCTTTCTTTGAAAGACGGTGCAAAAGTACAAAAAAATATTTATTCACGCAAATTTTTTTGCGGAAAATTCAATATTTTTTGTACTTTTGTATAAATTTGTATAAATAGCGCCACGAAGAACAGTGCTTCGTGGCGCTATGAGGTTGTCATGCTTTACTTGGTTTCTGTTTCGCGCTTGCGGAGGAAGTAAGTCGCTCCGGCGAAGGCGAGCGCCATGAGCATGAGCGGCAGCAATCCGTCTCCGAGGGGATAGTCGTTTGACTGGTTTCCCGGGTTTGTGGGTTTGTCGAAACTTCTGCGCGGACCACTGGGTGCCTTGGCGGGCGAATAACTTGCTCCCACGGCGCTTTGCTCCGAAGGAACGGTATTGTCAAACGGCGCATAGACGGTGCCATCATATGCAGAACCTGCTTGCATGATCTGGTGGCTCTGAATAGCACTATTTTCCGTGGCGGTAGAGAATGACTGTGCATTCATGCCACTACAAGCAACTATCAATAAAGCGAATATACAAAGTTTCGTTTTCATTTTCTTTTTCCCTTTCAACTTTCACTTTCCAACTTTTATTTTTCACTTTACTCTTACGCCGCAGGCGTCGTACATCTTGCCGTCGCGCACTATATACAAGATACCGTCGATCAATAATTTACGATGGGACGATATACGATTTACGATTTCTTCGTTCCCAATTCCCGTCGGGGTATTCTGTACCGGCGAGATCTCCAGGACGAAGCGGCTGGTGTATTCTCCGGCGGTTAGGTTTACTGTGTAATCGAGTGCGCTGAGGCTTGTGCGTGAACCGGTCTCGTTGTCAATGAGGGTCACTCCGACACCGCTTGTGCCGTCCGGTATAGCGAAGGTGTATTCTCCCGCTTCGCTGATTTGCACACCTACCGGCACGAGGGTCGTCTCAGTAGCGGATAGCGGCAAGCTGTTACCCGCCGCAGGCATATAGCCTTCTATAATGGTGTAGATGTTGGCATGGTTGCCGTTGAATTCTTTTGCCAGATCAAGGTTGAAGTCGAAATTAGCAGTCGCTTCTTCCTTGTCTGTTAACCGGACATAGGTGTGATCCAGACTTTCCCCGTTGCGCGCCATATCCAGACTGAATTCCGCAAAACGGGTATCTTCTGCTTTCTGTCTGCGTCGTGCCACGATGCCGGATGGGTGTGCCGTCACGTTGGTCCAAGTGATATTGGCACCGTTGTATTGCACCATGTATGAACGCATTGCGTCGAACGTCATAGAGGACGTACTATGCACATTATACAGGTTGGTTGTCGGGTTCCACTCATAGACATAGAGCAGGTTGTCAGTGATGGTGGTCTCAGGCATGGCATTTCCCAAATCCGAGGTCCGCCCGGCGTTTGCGTAGCTCGGCGCACCAATCATGTGCCAGTAGCTGTCCGCCACGGTACGGTTCTTGTTGATGTCCGTGTCTGTATGTGCGTCTTTCTCTGCTTGAGTATGGCGGTTGATGGTGCACTGATAGCCTTCTTGGTCCACATCTACCGTCACCGAACTTACATTCTCCAAGTCTCCGATAGTAGTACTGGACGGGAAATAGAGATAAATGGATGTGACGCTGTTATTCCATACATTGGACAGAGTAGAACCGTTGTCGCCGTCTCCCAATTCGTCCAGATCAAGTGCCAGCACATAACCTTTATTGGCTTCAAGGACGTATGTATCGCGCATGTCGGGTGTGACGAACTCCCAGAAACCGGGACTGTCAGCCCAATAGCCCTTTTGCGCACGCGCTTTGCCGTCGTAGTATTCAATGATCCAGTGCTGACCATATGTACCAAAACCGAATACGTCGCTCAGTTTGACCTCAAACGGGAAGGAAATCCAGTACAGGTCACGGCTGTAACGCGATTTGGTAACATCGTTGAGGTAGTCCTTGTCAAACTGCATTACGCCATAAACGGTCTTGACGGATTGCAGTTTGTTGGCTCCTGAGATGGTGATGGATTGTCCGGCTTCCTGGTGTCTGCGGATCAATAAAACGTCAGCATCCAGATCGATGTTTGTTGTAATCGTATTTGAAGGTAGCCAGGCGATAATCATACGGTCCGTTTTGAAATCGTATGTGACTCGCATGTGCTCTGTGGTTGCTTTAGAACTGGAAAGAAGTAGTTCGGCGTCGTCGGCGTTCCATTCTGTTCCGTCTGTACCGGCGCTTTCAATACCTTTTATGTATTGCGTGACACTATTGAAAAGAGCTGTCAGTTTGACATATGTACCTGCGTCCGCAAATACGTCCACCTGATATACCCAGTTGTTCATGTCATTAAATTTGATGGCAGTACTTGCAGCTCCTTTTGTCCCGTTGTTGTACTTATAGACACCGCTTCCGCTTCTCAATACCATATAATTGTCATTCTCTGGACCGATAGTGTAGGCGCGCCAGATTTTGTTGGTGGCTTGGTTGTATGTGAAGCGGACATTGGCTGTAGTAGTCAAGCTCTCATTTCCCCAGTTGTCTTTGTAATCTCCTTCGGTCTCGCCGCCAAAGACCGTATCCGTGATCGCTTCGCTGTTCTCCGTAGCTACGGTGAAGCGGATATTGACAGAGCTTCCGCTGGTACCGTGAATGTCTTTGACGTAGTAGTGGCTGAAGGGTTTCTTGGTCAGGGTAGTAGAGTACTCGGAATAGGTCATGGCGTGTGCATCTTTGGAGTCTTTGTAGTTCCATTTGTCGTCATTGACGCAGTTGGTGCGGACATAGAACCGTCCGGTGTATTTCTCTACTTTGGTGATTTTATAAGCCGTTCCGTTCTCGTTTTGCTCAATGGTGAAACTATACACGCCCGTGCCGCCTGCGGAAAGGATAGAAGAGAAATCTACGCCCTCTGCATAAGTCGGGGCGGAAAGACTTCCCCATGTAACGCTGGAAGCAGATACTGCTGTGCAGGATTGTACTTTGAGGGCGTCGGACTGCCCTGCTGCTACATACATATCTACTATATCCACTCCGTCAGCGCGTTTTTTCACTACATTGCCCGGATGGGGATTTGCGCCGCCGGTATATACCAGCCGGAAGTCCCCCGCCACAACAGGGTAGGTGACAGTAACTTTCATGTTCGAAGTAAGTGCACTTTCCACACTCGCACCATTGGTGTTTCCTGTTCCGGTGCCTAAACCATAATTAAGAGTAAAGGTATATTCGCCAGCGATATTGGATTGAACTTGTAGGTTATAACCATTGGCATCATAACTTGCAAGATTGCTGGATGTCGGGGACGCTTGGGTAAGAGTTGGAGTACCCGATAAACCATATCCTAAATTACCATTATAGACCTTCCACTGATAAGTAGCATTTGCAGCATCTAAGTATGCTGTTGTTGTAAAACTCAAATCGCCTAATCTCGTAGAAGTGAATTCGTTTTTCGTCGAACTCCAATTATTGAACACACCACGTAAGTTATACCCCCAATCCATTAAGATAGGTGCTTCGTCATGTCCATAGTATCGTGCTTTTTTCTGATTCCAAAGTGCGCCATTTCCTACTGGAACGATCATAGGTTTGTTTGCATTAACGCTCGTAACACGCACAACTTCACATGGAGTTGTCGTACTTCCGGCGAAATAGTTGTAGTTATTCATTTCTTTATCTGTAAATGCAAAGGTGGCTGCATTTGCAGGAATATCTCCATTGTAATAATATACTTCATCTGTTCCTTCCATCAATGTCATTAAGTAAGGACCTGAAATGAAATTTGTATTATCTTTGTTAGAACCTGTTCCTTCAGAACCTGAGGAGTTTGTCGTAAAATAACTGGTGTTTTTGTAAAAATACACATAAACCTTGTCCCAATTTTTTGTGTTCTTGAAGAACAAAGGACCTTGAGTATATTCCGCCGTCAATGTTCCTGCTGCAGAAGCGTTCACACTTACCGTTCGATCTGTGGCAGTAGAACCACCGGCAAAACTAACATTTGCTCCGGTCGTCCAGCGAGAGAATACTAATCCCGGAATCTCAGGAGCTGTAACGGCTCCGGAGGTTTGCGTTGAGGTGGCATAGATAGTCGTAGATGGACGCAACTCTACGTTGCCGCATTTGTATTGGACGGTAACGGCGTTGGATGCCTCCACCGTGAATGAATTGAGATGGCTGTAGGTGCTAACGAGCCCCGTTTCGCGGTCTGCACAACTGTGATCGCTTGCGTTGAAGAGACGGATATCCACGGAGTACGTGCCCGGCGTAGCCGGTGCTTCAAAACTGACGGCATATCCATCGCCCCGTATGAACTCCGGCTGCACTTCCATTTCATCTCCGCCTCCCGTTGTCAATACATAGCATAAAATATGACTTCCTTCGGGGGCATAGTCGAAAGAAGGAGTTACGGTCACAGTCCCAAGCGGCAGTACAGATGCCGGAGAGAAAGTAGCGCTGATGGTCGGAGTCCCATATTGGGCATAAAGGGTGGTGTTTTCCGCTCTTTTCCATTCTTTACTGGAGTTGGTATATCCGCCTACGTTTTGCCAAACACCGGAAGCATCAATAACTTGCGAACCTCCGCTTGCTTCTGTGTACCAACCTTTGAAATAATAACCATTTTTTTGAGCTGTAGGCATTGTGCCGGATACTGTTGAACCATAGGTGGCGGTTATCTTGCGTGCGCCGCCTTCTTCATAGGAGGTACCATTATTGATAATAGTTCCACTGTTAGTGGAGGCATCAAAAGTAATTTTATAGGTGTTTGCCGCCCAATGAGCATGGAGAGTACAGTTCCCATCATGGCTCCATCTGCCGCTTGATATATATCCCTCAACATTGCTTGCAGCAAATGTTCCATCTGCATTAAGAACTTTGAGCGAACTTTCTTGAGATGGATAAAAACCATCTAAATGATAGCCGGTATTGGTGAGGTTATGAGTCATGCCTGAGTTAATAGCGGAGTTGTTATAAGTAACTGTCAATGAACCGCTTCCCGATCCGCCTAGCCCTGCAGCCAAGGTTATAGTATAAGTAGCCCAATCCCATTTAGGATAAAGAGTAATTGCAGCTTCCGTTGAATAAGTGCCATTAAGAGCATATTCTGTTCCTCCTTCTCCGCTTATATTGGTATTCCAAGCCGTCTGAGCATGACCAGTATACGTGAAATAACCACTGTTGGCTAGAGTCAAATTTGTACCATATACCTTGTTAGCAGTTTGGTCGCTTCCTGTTCCGTATGTACCTTTGTTGTAGGTTACCGTGTATTGTGTTTTACCGCTCAATGTAATCGTGCAGGTTTTACTATGAGCATCTGTGATGGTCAAAGATGCAGACTTATTGCCCGCTGTAGTAGGTTTGAAGCGTACGGTAACGCCTGATTCGTTGATACTAATAACCTGAAAATCGCCTGCATTAGTGCCTGAGATAGCACAGTTGCCTGTTGTTAAGGCAGTTCCGTAGTGTGTGCCAAACGAGATGGTCTCGTCTTTCGTGCTTCCAACAGTAGTATTAGCAAAAGTATGGCTTGTGCTAGTTGTAGTAAAGCCTGGATAAATATATTGGACGCCACATTCTGAAGATTGATAATCATTTGCCTCGTCCAGTTTCCATTTTAACTTTAAAGTGTGATAACCAGGGGTGGTACCAGCTTTTTCTATGACATTATAATTCAAGTCATTATCCCAAGTCCATGTACGATTGGAATTGGACTCGGAATTATATTGAAGCATATAATCGCTACCAGAATCTCCTCCATCAATCCAATAATATACTCTACATTTTTCCGTAGTCCAATTATTGTCAGACCAAGTCTTTACCCAGCAACCTTTAAGATAGAAATTAGTCATCACTCCCATATTGTATGTACTTCCCATGTCATTTCCATCAACAGGTAACCAATTATTGGCATTTCCACTGGTATAGTATTGTATGTTCCAGGCTTGACTACTATTAAATCCCTTATTTCCCCAAACATTTCCAACTCCGAGGGAGAGGAGGGTTATGAGTAATACAAGATACCGACGGGATACCGACGAGATACCGCCGATTCCACAATTTGATTTGATAAAAGAATGTATGTTTTTCATAATGTTAATATTTTTCATGATTTATATATAGTGTTTTTATATTATTCGGTGTTTTGTGTTATTCAGTATTCAGAATGTCTTTAGCGTCATATAGGTGTCATACGCGACCGTCGGCTGACCGTCGGGTGACAATCGAAGGTGACAGCAAATTTACTGCTTCTAATTAGTCCTTTATGATTAAGTTTAAAGTTTGTCATTTGTGTTATGTGTTTTTATTATTGTTGTCGTCGGATGGTTGTCTATGTCGGGATTACGCTCCCCGCTATCCCTTCCGTTCGAATCGCCAAGTCAAGGCAAATTCTCCATGACCTAATGGACGAAGCTTTTTCTTTTACTTTTGTTGTTAGTAACATATTGTGTACAAACAAAAGCAACAACCCCTTTCGGAATTGCTGCTTATAGGAAATGAAGGATGGGATGGATCGTCCTACTTCTTACCAAATAGATATTCGTGAGAACCTGTGTTAGTTAGCAACAAGGTTAGTTGCTTGTCATTCTGCCGCCAGATCAGCAACCAATCGTCCTCAATATGACACTCCCATAAACCTGCGTATTCATCGCGTAGCATATGAGGCTTGTATGATTCAGGTAGAACCCCTTCACGTACTAATATCCGTACAGCCTCCCACAGAAGTTCCATTCTTTTCCCTTTTCTCTTACACTTGTTCGCATCGCGTCGGAATTGCGGAGTGATATTCACGGTATACATCAGCCAATCTCCTTGATTAAATCCTCCAACGAGTCATAGTGAATAATATTCCCTTGTTCAGCCTCGCGGAGAGAACGTTCCAGAGGGGTCAAGGTCTCTACCATACATCCTAAAGCCTTAGCGATAGCTTTGAATCGCTTTAACTCTAAATGCGGCACTTTTACTTGTACTACATCATAATTTTGTGCTAATGCTGCTTGCATATCAACCTCCTTTCTTTGTTGTACGTTACCTTTGACGCTGCAAAGGTACAACAAATATTTGGAATACGCAAGACTTTTGAGTAAGAAAATGATTTTTTATGTCATTTTCTCCTATTTCCTATAAGTACACATTATTTCAAAGATCATTTTTGGTTGATTGACACGCATGAAAAAAGCGTGAAAATCAATTAGTTTTTCACGCTCCCATAGGCCTTCGCAATGCCTGTTGCCAGAAGAAAAACAACCGAATTCCACGCCGAATATGCAGACCGATTCCGTGCGGTGAGGCACGGAGACTGGGCTTACACATCCCGAGGACATTCATTGGTTGTTGTTCGCTCTGTATCAAAAAGTTGCGAAGTTTTTGGGAGTCGCAAACAACGTCAATAAACGTCTTTTATTTATGTCTAATTTCCACCCTTTATGAGAGACATTTCCCTCCAGCGTGGATGCTTGTTTATTTAGATGGTAAAGGCGCATAGTTCGCGCACTATTCCAAATAAACGTTGCAAAGTTACTGCGTTTTTTTCAAATCTGCAAGTTTTTCCACAAAAAAAGTGTAAAAATCTACATTTTTACAAGAAAAAGGAGATTCCGGTATCCGAAATCTCCTTAAAATGGGGTCCCCGAAAATTTTATATTTGTGGGGAGAGCGAGAGCCGTAGCTCGCGCGACGTTAAATCCATCTCACGTAGCAGAAGTCCATGCGGTGCGGGAGCAGCTCGTTCTGCGGATACATGCGCAATCCGAACTTCATGCCGCCGGCATAATCCAACTGATAGACATTCTCGAAGAACAAGTGGCTGCCTTCGCTCTTCACCAACTTCAGCGGCTCTACTTCGTAGAGTTTGTCGTTGTTGTGGGTCGAGGTGCGGATGGCTACCAGCTCTACGCCGATGCCCTTGTCGTTCAAACCGTGGGTGTCCAGTTCTACCTGTATCTGAACCTTGTCGCCTACATTGAGGTTTTGCAGGTTTTCTGATTTGTAAACCACCTCTATCTCGTCCCAATGCTCTACTATGTTCTCTTTCCATGCCGCAATCTCTTTGGCTACCTTGTAGTGGTCCGCACTGAGAAGCTTGTGGCGTTTCGCCAGTTTGAAATAGAACTTGCTGAAATAGTCGTCCATCATACGCTTCATCGTGAAACGCGGCGTGATCTTCGTGACGGAGTTCTTGATATACTGGATCCATTCGGGGCTGTAGCCCTTGCTGTTCTTCGCGTAGTAGAGCGGAATGATCTCGTTCTCCAGCATCTGGTAGATGGTTGCGGCGTCGAGCTGATCCTGGTGTGCCTGGTTCTCGTAGGTGCGGTGCTCGGTCAACGCCCAGCCTGCGCCCTCTACGTAACCCTCGTACCACCATCCGTCTTTGACGGAGAAGTTGAGCACGCCGTTCATCTGCGCTTTCTCGCCCGATGTACCGGATGCCTCAAGAGGACGGGTAGGCGTGTTAAGCCAGATATCTACACCGCTGATCAGACGTTTGGCCAGACGCATATCGTAGTTCTCCAGGAAGATGATCTTGCCCAGGAACTGCGGCATACGGCTGATCTCGATGATACGTTTGATCAGACCCTGACCGCCTCCGTCTGCCGGGTGAGCCTTGCCGGTGAAGAGGAACTGCACCGGATAATTGGGGTTGTTCACCAGCCTCTCCAGACGCTCCAGGTCTGTGAAGAGCAGGTGAGCGCGTTTGTAGGTGGCGAAACGGCGGCCGAAACCGATAATCAGGTTGTTCGGGTTCATCTCGTTCAGCGCACGGACGATACGGGCAGGATCACCTTGGCTCTTCATCCAATCCTCGCGGAATTTCTCCTTGATATAGTCCATCATCTTGCGCTTCAGGCTCATACGTGTAGCCCAGATCTCTGCATCAGGGATATCTGCGTACGGCTTCCACATCTCGAGATTCGACTGGTCGCCCATCCACTCTTTCGGCAGATATTTCTGGTATATCTCTTTCCATTCGTGTGCTGCCCAGGTAGGCATATGTACGCCGTTGGTGACGTAATCCACATGCAGCTCCTCCGGGAAATAACCGGGCCATACCGGGCTGAACATCTTCTTGCTTACCTCGCCGTGGAGCCAGCTTACGCCGTTTGCCTCCTGGCAGGTGTTGAGTGCAAAGACACTCATCGAGAATTTCTCGGTGTTGTCGTCCGGATTGACGCGGCCCATGCCGATCAGGTCATGCCATTCGATACCCAGTTTGCCGGCATATTCGTTCATGTATTTGTAGAACAGGCCTTCCTCGAAATAGTCGTGGCCGGCGGGAACAGGGGTGTGGCAGGTGTACAGACCGCTTGCGCGGACTACTTCCTTGGCCTGGTTGAAGGTCAGACCCTCTTCCTGTACCAGATCCACCAGACGCTGCAAGCCCATCAGTGCGGCGTGACCCTCGTTGCAGTGATATACATCTTTCTTGATGCCTAATTTCTTCAACGCCAGCACACCGCCGATACCCAGAAGAATCTCTTGTTTGATACGGTTCTCCCAGTCGCCGCCGTAAAGCTGGTGCGTGATCTGGCGGTCCCATTCGCTGTTCAGCTCGTTGTCCGTATCCAGCAGATACAGATCCATACGGCCTACTGCTACCTTCCAGAGATATGCCTTCACCGTGCGACCCGGATACGGCACCTCGATAACCATGTTCGATCCGTCGGCTTCCTTCATCTGCGTGATAGGCAGGTTGGAGAAGTTCTGCGCCTCGTAATTGGCGATCTGCTGACCCTCCGGAGACAGCGTCTGGGTGAAATAACCGTAACGGTAGAGGAATCCTACTGCCGTCATATCTACGTTGCAATCCGAGGCTTCTTTGATATAGTCGCCAGCGAGAATTCCAAGACCGCCGGAATAAATTTTCAGCACATGGGTCAGACCGTATTCCATCGAGAAATAGGCGATGGTCGGTTTCTTCTTGTCCTTCGGAGTATCCATGTAAGCGCGGAACTCTGCATATACATCGTTCAGCTTCTTCATGAATTTCTCGTCCTTCGACAACTCTACCATGCGGTCGTAGCTCAGGATGTTCAACATCACAATCGGGTTCGAGTTGGCGCGATGCCAGGCGTCAGTGTCCACATACCGGAACAAATCTTTGGCTGCGGCATTCCAGGTCCACCATAGGTTGTAGGCCAACTCCTGCAGTTTGCTCAAATCAGCCGGTAGGGTCGCGTGGATGTTACATTCTTTCCAAATCGGCTGGTTTACATTACTTACTTTTACTTTCATTGATATATATTTTTTTATTTTGGTTCTTCTTTTTGCACACATTTTCATAGGCTTCCTAGGGTTTCTAGGACGTCTATGTATAAAAATCGCCGCAAAATTACTATTTTTTTTTGAGATATGCAAGATTTTTAGTAATTTTGCACCTGATTTTATGATTTTGTGTATTTTAATTTGCATTCTATGATAGACGAAAAAGAGATTCTACGCCGCCGTGACATGCGCGATGTCTTCACCTTTACTATCGATCCGGCGGATGCAAAAGACTTCGACGACGCTATCTCGTTCGAGATAATAAATGACCAAATGGTAAATGACCCATACGGCGAAGCAGATCGTTCGACCGGAGGGAGATTAGAAATGGTAAATTACCGTATCGGTATCCACATCGCCGATGTGTCGTATTATGTCAAACCCGGTACGAAGACCGACGACGAGGCCTACCAGCGCGGTACATCCGTCTATCTGGTGGACCGCGTCATCCCGATGCTGCCCGAAGAACTGTGCAACGACAAATGTTCCCTCCGCCCGGGAGAGGACAAACTATGTATGTCCGTCATCTTTACCTTTGAGGTCCCGCTGGACGCGGAGGGCACTCCTATTTATAATAACGCGCGCGTAGTAAAACACAAAATCTGCCGAACCGTCATCCGATCCGATGCACGACTCAACTATGACGAAGCGCAGGAAATCTTAAAAGGTCTCGAAATACCGAAATATCGTGATACCGAGATATCGGCCGCCTTACAAACCCTGAACGCCATCGCGCTCAAGCTCCGGGCGGAACGGATAGCCAATGGTGCGCTGACTATTGAACAGGACGAGATGCGGTTCCGGCTCGACGAACATCATCATCCCGTGGAGATCTATTTTGAGCAGCCAAACGAAGCCCACCATCTCATCGAGGAATTCATGCTGCTGGCGAACCGTACTGTGGCTAAAGAAGCAGGGTCGGGAAGACCGTTCGTATACCGCGTGCATGACCTCCCGGACTACGATAAACTGGAGGAGATCAAGAAGTTTAAACGCCTCAACGGCAAACGGGTGAAAGGCGATGCGATGCAAAGAGTCGTAGATATGCTTACCATTCGCGCACAGGCGAAAGCCGTCTATTCGACTTATAACATCGGTCATTACGGGCTGGCGTTCTCGCATTACACCCATTTCACTTCGCCTATCCGACGGTACCCGGACTTGATGGTACACCGCCTCGTGGAGAAATATATCCTGACCGGGAAAAAAGAGTCGCTGACCAGAGAAGAACTCGAACTCATGTGTGAGCATTGCTCCGCTTGCGAGCAGGACGCGGCGCAGGCGGAACGGGACTCCGTTAAGCAGTTCCAGGCTATGTGGATGGCAGATCATCTGGGAGAAATACTACCCGGACATATCGTATCAATCATGGATTTCGGGTTCTTCGTGCAACTCGACGACAGCCACTGCGAAGGACTGATACGCATGGAACTCATCGAGCATCCGGAAGACTTCGTTCTGGGCGACCCCGTTATGGTACAAGTGATCCGGGTGGACCTCAATAGAAGCCAGATTGATTTCGAATTGGCTTAATTTAGGCCTCTTGAAGCCATAAATAACAAATAAATTTGCACAAATGCAAATTTTTACGTAACTTTGCAGCCGAATTAAACAAATCATGCCGAATGGCTAAGAAAAAATTCATATTTCTGATCCTGTTTTGCGCCTTCTGCCTATGCGCGCACGCGGAAACCTTATTATTACGTACAGGCGCACGCGTGAAAGGAACGATCGTCTTCCAGAATGAGGAAGTCGTTATTCTCCGTGATGCCGAAGGCGCGCGCTTCCAATACCCGCGCGCGGAAGTGCAGGAGATCCTTTCCGACGAAACGGAGCAGAAAGACACGGAAGAAAATGACCAAACGGAAAATGACCAAATGGTAAATAAGAAGGCCTCCATCCTTCTTGAACTCGCCGGAGGAGCGGCGGTGAACCCGAATGAGGCGGTCGGAGGGGCTTTCAGCGTTGATCTGCTTGTCGGCTCGCATCATATTGGAGACCGTCATCTGTTCGTGGGGGCGGGAGTAGGTTATCATGGATTGTTCCTCGGTGAGGAGAAATATAACTTCCTGCCGGTTCAGGCTGCATTAAGGATGCCGCTGACGGAAACCAAACATGCACCCGCTTTCGGTGTAGCGGTAGGTTATGGAATAGCGTTGTCCAAAGAATACCTCGGAGGGCTTTATGCCGGTGTCGATTTCGGATACCGCTGCCGGATCAACCCCAGAACGGCTGTCGCTCTGATGGCTTTCGCCCAGTTCCAGCAGGCTATCGTGCCGTCCGTTACTGTAATTGACGGAAATGAGTTTACCGCACGCTCGGGACGAAGTCTGGTTACGTCAGGCCTGAAACTGGCGCTTTATTTCTAATGAATCCCTTAATCCCAAACCACAAACCACAAATTACAAACTACAAATTACAAATTACAAATTACAAACCACAAACCACAAATCATTGAAAAAACAGCCCCGCGAATATAAAGTCTCAATCTTGCTCAACGAGAGCGAATTGCGCACATTGGATCGGTTCTGCGAGAAATACGGCGTGTCCAACAAAAGCCGCCTCATCCGCGAAACGCTCATGCGGGCTATACTCAAGAAGATGGAAAATGACCAGCCAACCCTCTTCGATTAAATATAAATGACCAAATAGTAAATGACCAAATGGTAAATGCTAAATGACCAAATGGTAAATGAATAAATGGTAAATGAATAAATGGTAAATAAAAAATGCCTCCCTTTCCGGAGGCATTTTACTTAACCAAGGTAAGTCATCAAGATATGACTTCGTTGACCCGAATTCAGTTTGCGGATTGCTTTCTCCTTAATCTGACGTACGCGCTCGCGGGTGAGATGCAACTCGTCGCCGATCTCCTCCAGCGTCTTTTCAGGGGTACCGATTCCGAAGAACTTACGCAGGATGTCTGCCTCACGCGGGGTGAGTGTGGCTAACGCGCGGTTGATCTCGGTGGAGAGTGACTCGTTTATCAGGCCACGGTCCGCATTAGGCGAATCTTCGTTGACCATTACGTCGATCAGACTGTTGTCCTCTCCTTCTACAAACGGCGCATCGACACTCACGTGACGACCCGACATCTTCAGCGTCTCTGCAATCTTGTCAACCGGCATGTCCAGTGCTTCTGCTAACTCTTCAGCACTCGGCCTGCGCTCGTGCTCTTGCTCGAAACGCTGCAGGGCCTTGTTGATCTTGTTCATCGAACCTACCTGGTTCAACGGCAAACGCACAATACGGCTCTGCTCGGCCAATGCCTGGAGGATCGATTGGCGAATCCACCATACAGCATAGGAAATAAACTTGAAACCACGAGTCTCATCAAATTTTTCGGCAGCCTTAATCAAACCTAAGTTGCCCTCGTTGATCAAATCGGGCAATCCTAATCCTTGGTTCTGATACTGCTTGGCTACTGATACTACAAAGCGTAGATTACTTCTGACAAGTTCTTCCAACGCTGCGCGGTCTCCGTTACGGATACGACCGGCCAATTCTACCTCACGGTCAACCGATATCAACTCCTCTCGACCGATCTCTTGCAGATACTTGTCGAGACTTGCTGACTCACGATTGGTGATTGATTTTGTGATTTTTAATTGACGCATATATAATATGTCCTATTATTATGCTCGCCTGCGGCGAGGTGATCCGGTCGGGATTCGAACCCGAGACCCACAGCTTAGAAGGCTGTTGCTCTATCCAGCTGAGCTACCGGACCGCGCGCAAAAAAGCGCGCAAAATTACTGCTTTTTTTTCAAATATGCAAGTAATTTCGTATTTTTTTGCCTTAAACCCTGCTTTTTTATAGCAAACTGTCGAAAAGTTGCGCCAAATCCTGCTTGCGGCATGCGCCTACGTGACGGTTTACAAGCTCACCGTTCTGGAAGAACAGCATCGTCGGAATGTTCATGATGCCGTATTCTTCGCAGGTATCGGGATTGTCATCCACGTTCAGTTTGCCGACAACTACTTTGCCTTCATATTCGTTCGACAACTCTTCCAGAATAGGCAGCATCATTTTGCAAGGACCGCACCATGCCGCCCAAAAATCTACTACTACAGGTTTGCCTGACGCAATCACATCCTTGATGTTAGCGTCCGTGATTTCTACTGTCATAATTGTATTTGTTTGATGGTTATTTTTTTCTGATTGGGTCTGCGCAGCAGGATATCTGTCAGCGGGTCTTCCAGATAGGTCTGCACGGCGCGTTTCACAGGACGGGCACCGTTCTTCGTGTCATAGCTCTTCTCTACCAGCTGTTTGATAGCTTCCGGAGAAACACTCAACTGATGGCCTTGCGCTTTCATCCGCTGTTGCAGCAAGCCTACCTCTATCCGTACGATCTGCGCTATGGTCTCGCGGCTCAGCGGATCAAAGGTGACTACATTGTCGATACGGTTCACAAACTCCGGCGGGAACTGTTTCTGCAGCGCCTTGAGCAGCATGTCGTGCGCGCGCTTGCTGTCCATCTCTTCCGCGCCGAAACCGATTCCGCTGCCGAACTCCTGCAACTGCCTTGTGCCTACGTTGCTCGTCAGTACGATAATTGTATTCCTGAAATCAACGATATGTCCCTGACGGTCTGTCAGACGGCCTTCGTCCAATACCTGAAGCAGCACGTTGAAAATATCAGGATGGGCTTTCTCTATCTCGTCGAAGAGCACGATCGAGTAGGGCTTCCTTCTCACCGCCTCGGTCAGTTTGCCGCCGTCCTCATGGGCTACATAACCCGGAGGCGCGCCTACCAGCAGACTCACCGTGTGCTTCTCCATATATTCGCTCATGTCAAACCGTACCAGCGCATCCTTGCTGCCGAACATCTCTTCCGCCAGACATTGTGCCAGATAGGTCTTGCCTACACCCGTCTGACCGAGGAAGAAGAAGGTGCCGATCGGGCGTTTCGGATCCCGCAGGCCCAGACGACTCCGCTGGATAGCGCGGACAACGGTATCTACCGCTTTGTCCTGACCTATGATACGGCGTTTTAACGTGTCGCCCATCGTGCGCAGCCGCTCGTTCTCTGCCGTCGCTACGCGCTGGACAGGTACGCCGGAGATCATACTGACCACCCCTGCTACATCATCCGTCGTGATGATATAAGGGGCTTCGCCCGGTTCGCCGATGGCGTTCTGGCGAGCGTGGCTGCGTGCGCCTACCTCGTCCATCACGTCTATCGCTTTGTCCGGAAAAGCACGGTCGGTGATATACCGCTCGCTCAGACTGACACAGGTGCGGATGACTTCTTCTGTATATACTACGTGGTGATAGTCGGCGTAATGGGCGCTGAGCCGCTCCAGAATATTTACCGTTTCTTCGCTCGTCGTAGGACGTACCTGTACTTTCTGGAACCTCCGTTCCAATGCTCCGTCTTTCTCAATCGATTTGGCATACTCGCTGGTGGTGGTGGCTCCGATACATTGTACCTCGCCGCGCGCCAGAGCCGGTTTCAGTATGTTTGCCGCATCTAGCGAACCGGATGCGTTGCCTGCACCGATAATGGTATGTATCTCGTCGATGAAAAGGATGATCTCCGGGTGGTTCTGAAGCTCGGTGAGCACTTGTTTCATACGCTCCTCAAACTGGCCGCGGTACGTGGTGCCGGCTACCATGGAGGCGATATCCAGTGTCACGATACGTTTGCCCCGCAGCGCACCGGCTTCATTACTCATGATACGCAATGCCAGACCTTCCACAATGGCTGATTTGCCGACACCCGGTTCGCCGATCAGGATAGGATTGTTCTTCTTGCGACGGCTGAGTATCTGTATTACGCGTTCGATCTCCACCTCGCGGCCTACTACCGGGTCCAACAATCCCTGCTCGGCCTGACGGGTCAGGTCATGACCGTATTTGTCCAACGCCGTAGTGGCGTTGTTCTTGCGCGCGTTGCGCTGCGGCTGCCAACTGCTGTCATTCACATCGCCCATCGATTCGGAACCGTCTTTGGGATAGTTCGTCGAGAGGTGCGGTTGACCGTATAACTCTACCAACAGCGGATAACTCAGCCCCCATTGCGATTCCAGATAGGTCGCACACCGGTTGATCTGCTCCCGCATGATGGCAAGCAGCAGATGAACGGAACCGATCACTTCGGTCTGGTACTCGCGGCTGATTCCCTCTGCAATACGCAGGATGCGTTCCACCTGCGGACTGCGTGTCACCGGTTCAGCCAGCGTATGACGCTCGACGCGCAGCTCTTTGTCCAACTGCGCTTTCGCGGTGGCAAACTCTACATTAGCCTGACGAAGCAGCTCGTATGCCGAACCTTCGCCTAAACGGATAATGGCGAGCAATAAGTGTTCCGGCTCTACCGTCTTGCATCTCAACCGCTCTGCCTCGTCGTGAGCGTAGTATAATATCTTATTTAAATTCTGTGTTACTTGCATGCTTATCTATACAGCAAAAATCGTGCTAATCTGTTTTTGTCAGTCTCTGTCTGCCAAAATGGCAATAATTATCAATTATCAATTATCAATTATCAATTATAAAAGTGCCATGCCACTCCTGCCCGGAAGACATCGCGGTTAGTCGGGTAGTTCGGCATAGTCAGATAGTTCGTGTTACTCTTCATAAACAGGTGGTTCAGGTGTTGGTAGTGCGCAAAGAAACGCAGGCGGATGGATCGTACATAGAAACTGGCATATACGTTCATCCACGGGTAGTTGCCTACATTCGTTTCCTGCTGGGTGGCAAACATACCGGTGCCCGGACACAAAACCGGTGCGTGATAGCGTGTGAAATAGCGCAGGTCCACACCTATCTGGGCGTCCAATGCCCTGAACCATGTACCGTGGTAATACAGCCGGTGCTGCAAGATCACCAACGGCACGGGCATCACGCTGTCATTCGTGGAATGCTGTATCACGGCGCGGTTCTCCAGATTGATCCATGGAGTGGTCAGATCCAGTCCTATGTCGCCTGTGATGATCTGTACGTTGCCCCTGTACTGGCGCGGCTTCCAGTCTGCCGCGGAGACATAGATAGGGTTCGTCTGGTTCTCGAAACTGAAATCAATACGGGGTTTCAGCCATTGGTACAGATAACTGACTGTCGCGCCGCCCATGAAACGGTATGTGAATCCGAACTCATTATCCCATCTCAAGTGGTTGGAGCGGAAATGTTGCAGGTAGTAATTGGGGGTCTCGCTCTTCGCATATGCCCGTGCAGAAATCAGCAGGGGGTATTTGCCGGCCTTGAAACGTGTCTCCAGTTTGCCGTGTACGTCAAACTCGCCTATCTTGTATCCCAATACGCATACCTGGCCTTCTACATGGTAATGCACGTTCGCTCCGCTGTGTTTGTGTATCGCGCCGCCGACAAACGTGTTGTTCGTCCATTGGTAGTTGTATTCATAGATGTTTCCGTCCACGCGGTTCTGGCGCAACCGGTGGCTGTCGCCCGTCCCGCCTGACGGCATGAGAGAGATGCAGTTGGTGTTCATGAATCGCTGACACTCGTTCATCGCAAAAGCGGTGATACCGAATCTCAGTTTCGTATTATATGCTTCGCAGAAAGTGACAGCCAGCGTGTTACGGATAGTCAGCACATCCGTAGAGTCGTTCGTCTTGTCGGTGCTATAATAAGTGGAGTCGTAGAAATTCTGGTTGGCGGTTTTCTCTACATAACGGCGGTTCGAGTTGTTGGTTTCGAAGATATGGCTGAATGTCATTAGAGGCACGTACTCCACTTTGACGGTGTCTTTTTTGACCCTTCGCCCTTCTTCAATCACATAGATGGAGTCGTGATATTCGCGCGGGTTGGCGATCGAATATTGGTTATGCAGATAGCCGCTCAGATAGCGGAAACCGGTCATAGCGTTCAGCCTCACAGGTATGTCTTCCGCACTCAGACTGCTGCTCAGGTCGTTCACGTCCCGGATTCCTCCGTTGTCGAATGAACTCAGCCTGCTCCAGCCGAATGCGGCATGCATGCTGTAGTGCGCACCGGTGTAACTGCCCCATACGCTTCCACGGTATAACTTACCCGCCGTATTCGCATAGTGACCCATGGAACTCAGATAGTCCATCTCGACACCTAAATTGAGCCGTTTCCCTATATTGGCGGTAAATAAAAAATCAATATCGTTCTCCTCGTGTCCGGTCACAAAACCTTTCTTGTAGGCTACATTGGAGTAGGGGGTTGTGGTGTTGAAGAAACGCTGCTGCTGCGGCGTCACGACATACGGAGTGAGGCTCCATGCGAAAGGATCGTCTATCGTGCGCAAACGGTCCTGTACCACGCGTGACTCGATAGGGGAGACTAACACATTGCCGTTGGTGGCGCTGCTCAGCGAGTATAACTGCTGTACATCGATATCGTGGTAATTCAGCATGGCGGTGTCGGTAAAAGCGATGGTATCCGCAACAGCGCTGTAACCGGGCATCTGCCATGTGCGTACTACGGTCTTGGTACGCAGCGGCTTGGCAGCGACCACGAGGGCCGCTGCCAACAGCACTAATACTATGAATAGCCGTTTGTACAAAATAGCCTGTTCACCTTTTCCCCTCCCCTTGTGGGGAGGGTCAGGGTGGGGTTGTTATTTCTTCTTCTTCAGCTTCGCTTGGAGTGCCTGGATCTCCTCTTCCTGGTTGCGGATCGTCTTCAGCAACTCGTTCAACTCTTCGTTCTCGATAGTTGTCGGGTATTGCTCCTCTACGCTCTGCAGGAAGTCGGAAAGGACGTTCATGTAATTGATGAACGCGTCGTATGCCGACTCAAACTGGGTCTCGCCCTGATCGATATGATTCATGTAATGCAGGTAGTTCACGTCCTGCAGACGAAGCCAGTTGGTCTTCAGATTCTTGTCCTGGCACAGATGAACGCGCTCTGCCACGGCGTACAACTTGTTCAACGCCTCTTGTTGCAGGTCGTTGCCTGTATATACGCTCAGGTCTTTTGCCTCGCCGCTCCAGGTCAACGGGTATGGACTCGACAGCACATCCTCTGCCGCCATTTTCTTGGCTGCTTCGGACGGAGTCATGAAGCCCATCTCGCGTTCCAATACATAATACGGCAATGCTTTCAGGAAATCGAAGATACCGCTGCCTGCGTTCTGACGGACGCCGAAGGTCTCTGCGCCTACCCATATATTGATGATATCCTCACCTTCCGGCAGGGACTGCAACTGGTTCGCATATTTCTCTGCGTCGATCGGGAAATTGCCCCAGTTGGGATCAGAGAAATGGAAACTCAGCTCGTCGCTCAGATTGGTGTTGCGCAGCAGCACTTTCATCTTGGGTGCGCCGGCAGACTGATATACCTTGTTGGGAGTCTTCCAGCTGATCACATGCTTGGCGCCTTCCGTCATGATCGTCTTGTAACCCATCTTGTTCAGGTTGTAAGCGGACTCGTCGGTGTACAGCAACTCCGTGTTCCATACCGTCTGGGCTTTTACGCCGAAAATGGTCTCCAATAACTCGCCTTGGCGCTTCAGCTGTTTCTTGAATTCCGTCTCGTTGTACTCTGATGCCAGCGAGTAACTATACGGGGTGGCAAGAAACTCAACGCTCTTCGTTGCCGCCAGTTCCTTGAGGATGTCGATCATCTCAGGATTGAATTGCTCAAACATCTCGATCATCGTTCCGCTGATGCTTAGCGCGCAGTGGAATTTACCCTTGCTCAGGTTGATCATGTCTTTCAAGGTCCGGCAGAGCGGCAGATAGGAGGTCTCTACCAGCCAGTTTACGTGCTCTTCGGTAGCCATGTCATCATAATAGTAATGATCATGACCGATCTCAAAGAAACGATAGCGCTTCAGACGATAAGGGGTATGCATCTGGAAGCAAAAACATATATTTTTCATATCTCTAATTTTGAATTTTTAATTTTTAATTTTGAATTAGTATGCGTGATTTATGACTTTGTCGTAAATCGCGCGTACTTTCAGTCCCGCGTCGGACCATTTGATATTGTTCACTTCCGCCATACCAAGCTCGTGCAGGCTCTTGTACATCGCCGGATATTTGACGATCGCATAGATGGCATCAGCCATGGCGTCTATATCCCAATAATCCGTCTTGATGGCGTGTTGCAGGATCTCGGCGCATCCCGATTGATGGGAGATGATGGAAGGACAGCCTACCTGCATCGCCTCCAACGGGCTGATACCGAACGGTTCGCTCACGGAAGGCATGATATACACGTCGCTCATCGCCAGCATCTCCTGTACCTGCTTGCCGCGCATGAAGCCCGGGAAATGGAACTTGTCCGCGATACCGCGTTTGGCAACCAGGTCTATCATCTCGGTCATCTTGTCGCCGCTGCCTGCCATCACGAAACGGACGCCGTCCGTCTTGCTCAGTACGCGCGCTGCGGCTTCTACGAAATACTCCGGACCTTTCTGCATCGTGATACGACCGAGGAAAGTGACCAGTTTGTCTTTTCTCTCCGGCTTGGTGAACTCTTCCGGATGAGCCAGTGGCTCAACGGCGTTGTGTACGGTGCTCACCTTGCGCGGGTCGATACCGTATTTCTCGATCACCGTGTTGCGGGTCAGGTTACTTACGCAGATGATATGATCCGCCTCGTCCATACCTCTCTTCTCGATGGCATAAACGGTAGGGTTCACATTGCCGCGGCTGCGGTCGAAATCCGTCGCATGGACGTGGATCACAAGCGGCTTGCCGCTGATATGTTTCGCGAACACGCCTGCCGGGTAAGTCAGCCAGTCGTGGCTGTGGATGATATCGAAATCCAGACTGTGCGCTAACACGCTTGCCACCGCTTCGTAGTTGCCGATCTCTTCGATCAGGTTGTCCGGATAGCGACCCGAGAAGCCGACGCAACCTAAATCATCGGTTCCGATACGGCGGTAGTCATAATGGATGCCGTCCCGCAGATGATAGAATTCCTCAGGACTCATCTTGCCTTCCATCTGTTGTTTCACATAGTCATAGTTGACATCTTTCCATACGACGGGCACACTGTTGGCTCCGATGATCTTCAGAAAACTCTGGTCCTCGTCACCCCATGGCTTCGGGATCACAAAAGTGATTTCCATGTCTGGCTGTTGAGCCATGCCGCGGGTCAAACCGTAGCTGGCGGTGCCTAATCCTCCTAAGATATGAGGGGGAAACTCCCAACCGAACATTAACGCTTTCATTTCTCTGCCTCCTTTCCTTCGCTTTCGACTTTCGACTTTTCGCTTTCGGCTAATTGGTATTTCTTCAGTGTGTCCATCACGCTGATCACAGCCGCTACGCTCGGAGCGTAACTCATGCCGCCGTGGCCTTTGTACGGCGGGTTGCCGTCGTACAACTCGTTCAGCGTTCCTATCGTCAGTTCGTTCATCTCTGCCTCGAAACCGACCAGCAGCCTTTCCATGAAACTGATACCGCTGTATTTATATACGTTCATGTATGCGCGTGCGTAAGCGGCTATCGTGAACGGCCATACCGGACCGTTGTGGAAATTGCGGTCGCGCTCCTGCTGACCGCCGCGGTAAACAGGACGGTAGTCGCCGCTCTTCGGACTCAGCGTACGAAGACCCTTCGGCGTCAGCAACTCTTTGGTGCATATATCTACTACGGCCTTCTGCTGTTTCTTGTCCAGCGGGCTGTAGGGAAGACCGGCTGCCCATATCTGGTTCGGACGGACTTCGCGGTTCTCGTAATTGTTAATCACAAAATCATTCAGATAAACGCCGTTCCAGAACGTCTTGACGAAAGCGTCTTTCGTGATCTCCGCTTGGTATTCCATCAGGTCGGCGCTGGTCTCTTTGCCCAGCTCGCGCAGCATCTCTGCCGTAAACCGCATAGCGTTGTACCATAGCGCGTTGATCTCTACTACATAACCCGTCCGCGGAGTGATAGGCCAGCCGTTCTCCGTCGCGTTCATCCAGGTGGCGGGTTTCTGAGTCCCGTCAACCCACAGCAGACCGTTCTGGTGCAGCTTGGCACGCGGATGGTTCTGCTTGCGGTACCAGTTGATGATATCCTTGCATAACTCGCCGTATAGCTCGGCTGCCTCGCGTACTGTATATTTGTGGGCGTATTTCTGTGCCGCACGGATAAACCACAGCAGGGCGTCCGGCTCGTCCATGCCCGTCATCTTGATGTCATGGATGCGGCCGCTCATGAATAACTGTATCTCTCCGATGGCGGTCTTGTTGATGATAGCGTCCCAGTATTCGGGACGGTCGATATCAAGCGTGCAGCTCGGAGTGGAGAAGAACGTGTTGCGCGCGTCGGCGTGGAACCAGGGGAATCCGGCTAACAGATAACATTTGTCATCTTCGCGTTTGTAGAACTGGCTCGCGCTGTTCTTCAGCGTCGAGAACATGTCCAGACGCTTGTTCCTCCGCTCCAGCTCTTTCTTCCATACAGTCTTCAGCGAACCCGTCTTGCATTCCGTCACACCTGCGGCGAAGATGATACTCTCGCCTTTCTTCATCGGTAACTCGAAATAACCCGGCACCAGCAGGTCCTCTTTATACGCATATCCGCGTTCTTGTTCCTTGCGGTAAACAATGTCTTTGTACCATTGCGGGTCGTGATGGTATTCTACAGCCTTGCTGAACTGCATATACAGACTCGGGAAACCCGGATACATACGGTTGAAGCGTCCGTTCTCGCATTCGTCCATGTTCGGGTTAGCCAGCGGATTCTCGTGCGTCAGCTCGTTCACGCTCCTGAACGCCAGGAAGGGACGGAAACGCAAAACCGTCGGGCTGCCGCTCTCCAGCAGCGTGTAACGGATCAGTACACGCGGCTCGAAACTGACCAGCAAACGCTCCTTCTCCAATACCATCGCGCCTACGCGGTACACGGTCTTGGAGATCAACTCGCAGTCAAACTCGCGAATGTACTTGTGACCGTTCGGACTGAAGTGATTTTCGCCGTACTCATGCAAACCCAGATTGAACTCTGCGCCATGTTGGATTACCGTCTCGTCCAGCGAACTGAGCAATACAAAATTGTCGTCGCCCAGATGCGGAAGAGGCATCACCAACTGACCATGGTACTTGCGCGTGTTGCAATCAACCAGTGTCGTTGAGTTGTAAACGCCCGCACGGTTAGTCCGAATCATCTCTTTCTGAAGCGATCGCTCCAGATTAACAAGTACTGTCTTGTCAAAATTCAGATAACTCATGATTTGTGATTTAATATTAAGTAATTTATGTTGTTTGTATTTTTCGTTTTTGTCTCTCTTCTGTCTTTTTTTGTATCCGCCAAGATTGGCGGATCTCCTTTCCCCCTCCCTTGAGGGGAGGGTCGGGGTGGGGTTATTAGGGTGGGGTTCTCACAACTCACTCACAAACTGCTTGATCCGCTGCTCCTCGCTCTTCTTGCATACCAGCAAAGCGCCTTTCTCCTCTACGATGATCATGTCCTCCACGCCTTGTATGATTGCCTGCTTGCCCTTCTCCAACACCACGATATTGCCTTTCGCGTCGTAGAAATGCGATTCGCTATGCAGACTCACGTTGCCTTCTTCGTCTTTGTCGCTCAGCTCATACAGGCTGCCCCATGTACCCAGATCGCTCCAGCCGAAACTCGAAGGAATGACAAACACGTTCTCGGCTTTCTCCATGATGCCGTAGTCGATACTGATGCTTGGGCATTTGGGGAATATCTCTTCGATGAATTTCTCCTCTTTCTTTGTTCCCATCAGCAGTTCCCCTTCGCGGAAACGGTCTGCCACTTCCGGCAGCAGATACCGGAAAGCCTCGCTTATTGTCTGCAGGTTCCAGATGAAGATTCCGCTGTTCCATAGGAAATCGCCGCTCTCCAGAAACACTTTGGCCATTTCCAGATTCGGTTTCTCAGTAAACGTCTTCACCGGATAAATCCCATCAGAACAGCATTCTTCTCTCTCCAAATCTGATTCAGTCTGTATTCTGTCAGCGTTAGCGGTCTTTATTCTGTCAGCGAAGCGGTCTTTTACGAATTGAATATACCCGTACCCCGTCTCCGGACGTGTCGGCTGCATGCCTAACGTGCAGATGGCTTTGTTACGGCTCACGAATTCGAATGCGTTGCTGATGGTCTCGCGGAATTTCTCTTCCTCCAATATCAGATGGTCGCTTGCCGCCACCACTATATTTGCTTGCATCTCCGGTTTCGTCCAGTCGATGTCAAGATAATTGGGCAGCAGCGATTCGGCTGAACCGCCTTTCACTTTGCCTTCTTTGGTGTAGCCTTGCTCGTCCGGCGTGTAACCATAGGCGCGTTGAAGACATAGCGCCCGGATATGTGCGGTTGCGTATGCAATACAGGGTGCCGTGTTACGACGCGCAGGCTCGCATAGTATCTGACTCTCGCTCAAATCCGGCACCTGCTCCAGTATCATCTGCTTGTACATCACGTTCGTTACGATGAACATGTTCTCAATCGGTATCAGGGGACGGAAACGGTCCACCGTCATCTGAAGCAAACTACGGCCGGTGCCGAAGAAATCCAGGAACTGCTTCGGCTTCTCTTCCCTGCTGAACGGCCAGAAACGGCTTCCTACGCCGCCTGCCATTATTACGCAATAGTTGTTTTTGTTGTTTTTCATCTATACTTTAATGTGTGTTATTGGTATTTCAATTTACTCACGACTCGTTTACGACTCTTTTACGACTCAGCCACGACGCAATTTTTTAATCTCGGTGCCCAAAGCACTTGTTCAAAAAAACGTGCAAATATACTACTTTTTTTTTATATATGCAAGCGCGCGCGAAATTTTTTATGAAAAAGTGTCCTTTTGCAACAAAAAACAGATAATTTTGAATTTTGAATTTTGAATTTTGAATTTCTTATTGTATCTTTGCACCGTAATTTGGAATAATATGGGCTTTCGGCAAAAAAATAGTGTTTTGAATTTTGAATTTTTAATTTTGAATTCTATTCTCCTCCTGTTGTGCGTCTCCTGCTCAAGAGGCAACACCCCCAAGCCGTACGGCTATTACCGTATAGCTACTCCCGACACCGCCTATACGGACTTTCAATCCTCAATTCTCAATTCTCAATTCTCAATTCTCAATTACCCTTACACCTTCGCCCTCTCTGAAAATGCCGTGGTGCAGCCGCGGACAGATGTGGACGAACCATACTGGATAAACATCGTTTATCCTTCGCTCAATGCGACGATTCATTGCTCCTATAAACCGGTGCGCAACAACCTCCGCGAACTGACCAACGATGCACTTGAGTTTGTGTACCGAAACGCCTCCTTTGCTACCGCAATCCCCGAGCAGGAATACATGCATCCGGAGGCGCATGTGTACGGCGTACTCTTTGATCTGGAGGGCAACACGGCTTCTTCCTGCCAGTTCTTCGTCACGGATTCGACACGCCATTTCTTCCGTGCTTCGGTTTACTGCAACTGTCCGCCGAATGCCGATTCGCTGGCTCCGGTGTACCAATACATCCGCACGGATGTCATCAAGATGGTGGAAACCTTCGAATGGACCAAATGAGAAAATGAGAAAATGAGAAAATGCAAAAATGAGAAAATGCGAAAATGAAAAAATGAGAAAATCCCTCGCCCTTCTCCTTGATCCCGAAAAGGCGGACCTCGCTTCCCTGCCGATAAGTGCGGAAGTGCATCCCGACTATATCTTCGTAGGCGGCTCCACCGGAGGCGATACCACCGCCTTTGTCCGTGCCCTCAAAGAATATCTTACAGCGCAGCGGTCTTACAGCGCAGCGGTCTTACAGCGCAGCGGTCTTACAGGCGAAGGCGGTCTTGGGCGGCCGCCCATCATCCTCTTCCCCGGTTCCGCAGCGCAGTTCACACCCGAAGCGGACGCCGTTCTGTATCTATCCCTGCTTTCCGGAAACAACCCCGAATACCTTATAGGTCAACAGATTAAGTCCGCCCGGACGATACAGGAATCCTCCATGGAAGTCATTCCTACGGGATACATACTGATAGACGGCGGAGTGGAGACTTCCACGATGCGTGTCACGGGCACCAAACCTCTTGATCCTACAACCGCCGAAGGCATTCAGACGATCATAGATACCTCCATCGCTGCCGAACTGATGGGTAAAAAAGCCATCTATCTGGAAGCCGGTTCCGGAGCGCAGACACCCGTTCCGCCGGAAGTCATCAAAGCCGTCCGTGCCAAAACGTCGGTCACGCTCATCGTAGGAGGAGGAATACGTACCCCCGAAGCCATGAATGCGGCTTATGCCGCCGGAGCGGACATAGTGGTCATCGGCAACCATTTCGAGTCCCATCCCGAAGAACTGAAAAAATTTCTTACAGCGCAGCGGTCTTACAGCGCAGCGGTCTTACAGCAAAGCGGTCCTACAGCGCAGCGGTCAGCCGACGAGCGCTTCATGGCTTTAGCCATAGAAGAAGCGAGAAAGGCGTTGAAAGCCGACGAGATCCCTGTTGGCTGTGTCATCGTCTCGCAGAATCAGGTCATAGGACGGGGGCATAACCTGACCGAAACGCTCTCCGACGTCACCGCGCACGCGGAGATCCAGGCTATCACAGCCGCTTCGCAGACCCTCGGTGGCAAGTATCTGCCGGACGCTACTCTCTATGTCACGGTAGAACCGTGCGCCATGTGTGCCGGAGCCATCGGATGGGCGCAGATAGCACGTATCGTTTACGGCGCACCGGACCCGAAACGGGGCTTTGCAACCTATGCTCCCAGGGCCTTTCATCCGAAAGCGAAAATAACATCCGGAGTCCTGGAAGACGAATGTAAACAACTGATGCAGCAGTTCTTCCTGTCGAAACGAAAATAACCAGCTAACCCTGTATAAACCATGCAAATAAAAGATCTAACATCCCAAATCACCCGTTTCAAGGCTTTTCCGATAGTCCTGCGCCTGGGTATATTTGTTGCTCTGGCAGTCGTGTGTGTCCTCATGTTTCCGCGTTATAACAACGCCTTCCGCTATCACTACGAAGTGGGAAAACCATGGGGTTACGGCACCCTCACTGCGGACTTTGACTTCCCTATCTATAAGACCGACGAGCAGCTGCAGACCGACCAGAAGCAACTGCTTTCCACCTTCGCCCCTTACTTCAAATATCTTCCGCGCGTGCAGCGGGAAGTGAAAGTGGTGTCGCTCGGAACGATGGAATGGATGCAGTCGGAGGGTTACACCAGAATAGCGATCAACCAGTCCAGGTATCCCTTGTCGGAGGTCTACACACCGATGACAGCGCATAAGACATTCGGCTATGACTGCGCTCAGAACCTGGTGCTGGATACGGCGAAGACAGAGGACATGCGAACCAAACTGCTGTCCACTATTTCGCCTACCCAGGGACTTGTGCAGAAAGGAGAGAAGATCATAGACAAAGGCGAGATCGTGACAGAACGCAATTACCAGATCCTGCAATCGCTGCGGCGTGCCTATGAGGATGAGTCGCTCGGCCACCGCCAGCGCACACTCTCTATCTTCGGGGAAGCGATGCTGGTGGTGCTGTTCCTGAGTCTGTTTGTCATCTATCTCTATGTCTTCCGTGCCGCTTATCTGCGCAGTACTTCCACGGTTCTGTTCTTCTGCCTGCAGATGTTTATTGTTATTGCGCTGGCTTGTCTCGCCTTGCGGTTCAACCTGTCGGTTTATCTGATTCCCTTTGCGTGGGTGCCCATCCTGACCCGTGTCTTCTTTGATTCGAGAACAGCCCTTTTCCTGCATTTCACAACGATACTCATCTCTTCTATCGTTGTGCCTGCGCCCGTAGAGTTCTTCTTTATCCAGATCGTGGTAGGCATGGTGGCGGTGTCTTCTCTGTCGGACATGACCCGCCGCGCACAACTCGTACAGACGGCGGCTTGGATCTTCCTCGCGCAGAGTGTGGCTTATACCGCACTCACTTTCGCGCAGACAGGCGTATGGTCGTCTATCGATTTGTGGATGTATCTCTATTTCTTCATCTGCGGCCTGCTCACGGTAGGATGCTACGGTCTGATTTATATGTTTGAGAGACTGTTCCGTTTCATCTCGTCCATCACGCTGGTCGAACTGGCGGACATCAACTCCGAACTGCTTCATATGCTTGCAGAGCGTGCTCCCGGCACCTTCCAGCATTCGATGCAGGTGTCTAACCTTGCGGCGGAAGCAGCCAAGGCTATCGGAGCCAACGCGCTGCTGGTGCGCACCGGTGCTCTGTATCACGATATAGGTAAGATGACCGACCCGCTCTACTACGTAGAGAACCAGACGGGGACAGAGAACCCGCTGCTGAAGATGGATCCCCGCGACGCGGCGCAAGTGGTCATCGCCCATGTCCCGGAAGGAGAGAAGATAGCGCGCCGGAACCATCTGCCGGAGGTGGTCATCAATTTCATTACCACCCATCACGGCACCTCGCTTGTGCGCTATTTCTACAACACCTATTGCAATGCGCATCCGGGCGAGGAAGTGGATGAGACGCTCTTCCGCTATCCGGGCTCCAAACCCACCACGAAAGAAGGTGCCATCCTGATGATCGCGGATGCGATAGAGGCGCGCTCGCGCAGTCTGTCCGAGTTCACGGAGAAAGCGATAACAGAAGCGGTGAACCAGATGATAGACAGCCAGATAGCGGACGGCCAGTTCGCCGAGACGCCTCTCTCCTTCAAGGATGTAGAGGACATGCGTAAGGTCTTCATCTCGCGTCTCATCGCCATGAACCATCATCGTATCTCTTATCCTACTTTAAACAAATAACAATGTATAATTTACAATGTACAAAGCGTTCTATGGGCTTCTGTACAGACTTAATAGAAAGTACGTATCTTAAAACGTTGTACCAAACTCCAAAAGCCCTTTGTGAATTGTAAATTGTGAATTGTGAATTATGAATTGTAAATTATACTTGGCTCCCATGGAGGATGTCACCGATCCTGCCTTCCGTGCGCTCTGCAAGCGTTACGGCGCCGATCGCGTCTATACGGAGTTTGTCAATGCGGACGCCCTTGTCCGCGATATAGCTTCCACCACCCGCAAACTGACTATCCACGACGCCGAGCGGCCGGTTGCCATCCAGATATACGGAAAAGACCCCGAATCCATGGCGGAGGCGGCAAAGATAGTGGAGCAGGCGCATCCGGATGTCATAGATATCAACTTCGGCTGTCCGGTAAAGAAAGTGGCGGGAAAGGGAGCCGGAGCGGGGCTGCTCCGCGACGTGCCTAAGATGCTGGAGATAGCCAAAGCCGTAGTCAATGCCGTCTCTACGCCTGTCACAGCCAAGACACGTCTCGGATGGGACGAAGCCGACCTCCTACCCCGTGTCAATCCCTTGGGACTGCCCAAATCCTACAGCGTCAGCGGTCTTACAGCGGAGCGGTCTTACAGTGCTAACGGTCTTACAGGCGAAGCCGGTCCCAAATCGACCTTCATAGTCGATTTGGCTGAGGCCCTCCAGGACTGCGGTATTCAGGAACTCGCCATCCACGGGCGTACGCGGTCGCAGATGTACAGAGGCGAAGCCGACTGGACGCTGATAGGAGAGGTGAAAAACGACCCGCGCATACATATACCTATTATAGGTAACGGGGACGTGTGTACGCCTGAACGCGCGCGAGAGTGTTTCGACCGCTACGGCGTGGATGCCATCATGGTCGGCCGCGCTACTTTCGGTGCCCCGTGGCTCTTCGCAGAAATGAAGGAATATCTGTCTGGTAATTCGGTCTGTCAGTCCGAAGGACGGTCTGTCAGCAAAGCGGTCTGTTCTCTGTCAGCGGCTCCGCCGCGGTCTATGGCGGAAAAAGTAGCCGTTCTCAAAGAACACGTGCTTTCTTCCATTCAGTGGTGCGGCAACGACGAACGCAAAGGTATCGTCCATTCGCGCCGGCATTTTGCGGCGTCGCCGGTCTTCAAAGGGCTGCCGGATTTCAAACAGACCCGCATCGCCCTTCTCCGCGCCGAAACCGTCTCCGACGTCTTCGCTATCATGGACTCCATCGTCAACCGCTACGCTCCTTCGGTTGACGATGAGGTCATGTAAAATGCCATCGTCAACCAATGGGGAAATGAACAAATGCGAAAATGAGAAAATGCGAAAATGCGAAAATGGGGAAATGACTAAATAAATGACCAAATGGTAAATGAGAAAATGCGAAAATGGTTTGATTCCCACGCCCTCTGGGTTTCCATGCTCATCGGTGCTTTCGGCTATAAACTCTTCCTGCCGCTTGCTCCGACGCTCCCGTGGCTGATTTTCTTTATGCTCTTCTTCACGTTCTGCAAAGTCAATCCGCTGGACCTTCGTCTGCATAAATGGCATTGGGCGGTTCTTGCCGCGCAACTGTTTTTGAGTTTCGCTGCATATGCCGGAGTGATGTATCTCACGCATAATAAGATCCTTGCGCAGGGACTGCTGATGTGTTTTATCATGCCTACCGCTACGGCGGCACCTATTATTGCAGGCAAACTGGGCGGTTCGATCCAGAACCTCACCGCCTTCACTCTCCTCTCTAATTTTGCTACAGCCATCGTCGTTCCCGCCACCTTCCCGCTAATAAGCAATAACTTGGAACTTTCAACTTTAGAACTTCTTTCAACTTTCAACTTTCAACTTTCAACTTCCTTCCTCCCCGCCTTTCTTTTGATTCTTTCGCGCATCGCACCTCTCCTCCTCGGACCTTTCTTCGCCGCCTGGCTCCTCAGAATCGGCTATAACTATTACCAACGTAGAAAATATCTTTCAGCGCGTGAAACGCGCGGTCTTTCAGCAAAGCGGTCTTTCAGCGCAAGCGGTCTTTCAGGCAAAGCCGGTCTGCCAACTTTTCAGCTACCTAAAAAGTTGGCATTAATCCCTTTCTACCTCTGGGTGGCATCTATCATCGTGCTTATGGCGGTAGTCACCAATACAACAATCACCAATTACCAATTACAAATTACCAATATACTAATTTTATTAGTATGCTCTTTCTTCGCCTGCCTTATCCAGTTCGGTCTGGGCAAACTGATAGGCTGGTGTCTTCCGGCGGTAAGCAAAGGAACGGACTACCAGGATGTGCTCATCAACCCGGCTGCGGCTCCTACAACCATGGCTGGCGTCTCCTCCATTACTGCCGGACAGGCTTTCGGACAGAAGAACACTTCCCTCGGCGTCTGGATGGCAAATACCTATCTCGACCCCATGGCGTCTTTAGGAGCGGCAGCGTATATCATTTGGCAAAATATCTTCAATTCAGTCCAATTAACTATCGCCGCACATAAAAAATAAGCTTTCGACTTTTGTCTTTCAACTTTTGACTAAAAAAATAATTTTTTCCTTGCATATTCGAAAAAAAAGCAGTATCTTTGCCCCCGAAATCAAAAATACCTATGGAAAAATCGTCTTACACTATTGAGGAGTTGCGCGCCAGCGTAGAAGAGGGTACGCGTCAGATCGAGAGCGGTCGGTATTATACCGATGCGCAGGTTGATAGGATGTTGGATATTCATCACCGCCAGTTAGCATGAGGCAGATCCTTTGGTCCGAGAGAGCTTTTGCACGGCGTCAAGCGATAGAGGATTATATTCTCTATTCTTTTGGCTATGCTGCGCATGCAGAGTATGTGGAGGCTGTCAATGAATGGAAATCCATAGTGCGTGAAAATCCTTACGCCGGACCTGTTGAGCCTGTCTTAGAGGGAGGGAGTAAAGAGTATAGAAGTGTCGTGATAGCAAATCTGACAAAATGTATATATTATGTGGAGGATGATTGTATTATGATTGCAGATTGGTGGGATACGCGTCGTTCTGTATCCCAATTAAAGCAGAACCTTTAGAATCTATCAAAATTTGATATGATATATTAATTAACTTTTTGTTTAACTTAAAATCATTAAAACATGAGAAAAATCTTTTCTTTGTTGGCTGCCGTGCTTTTCGCAGGCAGCATGATGGCCTCTGAAGCAATTATGCAGTACACAGGTGGCGTTACTGCCAACATGGTTGGCGATGGTGACAACAATGCTGCTACTGTTGGCTTGGATGCAGATCTCTTTACTGTTTTGGCAGACAAAGGATCTAATCAAAATCTCCCGGGTTTGAACAAAGCCAATGACATTCGTCTTTATGCCGACAAAAACTCAGGTAATGGTAACATCATTACTGTGAGTATCGCAAATGGTACGATTACCTCTATCGTATTGGACATTAAGCAGACTGCAACTTTCGTTGTGAAAGCAGGTGAAACCGCTGTAACAGAAGAAAATGGTGCGTATGCTATTAACGCAACATCTTTCTCTATTCAAAACACCACTACCGGTGCAACAACTCAGCTGCAATTGAACAAAATTACTATTACGTACACTGCTGAAGGAGGCGGTGAGCCCGTTGAGCCGGGTGACGAACCTTCTGTTGTTTATGATTGGGCTGGAAACATTGGTACTACCATCTTTGGCGGAAACTCCAATATCACCACAGGTACCGTTAAGATTCATGAGAATACCGATGATGTAAATGGTATCAAGTTCAGTAGTTCTTATGTTTATGCGGATGGCAAGTACGTCGCTATCAAGCCGGCTGAGGGTGCTTTCAAGGCTGGTGACACACTGAAGGTTTCTGTTGTCTTCAATAACTCCGACCTCACCAAATACTGCATGGTTGATGTATATGCAGCAGATAAAGAGACTCGTCTCTTCCGTTCCGATTCAGCTACAACCCTTAACGGACGTCTCAGTACTGCTGAACCTGCTGTTCAGAAATATATCCTTGCTTCTGACCAGGATTCACTCCTCATCGGCCGTTATGGCAACACCGGCATGTTCGTTACATTCCTCCAGGTTGTACGTCCTGCTGCTTCCGACGAACCGGTTGTACTTGCAGCTCCGGCTGCTGCTCCTGAAGCTCCGACTTATCCTGCAAACCAAGTGAAGGCTGTTTACGCTGCTACTTATGAGGCTGACTGCCGCTTCGGCGAGTGGGGCTCAGGTACTACTGTTGCTCAGGAAGAGTTCGGAAAGAAGTATGTTACTACCAATTTGGGTTACTTCGGCTTGGAGTTTGGAAGCCTTAACTGCTCGCAGATGGAGGCTCTCCACCTTGACGTTTGGATTGCAGACAATGCTTCTATCGGTATCGTGCCTATCCATGGTGGTGCTGAGGTGCGCGTAACCAAAGAACTCGTTGGACAGCAATGGAACAGCATCGATATTCCGCTCTCCGAGTTCGCAGGTGTTGCAAGCTGGGCTAATGTTAACCAGATTAAGATTGACAATGCTGCTAATCTGACCTTCTGGCTGAACAATGTTTATTTCTATACTACCGTAGCTCCGGCTGCTGACGAGATCGCTCCGGCTGAGTTCACTGCTGCTGTGGTTTCTGCTTCTTATTTCAGCGCTAACATCCAGGCTTATGCTACCGATGCTTCTGGTGCTGTTAAGTATGATGTTATCAACGGCGAACTCATCGTCGCTACCGGCACTGCTGCCAGCGGCGCTAACGCTAACATCGTTGTTAACGGCCTGATGCCGGGTACGGAATATAACTTCTCTGTTGTTGCTAAAGACGAGTCCGGAAACGCTGCAGAGCCGATTGCCTTGACTGCTCAGACACTGGCTGCTCCGGCTCCTGCTGCTGCTCCTGCTTATGCAGCTGACAAAGTACTTGCTTTGGATGCAGAAGGCTATACTAATATCGCATATGATATCCAGGATTGGTGGGCTATGCCGGCTATTAGCAACGGTATGCTCTCTGAGACCGCACACGCTCTCTGCCTCCTCCCGAACGAGACCGGAGGTAGCTGCTTCGGTATGGCATTCGCTCCGACCGACATCACCGCTTATGACGCACTCGAGATGGACGTTTATCCTACCGCTGAGGGCGCTAAACTGAAAATCCAGGTAATTGGTGAAAATGCCGGCTTACCTGCTGCTACTGAGTATGAACTCGTGGCTAACCAATGGAACCACATCTCGCTGGATATCAAGGGTAACACCAAGACCAATTGCGAGCAGGTAGGTTTCTATGACTGCAACAACTTGCTCGGAGCTTGCTTCGTACAGAATGTACTCTTCGTTGATACAGACGAGGATATTACTCCGGAACCGCAAGTTTACAACGTTGCTGAGGCTATCGCTGCAGGCTTTGCTGATGATGACGAGATCTCTGTTCGCGGTGTGATCACCAAGATGGAGTTCAAAGGCAAGAACTTTGCTAAGTACGGATCGGTTAACATCTACGTTGCTGACGTTACCAGTGCTGAGGGCGAGTTTGAGTTCTACAACTGCTACTCCCTGGAGGCTGACACCTTCCGCGCTTCTGTTCCGGAATATGACGCTACCAGCACAGCTTGGGCACAGTTTACCGAGGTTACCGATGGCAATGGCGTTACGGTTCATGTAGGTGACACTATAGTAGCTTTCGGTAAATACAAACTCTTCAACACGACCCACGAACTCAATACCGGTTGCTACATTACCGAACTCAAACCTGCTGCTACCGCTGCTGAGACTATCGACATCACTATCTCGAAAGGCATGATGTTCTCGGACGTTGTGGCATCTTATGGTTACTGGGATATCTATGGTGAGAATGAGAACTACGCTATCGAACTCTCCAATATCTCTACAACTGAGGTTCCGGGTGTTTATACTGTAGAAGACCTTGACGCAGATTATTCTTATGTAGTAGCTCTGGCTGCTCCTGAGGATACAATCCACTTCACCGCGGGGCAAGTAGAAGTAGCTGTTAGCGCAGAGGGTGTGGTTACCGTTGTTGGCCAACTCACCGGCGATGATAGCAATATCTATAATATCAACCTCACTTACCAAGATCCTGTAGCCGAGAAGACAGTTACTGTTGCTATTCCTGAAGCCAATCTGTTCACAGGTTATGCATCCTACGGTCTGTATGGCGCATATGGCTATACTGCTGACAGTGCCACTTATGTACAACTGGGTATCTGGGTTGAGCAAGAATTCCAAGGCGACTTCACGGAGGATGATCTTGATTTCCAGTATATTGGCTCCGGTGTAATAGATGCAGATGGTACACAATCCATCTTCTCTGCGGCCATTACCGTTACTCCGGGCAATGGAGAAGGTGTATATCGTATCACCGCAGACCTCCTCTGCTACAACAATACCCTCTACAAAGTGACCATGCAAATTGGTATCGAGCAGGGTATCGAGGATGTTGACGCAGCTGTTAAGGCTATCAAGACTGTCAAGAACGGTCAGCTCATCATCGAGAAGAACGGCGTTCAGTACAACGCACAGGGCGCTGTAATCCGCTAATAATCATTGTTCTCTTCTCGCGCATTCTTGCGCGAGCCGAAACAACAGCATCCGCCAAGTTTGGCGGATCCAAAAACAACCATCCGCCATGCTTGGCGGATCCAAAAACAACCATCCGCCATGCTTGGCGGATCAGAAAAGAGGGTGTGTCGCACGACACGCCCTCTCTTTTTCCCTTTCCCCTTTTTTAATTCTCAATTCTCAATTCTCAATTCTCAATTCTCAATTTTTAATTCTCAATTCTCAATTTTCAATTCTCAATTCTGAACAGACCCCAAACCGACCCCAAAGGGGGTGATAAGGGGGTGATAAGGGGGTGATTAGGGGGTGATTAGGGGGAGATTCGTGATACGTCACTGAGCTTCTGGCGGAAGAAATACCGCCTTTTCGCATCCGCCGGGAGGGGCGGATTGGGAATCCTTCAATTCCGCTGCAAAGATACGAAAAAAAATTGATTCTTGCAATACCTTATTCCCCTAATATTGCAAAAAAATCATTTTTCTCTTGCATATTTAAAAAATTATTACTATCTTTGCCCCCGATTTATGAGCATGTCGGTATATCGCTTTTTCGTTATATCGGTATATCGGAAATCATAACTTTAAATTAACTAACATTATAAAAAATCAACGTACCGTGCCTACACTGTTCAATATATTCGGATTGAGAGGCTTTTTCTATTCGGAGGAACACACACCGATTCATGTGCACATAGTAGATTCTGATGGTCGCGTCAAGATCCAAGTGTCGCCGGAAGTTGAGTTGATTAGTAATGAAGGCATGAAGCCGCGCAACGTGAAACGGGCAATGCAGTTGGCTAAGATGTATCAGGAAGATATAATCGCTAAATGGAATGAGTATCATGGACAAGAAAATCAAGAGAATTGATTTTGTAGATGGGATGATTCTCACTACAACGACAGATGGCAAAATATACTGCCGTTCGATTGATGCGTTTCCTTTGCTGAGTAAGGCAAGCGATGAGGAGCGGCGCGCCTATACAATAGGTAAGTTCGGCGACGATGTGCGTTGGGAATCTATAGATGAAGATATTCATATTTCCAGCTTGACGAAATATCTATATACCGGAAGTCCGCACACATTTTCGTCGGCGACTGAAATGGCATAGAAACACAAGTATAACTATTATACTTTAAATTAACTAACATTATTAACTAAAAATCAAAGTATCATGCCGGAGATATGCAGGTTTTATGGAATAGTGATAACCATGTATAATTCGGAGCACAACCCTCCACATTTCCATATTCGGTATAATGATTTCCGAGCGACAATGGATATTAATACAGGTGAACTAAACGGAAATCTGCCTCGCCGAGTTGTGAATCTCGTATATGAGTGGTACGATGAGCATAAAGACGAGCTGTTGCAAAACTGGGCGCGCATGGAGAAGGGAGAGGAATTTATTAGCATCAATCCTTTAGACTGAAATGGAATTAATATGGATAAATAAGGCAGAGTATGCGGGGGACTATCGTTTGAACTTGTTATTCTCCAATGGGGAGAAAAAAGTGTTCGACGCCTCTGCTTTTATAGATACCTATCCCGCATTCAAAGTGTTGAAAGACAAGTCTTTGTTCCGTGATTTCAAGTTGGACGGATGGACTGTCTCGTGGCAAGACGGAACATTGGATATCGCGCCGGAGTATTTGTACGAAAAGGGCGTAGCTGCATAGAAACACAAGTATAACTATTATACTTTTTATTAACTAACCAACATTATTAACTTTAAATCAACGTATCATGAGAAAATTTCTCTCTCTCTTTGCAGCGGTGCTGGTAGCACTGGTTGCAAATGCAGCGGTGATCAACATCACCAATGCGAATGCTGATGCGCTGCGTCTTGCGCTGAACAGCGCTCAGACAGGCGACATCATCGAAATGGCTGCAGGTACTTACGTAGAGTCGAACTCGGACTACATTGCCTTCGCGGGCAAGGAAGTTACGGTTCGTGCTGCAGAAGGTGCCGAGGTGCTGATCCAACCTAAAGTGTCTGTTACCCTTTCTGAGGGTGCAAAAGCACGTTTCGAGAACATCAAATTCGATGTGTCCCATTTGATCGAATTGGCATCTTGGTACGAACATCTCATCTACCCGACAGATGCTACAGAAAACCGTCTGGAACTGGAGGGCTGCGAGTTCTATGGCTTCAACCTCAACAAGTCGATGATCTATTGCTCTTCCAGCAACAAACTGAGTGCCATTACAGTCAACAACTGCTATTTCCACGATTGTATGAAGAGCCTCATCTTTGTGGAGAGCACAGCGGACATGAATGCACAGATCAAGAACAGCACGTTCGCGAACATCTCTACCAATACCGAGAGCTATTGGGCAGGCGTTATTGATATCCGGGCAACCGGCGCAACATTACTCGTTGATCATTGTACGTTCTACAATGTAATCCCGATGAACACGGACTACTCTTGCGTTTCAAAGGTGACTCTTGCAAATGGAGTTGCATCCAACTGTATCTTCATGCTGCCGACGGCACAGGACGGTATCCGCGCTATGCGTGGTGTGACGGCTAACAACTGTATCACCTTCAATTATCTGAAAGACAGCGGAACCGGTATTCATAGTTCGGTTACCAAAAACAATTGCGTTCAGGTAGATCCTCTCTTTGTAGATGCTGCTAACGGTAACTTTACGCTTGGCGAGGGTTCTCCGGCTCTGACGATGAATGACGGTCAGCCTATCGGTGACCCGCGTTGGATTCCTTCTGCAGAACCGGTTGTAGAGCCGGAACTGAAGACTAAGACTCTCTATTGCAAGGTAGCTCAGGATTGGTGGAAGGCAGACGGCGCAGCTGTTGGCGTATATGCATATGGTGAAGCCGGTGCACAAAACGCAGCATGGCCGGGTGTCCGCATGACGGCTGTTGAAGGTGCTGCTGACACTTGGACAGCTGACATTGACGTGGATCTGTATCACACGGTTATCTTCACCCGCGTTAACGCTTCCGGCGACATCGCAGACTGGGGCGCAAAGACTGCTGACTTGACTATCCCGACCGATGACAATGACCTCTACACAATTACTTCTGCTTCTGCTCAATGGGCCGGAGATGGCAATGTAGCGGCTGGCGAGTGGTCCAAATATGCGGCTTCTGAGCCTGTAGAGCCGACCTTGGAGAACGGTTTCTATCTCATCGGTAAGATCAACGGCGTTGAAGGCTGGACTGCTGCAGATCTGAGCGCTGACCGCAAGTTCGCAGCCAATCCGGAGAATCCGGCAGAGTTCGTGCTGACCGCTACTCTCGCAGAGGGTGACGAGATCAAAGTTGTCAATGTAGTGAATGACGCTATTACCGCTTGGTATCCTGAGGGTGACAACTATGTTGTTGACGCAGCTCATGCAGGTGAGAATAAGGATATCTACTTCCAGCCGGACTACAAAGCTGACTGGGTTGATTTCGGCGGATATTTCTGGACAGGCGCTAACGAAGAGCCGGCAGTTGATTTTACGAAACCGTTTACTCTGAAATTCAATGGTAACGGATCTTCGGACAATAGCAATAGTTTTACTGTTGAGAGTGGTGTAGCCGCTATCTTTGACGAGGCGAGTGCTCCGTATGTAAGCGCATTAAATACTGTATCGAATGTTTATTCTGCTCGTACGATTGCGGATGATCCTTCCAGTTTGAAGTTTGGTACTTCCAGCAAGAAGGGAACACTCGCATTCACAATCGGTCAGGCTATAGAGGTGGATTCTATTATCGTAAACGCTACCCAGTATGGCAACAATGCCGCTGAAGTTACCGTTAATGGAACGAAGTTCGACTTGACCCAAGGAAACAAAGTTCCTACGGATTGCAAACTCACTCCGGAAGGCGAAGTTTCTACAATCACGATTGAGCAAACAGGTAGCGAGCGTATCTATCTGCGTTATGTGAAAGTTTATCCCAAGCAGGCTGGTGAGGTAGAGCCGCGACTGGCAGACGGATTCTATCTCAACGGCAGCCATGCAGAATGGGCAGTGGCAAACCTGACGGCAGAACTGAAGTTTGAGCCGACAGAGGAGAATCCTGCAGAGTACAAACTGACCACCACACTGACCGAAGGTCAAGAGATCAAGGTTGTTAAGGTAGAGGCTGACGCTATCGTAGCATGGTATCCCGCTGAGGGCGGCAACTATGTAGTTGACGCAGCCCACGCAGGCGAGAACAAGGATATCTATTTCAAAGAGGCATACCAAGAGGACTGGGCTGCTTTTGGCGGCCATATCTGGACAGGTGCTAACGAAGAGCCGCAACCAACCAAGTACTGCGAGTTCGCAACAGGTCACCTCAAAGATGCTAACTTCGGCGATGCTAACGGACGTATCTTGCTGACAATCCAAAAGATTGCTGACAGCAATAACATCCGCGTAGCTATTAAGAACAATGCAGAAGCCGGCAACACCAAGGCAGGTCTGAACTACCTCTGGGTAAACGCTACAGGTGCGAAGAATAACAATGCTACCTATGGCTCTCATGAAGCAGAGGACGTAGAGGAAGTAAGCGTAATCGTTGAGTTCGACGAGGCACAAGAGTCCTATGTATTCAATAACATCCACTGGGCTTATGCCGGCTGGGGTGGCGAATGGGCTATCGATGGCCTCACCGTCAGTGCAGCAGAGCTCTGTGAAGCAAGCGCTCCGATTGTAGAGGTAACTTATTACATGAAGAACAACTGGGATGCAGGTGATGACTGGACTTGGAAAGCAATGACCAAGGACGGCGAGACCTACAAACTGGAGAAAGTAGTATTCGGCGGTACAGGTGTTAACTACAATACTGCTGAATCTGATGAAGGTTCTTCATGGGTTCCGGTTGCTAATATTGCCGGTGACGCAATCAGCGCGAAAGACACTGTAACCTTCGTCCTCGATCCTACGGCAGGTACCGTAACCGCTACCTTGATTGGTAAGTACAATGATCCTAATCCGGGCGTGCATACTTACACTGTAGCCGGTAACTTAACTGCTGCCTTCGGTACTGCTTGGGATCCGGAAAATGCTCATAACGACATGGTGCTGAATGGTGTAGGTATTTACCTGTGGGAGAAAACTGAACTTACTCTCCCTGCAGGAACCATTGAGTTCAAGGTTTGCGAGGACCACGCATGGACAGTAGCTTATCCGGCTGGTAACTATCAGTTGGTTATCTCCGAGACAGGTGTATATACGATTTATATCTCCTTCAATCCGGAAACAAAGGAAGTAAATGCTAATGCAACGAAGACCGGCGACGCAACAGTAACTGTTGACTATTACCTCGTAGGTTCTGCCAAAGGCTGGGAAGCAAAAGCAGAGAACATCTTCACCCTTAACGCAGGGGCTGGAGAAGGCATAGAAGAGTATGTGATCGAGACCACCCTTGAAGTAGGAGAGGGTCTGAAAGTCCTGAGCTCTACAGGCACTTGGTATCCTGAAGGAATGGGCAACGAGTATGTTGTTGACCAGAACCACGCAGGTACGACCACCATTTACTTCCGTCCTGCATACAATGAGGAATGGGCTGCATTCGGTGGCTACATGTATGTTGTTCCGACCGGCGGCGCAGGCATCGACGCGGTTGACGCAAACGCACCGGCAGTCAAGGTTCTCCGCAACGGACAGATCCTGATCAAGAAGGGCGACAAGACCTACAACATTATGGGCGCAATCGTTCGTTAAGAGCGACAGACCCATCCGCCGACTTTGGCGGATATGATTGAGGGGCATCCTTTCGGGTGCCCCTCTTTTGTTCTAATTGTACTGTTCTTGTGCTCTTCTCGGAACATGGTCCCGTGATGGTCCTGTTCTAAACCGTATATTCTCGCCTATTTAGTTGCTTCCATGATGAGTGGTGCTATCTCGGTGTTGTCGTGCCATCCGCTGAACTTCTCCGCGCCCGCGCCTATCGCGAAGATAGGTACCGCGTGTGCGCTGTGCGCGCGCGTGGTCCAACCGATATGGGCTTTCTTGTTGAGCAACGCAATACCAGCCTCGCCTAAGGCGTTAATGTTCTTATACATGTTTTCGGCGTCTTTGCTCTTGCCCTTGCAGGCTGCCTTATAGACGGCTTTCAGTTCTTTCTCTTCGTCCTCGCTGATCTCTACATTCGTCCAGAAGCCCAGATTGTCGGTGTAGATCTTCTTCACGTCCTCCCATGCGGGTTTCTTGTTCGCTTTGAATAGTTGCGTGAACATGTCGCTGAGCGCCCAAGCGGAGCATTTCTGGTTCTGCAGCAGGTCCAGATGCAGGGTGTAGTCGCTGTTGCCGAGCGCCAGACCTCCTGTCTCATGGTCGGCGGTAACAACAATAAGGGTCTCTTCGGGATGTTTCTTGTAGAAATCAAAAGCCACACGCATCGCCTCGTCCATGTCCCATGTCTCGCCGAAGGCGGTAGCCGCGTCGTCTGCATGACAGGCGTAGTCGATCATACCGCCCTCCACCATCATGAAGAAACGGTCGTACCGTTTGTCGAGGAACGGGATAGCGGTGCTGACGATCTGCGCCAGCGTGAGGTCACCCTCCTTGCGGTCGATAGCATAAGGCAGGTTGTCGCCGTGCTTGGCGCCTTGGTCGTCGGTCTCCTGAACGAGAATCAGTCTTTCGACTTTCGCCTCTGAGCTTTCGACTATTTTCTGCGCCTCTTCGTACCCGTGGGCGATAGTGTAGCCTGCTTTCTCGGCGTTGCGGTAGAGGTTGACCAGTTTGTCGTCATGCTTGCCCTGCGGGTGATGGAATCCCGCTCCGCCGAAGAAATCAAAGTCGGATCTCGCCAGCTGCTCGCCGATCTTGTAATACTTGTTCCTCTTCTCCACATGGGCGTAGAAAGCCGCCGGAGTAGCATGGTCGATGGCAACGGTGGTCATGATCCCCACGCCCCATCCTTTGTCTTTCAGCTTCTCGGCGATCGTAGTCACATGCACGGTGTCTTCGTTCATGCCGAGCATGCCGTTCTTGGTCTTCTTGCCCGTAGCGAGGCAGGTGCCTGCCGCGGCGGAGTCCGTGATGCCGTTGCTCTTGGAATAAGTGGAGGCGTGACCCGAATAAGGGAAGGTGGTCATGAGCGTCTGCACGCGTCCGAGGGGATTGCCCTGAACGGCTGAACGGTACATCTCGGCTCCCAGCACCTGGTTAGTACCCATGCCGTCGCCGATGAAGTAAAATACATACTTGGCTTGACCAAAAGAGTACAGCGTACAAAATACGGTGTACAAGATAATAATAAATCGTTTCATACAGGTAAATTTATTTGGTTGTTTTCTTTTTCTTGGCGGTCTCTCTCTGCGCGGTTTTTCGTGCGCTCTGTCTAAGCCTTTTGCGTTTTCGTGCCTCGCGTTTGCGTTCCTGCTGGTGCGCTTCGCGTTCTTCCAGCGTCATGTGCGGCGGCGGCTCGATACCCTGTTCGCGGAGCCGCTGGTCCTGAATCTCCTGCTGGTGCTCGATAATCCTCTCTTTCTCCTCCCGGATAAGCGCCGCCACCTCGTCCTGCGAGAGCTGCTCGTGCTTCAGCAGGTCTTCGTAGATGAGCAGCGTAGCCCACGCGTCCGTGGAGGCATAACGCGCCTGCTCAGGCGTGAGATGGCTGTTCTCCCAGTTCGTCAACTGCTGCGCCTTGGATATCTTCTTCTCGAAACAGATGGCGAACAGTTTCTGCAAACCCATGTCCAGAATGCCGTATTGCGCCACCAGCTTCTGGATGTCAATACAGTTAGCCGGCGTAAAATTGCGCCTGCGCCTCAAGCCGTTGATGTCGTCCTTGAATGCCAGCCCGACCTTGCATATATCCGGGTTGGCGAAGAAATCCGCCAACTTCTGCGGCATGCCGATATGCGTCAGACGGAAGAGATAGCACCGCTCGTGGCTGGCTATCTGTACCAGGGCGGTAGGGTAGTGGATCCCCCGCTGAAAACTCGGCCGTGCTTCCGTATCTACGCCGACAATCTTTTGCTTCCCGAGATACCGGACTGCGTCCTCCACCTGTTCGGGCTTGTCTATTACGATCACTTCTCCTTCAAACGCCGCTATCGGCATCCACTGAAGGAGTTCCTTACTGATATGATGTGTCTGATATCTCATGCAATGCTCTTAAAACAGCTAATACTTTGCGTCCCCAATGGTCGAAGAACGCCTGCCGGCAAAGTACCACGGCGTCGTTCATGACAGCCTCTTCACCGGTCTGGAAGGCGGCAGCCAGATCCTTGAGTTCCTGATAGATGTCCGCCAGACCCTCGGAGATATAGGCGGTCTGTACCTCATCGGTATAAATACCCTGATCCACGAAAACATCCAGATAGGCGTCGTCCTGTCCCAGAAAACCGCGCACGCCCGCTAATACAAAATTATAATCCTCTTCCGTCACAAACCGCTGCGGCTCGTCCTCCGTCATCATCTGTGCCTCCTCCAACAGACGCGCGCGGAGATACAGCACGGGCAACAGCCTCATCATCTGTTCGCGCCATTCCTCCCGGTCGTGGTCGTTGATCTTCTCCAGCAGCAGACAGGTCTGCGCGGCTGCCGTAACAAAAGCGATCGTACTATCCTGATAAATATATTGTTTCATCCGTTCTTTAAGAAAAATCATGCAAAGGTAAAGAAAAATTTTGATATATGCAAGAAATTTAGTAACTTTGCACCAAAATTCCGAAATCAGAACATTAATAACATAATTTAAATAATCAAACGAGATGAAAAAGATTCTTTTTATTGCCTTTATGGCGCTCGGAATGAGCGCAATGGCGCAGCATGTAACCCCGCTTTCTATTGAGCTGGCAGAAGTTAAGATTGATTCACTCCGCACCCTCTATGTAACCGAGCCTACGATGTACCGCGCATCGCTGGAGGTAGTGGCTCAGAGTCTGGCTAAGAACGCCGAGGAGATCAAGGCGGCCAAGGCGGAGCTGAAAGTAGAGCAGGCACATGCCAAAGAGATGGGTAATTCCCTGAAAGAGGCAACGAAAATGACGGCTTCTCTGAAGAAACTGTATGCAAAGGAGGAGAGTGAGCTCAAATCCATGCAGAAAGTGGTAGAGAAACAGCAGAAGACCCTCAACAAACAGAAAGAGTTGAACCAGGAGACCCGCGACAATTATCTGCAGTTGCTGGACAAACAACAGAAAGAGCTGGGCTATTCGATCCGCGAAGTAGCCGACCGCCAGCGCTCCATCTCCGATATGGAGACGACCCTGCAGAACGGCCAGACCAACCTGCAGTCCTACATCCAGGAGACCCAGCAGAAAGCCGTAGAACTGGCTCAGTTGGAGGCAGAGCTCAAAGCCCGTACCGCTACGCTGAAAGCAGAGCAGAAATCCGCTAAATCCATGCAATAAGATGAAGGTTATCAATCTTTCGGAGACCAATAGTGTACTGAACCAGTACCTGCGTGAGATACGGGATGTGGACATCCAGAAAGACCCTATGCGTTTCCGCCGTAACATCGAGCGCATCGGAGAATTCATGGCCATGGAGCTGAGCAAGACGCTTGCGTACACCCCCACCCGGGTGCAAACGCCTCTGGGCGTAGCCGAGGTGAACACGATTGCCGAACCGCTCGTTCTGGCTACTATCCTACGCGCCGGACTGCCTCTGCATCAAGGTTTTCTGAATGTCTTCGACCGCGCGGAGAATGCGTTCCTGAGCGCCTACCGCCGTGTGGGACGAAACGTACACGGAGAAGACCAATTGGAGATCGTAGCGGAATACATGGCAGCCCCGGATATAGAGGGCAAGACGCTGATCATCGCCGATCCGATGCTGGCTACCGGCATGTCGATGGAGGTGGGCTATCTGGCCCTGCTCCGACACGGTACGCCCAGACACACGCATCTGTGCTGCACCATCGCTACGCCGCAGTCCATAGACTACATGTGCAGAGAGCTGAATGACAGAGAGGATGTGACCCTTTGGTGCGCCACCGTCGATCCGATTCTGAACGAGCAGAAATATATCGTTCCCGGTCTGGGCGACGCAGGCGACCTCTGTTACGGAACCAAAATACATCTCTCCGATCGTTAATCTGAAATCCTATATGGCCTGTTTACCTGCCGTCCTTGTGGCGGCAGGTATTGCCTTTGTCAGTCTCCGTGAGAACCCGCAGGAACTGCTTTCGCTCCGGATGAACGACAAGGCCATCCACGGCGTGATGTACGCCGTTCTGACCGCCGCTCTTCTGCTGCCGGCGATGGTGAAAAAGCGGTTTGTATGGAGCACATACCTGTCCGCCGGCGTGACGGCTTTCCTGTACGGCGGACTGATGGAGGTGTTGCAGGCCTGTTGCACCACGTCGCGGTCAGCCGAATGGGCGGACTTGGTGGCGGACGCAATAGGGATAGTGATGGCATTGATCATAGCGGAAAGAATAAGATCAAGGATCCCGAGTGACCGAGAATAGATACATATACGATATCGCCCTGTCGATGCTGTACCGCAACCGGTTGCGGAAGGCGCTGGCTCTTCTCGACCGCTACGGAACAGCCGAGGAGGCGTGGCGCGCCATCGACGAGCCGGAGATGGCGGCATGTCTGCAACGCGCACGGCATGAGTGCGAATGGATCGAAGAACACAGAATCCGCGTCTGGACTCTGGCGGACGAGGACTATCCTTACCGGCTGCGCCAGTGTCCCGACAAACCGCTCCTGCTCTACGGCAAAGGCAACCTCCATCCATCGGACGGTCATGTGGTCTCTATCGTAGGAACACGCCAGCCCACGCAGCGGGGGAAAGAAGAGACGGAGCTCCTGGTGCGCGAACTGCATGAACGGCTGGAGTCCGTGACGATCGTCAGCGGCGGAGCTTACGGCATAGACATCACCGCGCACAGAGCCGCTATCCAATGCGGCATACCTACTATTATCGTACCTGCGCACGGGTTGGATCGGATATATCCTTTCCAGCACAGACCGGAGGCGGTGGCGTCTCTGGAGCACGGCGGATTGCTGACGGAGTTTCCTTCCGGCACCGAGCCGCTGGCGTCTTTCTTCGTGCAACGGAACCGTATCGTAGCCGGCCTGGCGGATGCCGTTGTGGTCGTCGAGTCGCGCGAACGCGGCGGCAGCCTTATCACGGCGCAGATGGCGGTGGACTACAACCGCGAACTGTTCGCCTTCCCCGGCAGACCGACGGATGTGTCGTCAAGCGGATGCAACAAGATCATACGGCAGAACAAAGCCGCTCTGATAACCTGTGCCGACGACCTGATTGAAGCGATGCAATGGACGAGACGCGACACGGCCCTCCAGCCCGTCCAGACGCAGATAGTGGGACTGAGGGACGATCTCACTCCGCCGCAACAGGAGCTGCTGCAGAAACTCCAGGAGGCGGAAGAAGGAATGCATATCAACCTGCTGGTGATGGAGACGGAGCGCCCCTACGGCGATGTGGCTTCCGATCTGATGATGATGGAGATTCAAGGGCTGGTTCGTTCGCTGCCCGGCGGAATTTATCGTTTTATGCGATAAAAAAGCAAAAATATTTGCATAAATGCAAAATTTTTTGTACCTTTGCACTCGCAATTGAATTAACGCGTTAGATATGGAAAATTTCAAAAAGTATTTGGGAGTTATTCTCCTTCTGTTAGGTGTGCTATGCCTCGTGGTGTACAAATTCGCGCTGCCGCAAAACGGCATGCTGATAGCAGCAATGGTGTTGGAGGTGGCAGGTATTCTCGCCTATATCTTTATCAATAAAAGAGCATAACCGTTCATGGCTGGTCAAGGCGGATTCAATGATGCTGTGAAGTATCACTTGACGGGCATGTACCAGGACTGGTTCCTGGACTATGCTTCGTATGTGATATTGGAGCGTGCGGTGCCGGCGATTGAAGATGGGCTCAAGCCCGTCCAGCGCCGTATATTGCATGCCATGAAGACTGTCGATGACGGCAAATACAACAAGGTTGCCAACATCGTCGGCCAGACGATGCAGTATCATCCCCACGGAGATGCGTCTATCGGCGACGCGCTCGTCCAGTTGGGGCAGAAAGATCTGCTGATAGACTGCCAGGGTAACTGGGGAAACATCCTCACCGGCGACGGTGCCGCTGCTCCCCGTTATATCGAAGCACGCCTATCCAAGTTCGCGCTCGAAACGGTTTTCAATGCCAAGACCACGGAGTGGATGAAGTCCTATGACGGACGCAAAAACGAACCGATCCATCTGCCGATCAAATTCCCTCTCCTGCTGGCGCAAGGCGTGGAAGGTATTGCCGTAGGTCTGAACTCCAAGATCCTGCCGCATAACTTCAACGAGCTGTGCGATGCTTCGCTCGCCTATCTGCGCGGTCAGGAGTTCCAGCTCTTTCCGGATTTCCCGACAGGCGGCGTGATAGACGTCACCAAGTACAACGACGGCGAACGCGGCGGTTCTGTCAAGATTCGCGCACGCATCCAGAAGGCGGACGACAACAAGACGCTTGTCATCACCGAGATCCCGTACGGCACCACGACCTCCAAAATCATAGAGACCATCCTCAAAGCGGCGCAGAAAGGCAAGATCAAGATCAAGAAGATCGACGATTTCACGGCGGATACCGCACGTATCGTTGTGCAACTCGCTCCCGGTTCTTCGTCCGACAAAGCTATCGACGCGCTCTATGCCTTCACGGATTGCGAAGTCAACATCAGCCCCAACTGCTGCGTGGTGGAGAATAGAAAACCGATCTTCACATCCGTCAGCAATCTGCTCCGCCTCTCAACCGATAACACCAAAGCCCTTCTGAAATGGGAACTGGAGATTGAGAAAGGCGAACTGGAGGAGAAATATTTCTATACCTCGCTGGAGAAGATCTTTATTGAGAACCGCATCTATAAACAGGAGGGGTATGAGAATGCGCCGAACAAGGAGAAGCTCATCGCCTATGTGGATGAAGCGCTCACGTCCTTCAAACCGCAGCTGATCCGGGAAGTCCGCACCGAGGATATTGAGAAACTCTTCGAGATCCGCATGATCCGTATCACCAAGTTCGACTCCAAGAAAGCGGACGAACTGATGAAGGACTTGGAGAAGAAGATCAAAGCCTGTGTCAAGAATCTCAACCATCTCACCGACTATACGATAGCCTGGTTCGAGATGCTGAAGGAGAAATACGGCGAGGCGTACCCGCGCCGGACTGAGGTGCGCAACTTCGGAGCTATCAATGTAAAGGCGGTGGTCGAGAACAACGAGAAACTCTATATCAACCGCGAGGAAGGATTCATCGGAACGGGGCTCAAGAAAGACGAGTTCCTCTTCAACTGCTCCGACATAGACGATATCATCGTCTTCCATAAGGATGGTAAATACAAGGTGCTGAAGGTGGCGGAGAAAATCTTCGTCGGTACCGACATCCTCCATATAGCGGTCTTCCAACGCGGAGACGAACGTACCGTTTATAATGTGGTCTATCGCGACGGCAAGAAGGGTACGTATTTCATGAAACGCTTCAACGTGACAGGTGTCGCGCGGGACAAGGAATATGATCTCACGCAAGGCAAACCGGGATCCAAGATTGTCTATTTTACGGCAAACCCCAACGGCGAAGCCGAGGTAATCAAGGTGACCCTCAAGCCGGCACTGCACCTGAAGAAACTGGAGGTATGCAAGGACCTCTCCGAACTGGCTGTGAAGTCCCGTACGGCGAGAGGCAATGTGCTTACGAAATTTGAAGTCAAATCCATCGTCCTCAAGCAGAAAGGACATTCCACCCTCGGCGGACGCAAGGTTTGGTTCGATGCGGATGTGCTGCGCGTCAACTATGACGAACATGGGCTGTATCTGGGCGAGTTCAATGACGAAGACCGCATCCTCGTCCTCCAGAACGACGGTACCTATTATACCACTTCCTTTGACCTCACCGCGCATTTCGAAGACAATATCCTGCGTATCGAGAAACTCGATCCCGAGAAAGTCTGGTCGCTCATCCAATGGAACGGCGAACTTAAATACTACTATGGCAAGCGTTTCCGCTTGGATGACGCGCAGGCGAAAGTGCAGTCCTTCCTCGGTGACGACAAGGACTCACGCATAGCCGTCCTCTCCGACCGCGCGGAGGCTACTTTCCGTATCACTTTCGCGGACGAGAAACACGAACCGATAGAGATTCTGATGGAGGAGTTTATCGACGAGAAATCCGCGAAAGCCAAAGGCAAACGTGTCACGACGCTTGAAGTAGCCTCGATCGAAGATGTTACGCCCGAGCCTGAGGTGTCTCCCGATGAAACGGGAGAAACCTTAGACGGAAAAGGGGATCCCTCAGAATCCCCCTCCCTTGAGGGGAGGGACGGGGAGGGGTTACCATCTCTTGACATTGATGGCGTACCGATGACCTTTGAGAAACCCGCCGACACCCAGTTGGACCTCTTTTAAATAATTCTCAATTATCAATTCTCAATTCTCAATTATATTAGGCTCTCAAAGCCCGCGCCGCCGCGAACTGCTCGCAGGCTTGGATATACCCTTTACGGCGGTCTCCATCGACGCGGATGAGACCTATCCGTCTGACCTCCAAGCCGGCGATATTCCTTATTATATATCGCGTGCGAAAGCGCGCGCGTATGAGTCCCGACTGGGAGAAGACCAGCTCCTCATTACCTCGGATACCATCGTTTGGGCGGACGGTAAGATGCTCGGCAAACCTCACGACGAGGCAGAAGCATTCGCTATGCTCCGTTCCCTGTCCGGCAAAACCCATCAGGTTTATACCGCCGTCACTTTTGCGGAGAAAATCTCCTCCCTTGAGGGGAGGTCGGGTGGGGTTGTTACCCTTGTTGATAAAACGGATGTGACGTTCAAAGAACTGACCGACGAAGAGATCCGCTATTATATAGACCGCTACAGGCCTTTCGACAAAGCCGGCGCCTACGGTATCCAGGAATGGATAGGCTATATCGGCTGCACCGCCATCAGCGGTTCTTATTTCAACGTCATGGGCTTCCCCGTCCACCTCGTTTACCGGTATCTCCACTCCCGCGGACTTTTATAGCCTTTGTTAAAGCATTCTGTATGCTTTCTACATCCCCCTTACGATAACAATGCTGTACAGCATCCCGATGAACATGGTGAATTTGACGACCTGCTGGCAGGTCTTGTAGTCGCTCGGGATCTTCGCCGCCCATAGTAGCCAGAGGGCGCACACCATCGGCGTCACAATCCCCAATACGATATACCGTGTGCTGAGGCTCGACCAGCCGGTGGGGAAGGGAAGTACGTGCCACCACAGATGTCCGACAATAGCTAACGTGCAGACTATCAATGCTGTCACAAATATCTTCGTCCATTTCTCTCCCCATACAACCGGCATCGAATGACATTCCAGCTCGCGGTCGCCCATCTGGTCCTGCATGTCTTTGATGATCTCGCGGATCCAGGTCAGCAGGAACGCAAAGAGCGCAAAACCGCCCATCCACGCATAGATATCATGCGGCAGGGTGGTGTACCCAAGGATAGTGCCATAGCGAAGTTGCAAAATCGCTACATTCGCCATGGCTACAATCATCGGAGTCAAACCCGCCAGCAGCGCAATAATGATATTGCCGACCATGAGAAGCCGTTTGTAGCTGCTGGAATAGAACCACAGCAGGCCCGGTATGATGACAAACAGGATACCCAATGTCCAGCTCCGCAGCAATCCCGCTACCGCCAAACCGCAGCCGATGCCGATACCGCTGAGCACCAGACTTAGCCGCATTGCGGCAGGTTTGCTCACGCTACGCGTCACAACCACCTCGTCCGGCCGGTTGATACGGTCTATCTTGACATCGAAATAATCATTGATCACATATCCGCCGGCGGCGATCAGCACGGTTGCCAGCATGATAAGAACCAGCATGTACCATGGCATCTGTTCGCCGAAGGCGGCTTGGTCCAGAACGGGCACTACTACCCATTTCTCCATCAGCCATATGAGAGCCGCGAGGAACAACAAGTTCCCCCATCGCACCAATTTCGCTATGTCTCTGATTCGTTCCAATTCTCAAATTTCAAATGTCAAATCTTCAAATCTTCAAATGCTCAAATTCCGAAACTATCGGATTTTGAGCACCACTCCTTTCCACGCCTGCAAGGTCAGTTCGATCGTTCCGTCTGCCGTCAGCGCAAGCGGCATTTTCTCGCCGCGAAGCAGATCTGTTGCCGTCGCCTTGGGGCTCTCGTCCATACCCAGATACACAAAGGCATCGTTCGGCACACGCACTTTGATCCGTTGCTCGCGGTCGTGGAAATTAACCACTACCAGCAACGTCTCGCCTTTGGTATGGCGGATGAACGCAAACTGTTTGTTCTTGTCGAAATCTTCGCCTTGCGCGTAGGTGATATCGTACATCTTGCCTTTCTGGATGGCTTTGTCGTCGCGCGCCAGAGTCAGCAGACGCTGGTAGAAAGCCCGCAGCTCACGCTGTACATCGGTCATTTTGCCGCCGTCGAACTTACCCTTGTTCGCCCATGCCTGCACGCTCTTGACGCCCCAGTAGTCGAAGATGGTCGTCCTGCCGTCCATGCCGCTGAAACCTTCCATGTCCATGCCGCGCTCGCCTAATTCCTGACCGCTGTATATCATCACCGGACACTGGTTGAGCGTTGCAGCCACTATCATTGCCGGTTCGGCGCAACGGCCGTCGCCGCAGAAGAAACCGCTCGCCACACGTTGCTCGTCGTGATTCTCCAGAAAATACAGCATATGATTCAGACGGTCGCCGTGCTGCATCCATTGGTCCGTGATGCCTTTGGCTGGCCAGCTCTTGCTTGTCACGCCGCGCAGGTAGTCGTACATGCCTACTTTGTCGTAGAGGTAGTCGAATCCGGCAGCCAGATAAGAGTCGTATTGGTTCGGGTCGTAACATTCGCCGATGAAGAGGAATTTCTTATGTTTCTTCTTCACAGCCGCAATCGCCCATGCGAAGAACTCCACCGGCACCATTTCTGCCATATCCACGCGTACGCCGTCTATGCCTTTGTCCGCCCAGAACAGCAGAATGTCGCGCATCTTGATCCAGGTGTTGGGGATCGGGTCAAACTGTTTCTCTCTGCCGCCTTGGTAGAAAACGCCGTAGTTCAACTTGACCGTCTCGTACCAGTCGCCTTCGCCCGGATGGCTCGTAAAACAGTCGTTACCCGTCACTTTCGCGGGGTACTCCTCATAGCCTTGCAGGTCTTTGTCCATCGTGAACCGCTCGCCCGGCAGATAATAGAAGTTGTTCAGCGGAGAGAACGCCCATTCCGGATGGTCCGTCTCGCCCAGATCTTCTACGCCCGCGGGCCTGCAAAGACTTTTATATTCGCGGCTCACATGGTTCGGTACGAAATCAATCAGTACGCCCAGACCCGCATCATGAGTGCGTTGGACGAGCGCTTCGAATTCCTGCATCCGCTTCGCTTCGTTCTTCGCCAAGTCGGGGTCAACGTCATAATAATCCGTGATGGCGTACGGAGAGCCGGCTTTGCCTTTGGTGATGGCAGGATGGTTATATGCTGCGGTAGCGTGACGGATCACGCCGGTGTACCAAACATGCGTGGCACCCAAATCGACAATCGCTTTGAGTGCACGCTCGTTGATATCTACAAACCTGCCGCAACCGTTCTCTTCCTTGCTGCCGTTGTGTTTCCTTGTCTCGTTGTAGTTGCCGAACAGCCGCGGGAAGAGTTGATAAATGATGGGTTTGTTTATCATAATGTCTATGTGTGTCTTTCTATGGTAAATGTCTAAATTACCAAATGTCTCAATAAATGTCCAAATGGTAAATGACAAAATGGTAAATTATATCAGAGCCTTCGTGTCGCTGGCGATCATCAGCTCCTCGTCTGTCGGGATGAGAACAACCGTCACTTTGCTGCCTTTCTTGCTGATAACCCGCTCTTCGCCGCGAACCTTGTTGGCCTCTTCGTCCAACTCGATACCCAGGAACGACAAGCCTTTCATCACCTCGGCGCGGATATACGGGTCGTTCTCGCCGATACCTGCGGTGAAGACCAGAATATCAATGCCGTTCATCGCTGCGGCGTAAGCGCCGATATATTTCTTCAAACGGTAGATGAACATCTTGCGTGCCAGGTCTGCACGTTTGTTGCCTTCGTTGATGGCGGCCTCGATGTCGCGGCAGTCGCTCGAAACGCCGCTCACGCCGAGCAGACCCGATTTCTTGTTCACCAGGTTGTTGAACTCAGCGGTGCTCAGGTGCTCCTTGTCCATGATGAATGTAGCGGCACCCAGGTCCAAATCGCCTGAACGCGTTCCCATCACGAGACCCTCAACAGGCGTCAGACCCATACTCGTATCTACGCTCTTGCCGTCCATCACTGCCGTGCAGCTGCCACCGCCGCCGATATGGGCGGTAACGATCTTCTTGCCTTTCGGATCTACTCCTAAAAATTCGCATACGCGCGCGCTCACGTAGCGATGGCTCGTGCCGTGGAAACCGTAGCGGCGGATAGCGTATTTCTCGTAGAGCTCGTAAGGAAGAGCGTACATGTACGCGTAGTCCGGCATCGTCTGGTGGAAGGCAGTGTCAAAAACAGCCACTTGAGGCACACCCGGCAATATCTTCTCTATCGCGTCGATTCCTTTCAGGTTGGCGGGATTGTGCAGCGGAGCCAGGTCGATACATTCGATGATCTGTTTCTTTACTTCCGGAGTGATCAGCACCGACTTGTTGAATTTCTCGCCGCCATGCACTACGCGGTGGCCTACGGCGTTGATCTCTTTCAGGTCTTTGATGCAACCGATCTGCGGATCAACCAGCTTCTCCAGAATCAACTCGATACCTATGGTATGTTCCGGCATCGGCTTCTCGAATTTCACTTTCTCGCCGTTCGGCAGTTTCACTTGGAGGAACGAGTCCGGCAAACCGATTTTCTCGATTCCGCCTTGTGCCATCACTTCCTTGCTCTCCATCTCAAAGAGCTTGTATTTGATACTACTGCTTCCGCAGTTTAATACTAATATCTTCATATTGTTTGGTATTTGTTGTGTTTTTATTTGTTTTGGTATTCCCTTTTGTATCGACCATATATGGGCGATCTTTTCTTGCGTCCCCTTTTGTATCCGCCAAATTGGCGGATCCTTTCTCCCTCCCTTGAGGGGTGAAGAGCTCTGCTCGATCGGACTGCCGGTGGCCGTCCGTAGAACATTGTTAGGGTGGGGTTATTTAATCGCCTGATTTGCCGTGATAACTACCATCTGCACAATGTCCTGTACCTTGCATCCGCGGCTCAGGTCGTTCACCGGAGCGGCGATGCCTTGCAGAATCGGACCTACGGCATCTGCACCGCTGAAACGCTCAACGAGCTTGTAACCGATGTTGCCGGCCTGCAGATCAGGGAATACCAGCACGTTCGCTTTTCCGGCAACGGGGCTTCCCGGAGCTTTGGTCTTCGCTACGCTCTCGATCAATGCAGCATCAGCCTGCAACTCGCCGTCCAATGCCAGATCCGGAGCCATCTCTTTTGCCAGTTTCGTTGCCTCGGCCACTTTGTCCACCAACTCATGCTTGGCGCTGCCTTTCGTGCTGAACGAGAGCATAGCTACGCGCGGCTCGATGCCTGCGATGGCACGGGCGGTCTCGGCGGTTGAGATAGCGATCTCTGCTAACTGCTTCGCATCCGGATTCGGGTTCACGGCGCAGTCTGCAAACAACAGGAAACCGTTCTCGCCCAACTGTTTGGCGGGGGTGAACATCAGGAACGCACCGCTGACAATAGAGCAACCCGGTTTGGTCTTCAATATCTGGAAAGCCGGACGGATCGTGTCTGCCGTAGTACCGCGGGCACCGGCTAACTCACCGTCTGCGTCGCCGGCTTTGATCATCAGACAACCCAAGTACAACGGATCCTGGGCTTTCTTCGCAGCCTCTTCCTCCGTCATGCCTTTTGCCTTGCGCAGCTCGAAAAGCAAGTTCGCATACTCCGGCATCTTCGGATCGTGGATAGGATCTACGATCTTGGCTTCTTTGATATACTCATATCCCTTCTCGGCTGCCATGCCTTTGATCTTCTCGGGATCGCCGATCAGAATAAGATGAGCGATCTTGTCTCTCAACAGAATGTTTGCAGCCTCCAGTGTACGGGGTTCGTCGCCTTCCGGCAACACAATGCGCTGCGGATTTGCCTTCGCACGCGCGATCATTTGATTTAAAATGTCCATAATGTATATTTTTTATTTGTTATCTTTTCTTTTTACCTTTTGCGCTCACGCCACTTTCCTTTTTCCCCCTCTTGCACCCACGCAACTTTACTTTTCCCTGACCTTTGCACCCATACCGCTTTCCTTTTTCCCCTCTTGCACTCACGCCACTTTCTCTCTTTTTGGGCCTTTTTGTACTCAATCCACGGTATTATATACTACGTATATAATACTAACGTATTAGCCTCGGAAAATTAGTGCGTGATAAGTGCGTGATAAGTGCGTTATTAGTACGAGATAAGTGCGTCATTTTAGAGCTAACTAAAGGGTCTTTGTAATGGCTTTTAATCCGTGTTATAAATCGACTGCAAATTTACAAAAAAAATATGATATGTGCAATACCTGCAAGAAAAAAAATGTTTTTTTTCTAAAAATATTTGGTAGTCTCAAAAAAAAATAGTAATTTTGCACCCTGAATTGTGATTTGGATACAAACAACCTCTTTTTATAGCATGAAAAAAAGCCTTTTAGTCATATCTTTCCTGTCTCTCTCCTTGGCGATTTTTGCTGCGGAGAAGGAGGCTGATGATGTGAAAGGAGCACACCCATACAAGGTGTCGGAGAACGAGAATGGTGTGGCTGAGCAGTTCGCGCACTGGTCTCTTATCCCTCATGTGGGATTCAATGCCTATGACGGCGACTTTAATTCGGAGATGAAGCACAATGTGTCTATCCCTAACGGCGGGTTGGCTATTGAATATTCATTCACGCCGGTTTGGTCCATCGGGGCGGATTACATGTATGATATGTACACGGTGACCGGTAAACCCGGGGGCGAGAATGCCGATACGTTGCTGAACGGTAACTTGCATAAACTGGGAGGCTATTTGTCGCTGGACCTTATGAATCTCTTCTTCCCCAAGGCGAAACGCAAGATCCTCGGCATCCAGCCGCTCGTAGGTGGTGGATACGCGTGGTATAGAAATAATAAGATGTATTTTGACGACACGCGCTATCACACCGCTTCGGCTGAACCGGCTTCTATGGATTCCTATAAAGGATGCTTCTATCTCAATGCGGGTCTCAACGTGGAGTTCAATCTCAACCGCACTATCGCGTTAGGCGTGCGCGCTACCTATAATTATTTTATTAACGACTATCCGGACGGACGCGGTTATAGCGGACCCCAGGCGCTCGCGTCGAAGAATAATGACGGTATCGTGGATGTGACGCTCAATATGCGCTTCAAACTGGAGGCGGTATCCAAAACGCACGTGAAGAATATCAACAGTTTCGACTCGTGGAAGAAAGAGGAGAGCAAGGAACCGCAGTTCATTCACGACACGCTCATTCTCAAGCATGACTCGATCATCATCCGCGAGACGATCAAACAGGTTCGCCAGAAAGAGCAGCAACGCGCATACTACGTTTATTTCGGTAATAACAAGTCGGATCTTGACGATAAGGCGCTTATTACAATCCAGCAGGTGGCTGATATCCTCGCTGAGGATTCTACGCTCTATGCCGTTGTAACCGGTTATTGCGACAACACCGGTTCGGCTGCGCTCAACTATGCTTTGGGTGACAGACGTGCCGAGAGTGTGATCGGCGAACTGCGCGAGGAGCACCAGATAGACTCCGAGCATATGTATGCAATGGGTCTCGGTAAACTGATCGGACACCGCAGTCAGGCTGCTTATGGACCGAACAGACGCGCTGTTATCCGTCTGGTGGACAAACGTACCTTCGAGCGGATGAAGAATGACTTGGATGACAAACGTGCAAACCGCATCATCGAAGAGGATACCAAGGCTGTTGAGGCTGCACCGGTTCCGCTGGCTGAGAGCGCAAGGCCGGTAGCCGTAAACGAATATACCCAGCGTGGAAGCGAGGAGATCATCACCGAGAAAGGCATGACCCTCTCCAAACTCGCACGGAAATATTACAATAACACCTATTGTTGGGTGTACATCTACATCGCGAACAAGAGCAAGATTCCTAACCCGAACTCATTGGAAGCAGGTGTCGTGCTCTCTATCCCGGAGTTGACCCAGCAAGAGATGCGTATTACCAAAGACCAGAGCCTCGTGCTCTACGGTAATGCCCGTCAAAGCAGATAGTTAAAACCTGAAAAATCGGGATGTAAACCAAGCCGTAGGCTGTTTGCAGACCGAAGAGCGCAAGCACGCGAGAGGTCCCATAGCTCAGTTGGTTAGTAGCACCTGACTCATAATCAGGGGGTCCTTGGTTCAAGCCCAAGTGGGACCACAGCAGGAGAATAGTCCCACGACTGTTCTCCTGCATGTTTTTGATGAAAAGATTATCGGTCATATTACTTCTGTTGTTCTCCTTTTTTAATTGGAGCGCGAACGCGTATGCGCTCACGCCCGCGGAGAAACGCGCGAAAGCAAGAGCGAAGATAGAACGCAAACGCGAAGCCAAGAAACGCAAGGCGGAGAAGAAACGGGCGGCGAAAGCTAAAGCGGCTAAACGGGAACGCATCAAAGACGGAAAGCCGTTGTTGTATGTCTATTCTTATAATCTGAAAACGGCTGAACCCTTACCTGCTACCCATATTACGATCCAGGATGCGAAGGCGCGACCGAACAAGAAACCCAAACTCTCCAAGGCTACCGATAACAAACGGGCGCGGGTGCAGAGAGGACTGCCCGAAGGAAAATACTGGGCGGTAGCTGCCAAAACGGGATTTTTCACTTCGGACACCGTCTGGTTCATGCATAAGGAAGACGAGGATACTATCAAGATCTCCATCTATCCGGAGACAAGGCTTACGTTTACCGTTACCGATTCGCTTACTTCGCGACCGGTGGCTGCGAACGTGATCGTCCGTAATTCGGAGAAACAGAAAGTGATGCAGACAACCTCCGATACGCTCCATAAGGTGTTGGCGGTTTTGCTGGATGACCGCATGCCGTATTATACGGTAGAAGCAACTGCGGTGAATTATTTCCCGTTCCGGGATACGATCACGGATCCTGCGCTGTTCGGAGGCGTGGTTATGTCGCCTAAGGAAATGAAATCCTTTGTGCTCCATAATATCTATTTCGCCACCGGCAAAACGCGTATTCTGGAGTCGTCCGAGCCGGCGTTGAGAGAGTTGTTCCAATTCTTGACTATCCGTCCCGATCAGAAAATACGTATTGTCGGGCATACGGACAATATAGGTTCGGACCGTTCGAATCAGGCGCTCTCGGAAGGCCGCTGCCAGGAGGTGAAACAGGCGATGATAGACCGTGGAATCCGGGCGGAACGCATTGAGGTTGAAGGAAGAGGGGAACGGGATCCTATCGTACCGAACGACACCGAGGAGCACCGCCAGATGAACCGAAGGG
>FLNV01000541.1_pt1 | contig 105069 bp, 81 predicted proteins | sample 1140351 | NCBI WGS metagenome assembly FLNV01 (sample SAMEA3878207, study PRJEB12797) | bioreactor metagenome | biome: Moose rumen | place: Sweden | collected 2011-10 | reverse complement strand
GGGGGCGGCCTCAGAGAGGCCTACAACCCAACGGCGAGGGCGATGGCATGGGATTATGGGCGAAATGGGCATGATGGGCGAAATGGGGTTAATGGGCTTATTGGGGTTATTGGGGGCGGCCTCAGAGAGGCCTACAACCCAACGGTGAGGGCGATGGCATGGGATGATGGGCGAAACGGGGTTAATGGGCGAAATGGGCGGAATGGGGTTTATGAGTTGAAAGTTGAAAGCAGAATGTTGAAAAAAGCCAGATGGAAATAAGCATTAAATCAGGAAAGGTCGTCTGAAAGTACATCCTTCTCTCCATCTTGAACATCCGTATGCCTTATTTCCCTTAATAATTTTACCAATTCTGCAAACTGGACATGGATTTCCAATCCATTCGTCATTGTTTGCAGGTTGCGATTGGTTGGTTGCAGGTTGCGATTGGTTGGTTGCAGATTGCGGTTGGTTGGATGATGATTGTGGTTGGTTGGATGATGATTGCGGTTGATTGGATGCAGGTTGCGGTTGGTTGGATGTTGATTGCGGTTGGTTGGTTGCAGGATCCTGCTTTTTGGTTTTCTTAGTTGAGTTCTTTTTCCTGGTGGCTTTAGGTTGGAATCCCGCGACCACTTGATGAGGTTGTTTGTCTTTGTTTTTTGTTTTGTCTTTGGTTTTAGTTTTGGACTTGTTGTCGGTCTGTTCCGGTTCGACAGAAACCCTTCTGTTAGAATTATCCCTCAAGACAGCATAAACAATAGATGTGAGCATTTGCTTGAGTTCGTCAATAAAGAGCTTCGGTTCGTATGTCCCTTTCTCGATTTCGCGGAGTTTCTTTTCCCAAATGCCTGTAAGTTCAGCGCTTTTGAGCAGTTCTTCGTGAATAATCTGAATGAGTTCGATACCGGTGATAGTAGGTTCAAGACGTTTTTTTACACGTTTGATATATTGTCTCTTGAAAAGGGTTTCTATTATAGCCGCTCTGGTTGAAGGTCTTCCGATTCCGTTTTCCTTCAGCGCATCTCTGAGTTCCTCATTATCAACTGTTTTTCCAGCCGTTTCCATAGCCCTCAGCAGAGTAGCCTCAGTATAGTAGGCCGGTGGCTGTGTTTGTTTTTCCATAAGTTCCGGTTTGTGAGGTCCGTGTTCTCCTTCAACAAATTGCGGAAGAGTCTGTTCTTTCAGTTCCGTTTGTGAATTATCGTTATCTGCAGCCTGCGCGTTGTTTTGTTTTGGATACAGCACTCTCCAGCCCGGAGATGTGACAACCTTTCCAGTAGCCTTAAAATCGACGGTTCCGGCATTACCCAAGACAGTGGTGGTATTGAATTTACAGTCAGGATAGAAAACAGCTATAAATGACTTGGCAATCAGGTCGTAAACATTTCTTTCCATATCGGTAAGGTTCATAGCCGGTTGTCCAGTCGGGATGATTGCGTGGTGGTCGGTTAGTTTAGAAGAGTCGAACACTTTCTTTCTTTTCGGCAGTTTAGTGCCTTCCAAGGGTTTAGTAAAGTTTTCGTATCCTCTAAGACCTTTCAAAGTAGCCGGGCAGTTGTTGTAGACATCGTCGGAGAGGTATGTGGTATCCACACGAGGATATGTAGTGTATTTCTTCTCGTAGAGCGACTGTATGATGTTGAGCGTCAGATCTGCAGAGTATCCGAATTTTTTATTACAATCGACTTGTAATGATGTAAGGTCGTAGAGTCTAGGCGGTGCTTCCGTTCCGTCCTTTGCTGTAACGGATTTTATATAGAACTCATGATTCTTGACATCTTCAAGCGCCCTCTCCCCCTCTTCCTTCTTGAGGAATTTTCCATTAGTAGCCTGAAACACCACATTCTTGTATACAGTGGATAAAATCCAATAAGGTTCAGGCTTGAAATTATCGATTTCGAGCTGTCGTTTGACAATAAGCGCCAATGTAGGTGTCTGCACCCTTCCGATTGACAAAGGTTGTGTTTTCTTGATAGCGCCATTAATCATTGGCTGAGGTCGATTATATCCATACCTCAATGTATAAAGTCTGGTACAATTCATGCCAAGGAGCCAATCTCCAATTGCTCTGGCGAGCCCGGCCATATATAGGTTCTGATATTCCTCTTGCGGTTTAAGTTTTGTAAACCCTTCCCTGATGGCCTGGTCAGTAAGAGAAGAAATCCACAGTCGCTTTACCGGGCATTTCACGCCCGCTTTCTGCATTACCCATCTCTGAATAAGTTCGCCCTCTTGTCCGGCATCCCCGCAGTTAATGATTTCGTCAGCCTCAGCAAAAAGTTTTTTTATTATCTCGAATTGCTTCTTGATGCCATCGTCTTCTTTCAGTCTGATTGCAAACTTCACAGGTATCATGGGCAGCGTTGCCAATGACCATTTTTTCCATGAGTCGGTATATTCATCAGGCGACTTGAGTTCGCACAGATGTCCAAACGTCCATGTAACCCTGTATCCATTCCCTTCCATATAGCCAGTTTGAGAGTTATTGGCTCCGAGCACACGCGCAATATCCCTGGCGACACTTGGTTTTTCAGCAATACAGACAATCATGATTTCCTGACAAATTTAGAGGTTTGCGAAGAATATATAACCAGACAACAATGATAATAAATTTAAATGCCCCACGATGCTGTAAAGATCAGCTATCGTGGGGAAGAATTTATTGGTTCTCGTCAGAAAGATCAGATTTGTCCTGCAATAAGTATAAGTACGAGCAGACCAAGAATAGCATAAAGTTCAGGGAATACTGCCAGCACCATAGTAGTACCGAAAGCATTGTGTCCACCACCAATAGCAGAAATACCGTTAGCACAAACTTTAGCCTGACGGATAGCGGAGAAGAGAGCCACCAGTCCGAGTGCGAGTCCTGCTCCGAAAATAGCCGCAGCAACTCCCATATTACCAATAGCCGAAGCCAGTTTGCCTTGTAGCATAAAGAATCCGACGAATCCGTATAGTCCCTGAGACGAAGGCAAAGCAGCGAGTGCGATGTATGAACCAGAAGCACCTGGATTTTTCTTATATGCACCGATAGCAGCATTACCACAAATAGTTACACCGTAGGCAGAACCTACACCCGAGAGTCCTACACAGAGTGCCACTCCCAAATAAGCTAATACAATTTCCATAATAAAATTTAAATTTGTTATTTTTAATTAATTAATTTTCAGGTTGATATTTTTTGATTTTAAATGGTTTATATTCTTTTCCACCCCCTTCGAAATTCGCATTCTTGAAGAATTCTACGAATGTGAGTCGCATAGGATGTACGAAAGAAGAGATCATGCAAAGTCCAAAGTTGATGCCATGTCCAGCGAGCAAAATAAGCAGCATAGGCAACCATCTAATAGCCCATGACATAGAGTCTGTTAGGTCGTAAGCAAGAGAATTGAATACGCTACCTAAAACACCGCCCGTAAGTCCAAGAGCGAAAAGACGTATATAGCTTAGCAAATCGCCGAGGAGTCCAGTAGCCATTCCATAGGTTTCCCAGACGCCCGACCCGAAGTTCACGAAAATGTTCTTTCCCGGTGAGTTCAAGAAGAAGATACCAATAAGGCATAAAATGAGTATAGCATAAAGAACATACATTATAGCCTGTGGCAGCACTACACCAGCCGCTGGAAGTCCGAATGTGATGATAGCAGTGATGATTGCAACGACCCATGACATTTTTCCGATGGCGAACTTCCATCCGTAGAGTTTAGCCGCTTTTTTTCCAGCCAGCACCATACCAAACAGTACTTGTACCAGACCGATGATGACAGAAATGACCATCATAGGCGGATATCCGAAAATCGTATAGTTCTTTTCGTTGATGAAGAGATCTCTGACTGGAGCGAGGAAAGCCCATTCCTGTTCTCTTAGGTCGATACCGAGGAAAGTACCCGTGAGGAGTCCGCAAACGACTGTAGTAGCACCGAGATAGATTCCCAATTTAGCATAAGGCTTCACATTGTCGGAAGATTTGCAGAAGAGATATATGCTCGCCGCGAGCACTATAAGTCCATATCCGGCATCTCCGAGACAGAGTCCGAAGAAAAGCATGAAGAAAGGCGCGAAATATGGTGTGATATCAAGATCGCTATATTTAGGCAGCGCATACATCTTGAGGATAGGTTCGAAAAGAGAGCTGTACTTGTCGTTTTTGATTTCTACCGGAACGTCCTCCTCTTTGTCCGGATCTTCCTCCTGATAGAAAATCTTATGCTCGTCGAGATAACTGTCAACGAGTTCATGTTTTTCTTCCGGCACCCATCCGACCATAAGTTTCAGTTGGTCTTCCGCCACAGATTCCGCATTGAGATGCACTTTGGAGAGAGAAATATCATTTTCGTTGGCCACCTTCCCAGCTTTTATAATATCCTTATATTCAGCGTTGATTCTCAGGTATTCTTCACGGAGGTCTTTAAGTTGCTGTTCAAGAGATTTTTTGTATTCCTTCAGTTCAGAAAGCTTTTTGTCCGGCAAGACGATATTTTCAGCCGTTAAATCCGGTTTTTCTGGAGTGAATGTAATGAAGAAGAACTTATTGTTTTCCTCATTGATGACAGTAGCGAAATAGTTGTCGACCCACTCTTTCTTAAAGAGTTTTTTTGGGCAAGTCCAAAATTCAGGAACACATCCAGCATTTTCGAGTTGAGTCAATTTTTCCTTATCGACCTCTCCCCATGGTTCGGTTTTAGCAATATTCTTCTCTACTTCATCGATATCGTGCTTCAATTTGATTTCCCTTTCGCCCAATTCCTCAATATCATTAGCAATGCTGCAAGCTGTAGACTTGATAGAGTTGACATCATTAATTGTCTTGATATCAATGCACTTGTATTGCTTATCCGATTCATAAGTCTGTTGTGCGAAATCGAGGGTATCGAGTGCCTTTTGCAATTTGGCATCCAAAGCTTTCGCCTGTTCAAACTCAGGGCTGGTGGCTCCCGCCTGCAATTCTTCGACATGCATAACCCCGATATTCCTGATATCGTTGATAAACTGCTCATATTCAGAATTGGTAAGCAGGAAAGTAAGTTTTTTCATTTTCGTAATCATACGTCAGCCTCCTTTCCTTTAGTTTGTTTTTCCTTTTCAATTTCCTCTTCCTCTCTTTTTTCCTTAATAGCCTTCAAGATTTTCTGGCTGGACTTAGAGAGGTTTTCCTCATCTTCCATGAACCTTTTAATTTTTCTTATAGCCTCCTCATATCCAGGGATTTGCACTTTCTCGAACAGATTCACCTTCTGAGTGGTTTTTCTTCTGGCATGTTCAAGCAATGCAAGTTTTGCAACGACAAATTCCCTTTCTACTGCCGTTTTAGCGAGTCCCTGCAACAGGTTGATTCCATCGAAATACCATTTAGGTGCGCTGAAGACTCCAAAAGGTTTCACGTTGAGATTGATATTTTCAAGAATAGGCACCCTGACACCAGCCACTTTTTTGACATTAAGCTTGACGTCCTTCAGTTCCACGAGAGAAGGGTCGAATTCAGCCCACAAAGCATACATGGACTCATATCCCTGAATCTGCTTTTCAAGCTTTTTGTCGAGTTCATCCGCTTCCTGTTTAGACTTCTTGACTTCGAGCCTCAATGCGGTTTCCTTGTTCTTAATGATAGGCAAGGTTCTGACCCTCATTTTAAGCTGTTTTTCAAGCTGTTGTTTGGATGTCTTGTTATATTGAAATTTTATTGCCATATAAATTCAGTTGACAAATAAACAAGTTGTTTGTATATAAATTATACAATTGAACGATTAATTGAGCGCACAAACAAGCCGCTCTACAATCACTCAGTCTATTTCCAATAAATATCAGTAAATTCTTTTTTGATGTTGACCTCTTCGATTTTGAAATATTTCTTGAAGAGTTCCCACGTGACATCCAACATTTGAGTAGTGTCGAGATTGACGTCGATAGCAAGAATTTTGTCGGCATAGGCTTTAGCGAAATCAAGACATCTGTTGTCGTAGTCGGTAAGGTCGAATCCGTTTTCGAGTTTAGTTTTAGCGTTAGCCGCATCAGCATAAAGTCGAATGGCCGCATTCATCACCTGTGCGTGGTCTTTTCTTGTCTTCTTTCCAGCAACAAGTTGCTTCAATCTTGACAGAGACCTGAACGGGTCGATTATGACCTTACCGATATCGGAATCACGTCTGAGGTAGAGCTGTCCTTCAGTGATATAACCTGTGTTGTCAGGCACAGCGTGAGTGATGTCGCCTCCAGAAAGCGTAGTAACGGCAATGATTGTGATCGACCCACCTCCAGCGCTTTCAGGGAATTGTACCGCTTTCTCATAAATTTTCGCGAGGTCGGAATAAAGAGATCCCGGCATAGAGTCCTTTGACGGAATCTGGTCCATACGGTTAGACACGATAGAGAGCGAGTCGGCATATGAAGAAAGGTCGGTTAGCAGAACGAGCACTTTTTCATGTTTTTCGACAGCAAAATATTCAGCCGCGGTAAGCGCCATATCCGGTATGAGCAGCCGTTCGACCGCAGGGTCCTCCGTAGTGTTCATGAAAGAAATGATACGGTCGAGCGACCCTGCTTCAGAGAAAGTGTTTCGGAAGAAATAATAGTCGTCGTTGGTCATACCCATTCCACCGAGAATGATTTTGTCGGCTTTAGCTCTAAGTGCCACCATTGCCATCACTTCGTTGAACGGTTGGTCAGGGTCGGCAAAGAACGGTATTTTCTGTCCTGAGACGAGTGTGTTGTTAAGGTCGATTCCCGCAATACCAGTAGCGATTAGTTCCGAAGGCTGTTTACGTCTGACCGGGTTGACGGACGGTCCACCGATTTCCACTTCCTTTCCTTCGATTTCCGGTCCACCGTCGATTGGGTTTCCATAAGCATTAAAGAATCGTCCTGCGAGTTGGTCGCTAACCTTGAGAGTAGGCGCTTTACCGAGGAAGACCACTTCGGCATTAGTAGGTATGCCTCCGGTACCTTCGAATACCTGGAGAGTGACATTATCTCCTTTAATCATGACGACCTGTGCCAATTTTCCGTCGATAGTAGCCAATTCGTCATATCCGACACCCGTAGCCTTAAGAGAACATGTAGCCTTAGTGATTTGGCTTACTTTAGTATATATTTTTTGGAATGCTTTAGCCATAATAGATTATTTTTCATTTAACATGTCTTTAATCTGCTTAACGAAATCGTTGTACTGTTCAGACTTGAACTGTGAATAGTTCATCTGCTTGCAGAGGTTGATCATTTTCTTGAAATAGTCAGTAACTTCGAGGAAGTTATCAAATTCGAAATCGTGGTCGCATATTTCGGTTACGAGATTAAGAATTTCCTCTTGTCTTTCGAGTGAAGATACAGCATCGACCTCATCGAATGCGTCTTGCTGTAGGAGGACGAAGTCAATGATTTCAGACTTCCAGAAAGTGATGTGATAGTCAACAGGCACGCCGTCGTCGCCGAGGATATTGATTTGTTCAGCGATTTCCTTACCTCTTTGCATTCTGGTCTTGAGGTTGATTACCTTAGGAATCCACTTGTCGTTGATTTTATTCTTGATATATTCCGCGAATTCAGGATATTCAAGATATTTAGAATAAGAATCTATAGGATTGACAGCCGGGTAGCGTTTTTTATCCGCGCGTTCCTGCTCGAGTCCGTAGAAGCATCTTGCCACTTTCTTGGTGTTTTCCGTAACCGGTTCTTTCAGGTTACCACCTGCCGGTGAGACTGTACCGATGAAAGTGATAGACCCCACTTCTCCGTTGTTGAGATACACATATCCTGCTCTTCCATAGAAGTTGGATATGAGAGCAGAGAGGTCCATCGGGAAGGCGTCGGGTCCCGGCAGTTCCTCCATACGGTTAGACATTTCCCTGAGCGCTTGCGCCCATCTGGAAGTGGAGTCAGCCATGAGCAGCACTCTGAGTCCCATAGAGCGATAGTATTCAGCCATTGTCATAGCGGTGTAGACCGATGCTTCACGTGCTGCCACCGGCATGTTAGATGTATTGGCTATGATAATAGTACGCTCCATGAGTTTTCGTCCTGTGTGCGGGTCGTCGAGTTCAGGGAATTCTGTAAAGATTTCCACAACCTCATTAGCACGCTCACCACAAGCAGCGATGATAACGATGTCGGCTTCCGCCTGTTTAGAAATAGCATGCTGCAGTACTGTCTTACCAGTACCGAAAGGTCCAGGGATGAAACCGGTACCACCTTCCACAATAGGGTTGAATGTGTCGATAGTTCTGACACCAGTTTCGAGCAATTTGAAAGGTCTTGGTTTCTGTTTGTAATTCGTCATGGCGAATTTCACAGGCCAGTGCTGTATCATGTTGACCTTAATATCGTTGCCATTTTGGTCGGTAATAACCGCGATAGTATCTTCAACCTTATACTTACCCTCTTTGACGATTGATTTCACAACTGCAGTGCCTTCGAGCTGGAACGGCACCATGATTTTAATCGGCTGGTTGTTTTCCTCAACTTGTCCGAGCCAATCGGAGCTAACGACAGCATCCCCAACCTTAGCAATAGGTTTGAATTCCCAAAGTCGTTCTCTGTCGAGGGGGTCGGTATATTGTCCTCTTTTGAGGAATACACCGTCCATTTTGTTCAGGTCGTTCTGCAGTCCGTCGAATTCCTTGGAAAGCATACCCGGTGCGAGCTGGACTTCGAGCATATGTCCTGTAAATTCAGCAGGAGCGCCCACTTTAAGTCCTCGTGTAGACTCGAAAACCTGGACATATACATCCTTTCCGATGACCTTGATCACCTCGGACATAAGTTTGTCGCCTCCTGTTTCAATATAGCATATTTCGCCTTGTTTTACCGGTCCGTCTACAGTGAGAGTGACCATATTCGCGATAACGCTATTAACTGTTCCTTTAGTCATATTATATTATAGTTTTTGTTATTATTTCACGGATTGTGAGGAGATTCTTGCTGCAAACGAGTTTTTTCTTACGAATTCCTCCGGCACTTTCGCTTCCGAGCGGAGGTTTTCAATAATTTCCCTGAATTCCTCTTTACCTTTTTGCGGTTCGAGATTCTGCCATCTGTCGATCATATCTAGTTTGCATAGATAAGCAAAAACCGCCTCAATAGAAAAGACTTCGAAGAAAGTGGCTTCGTCGAGCCATTTCCATTTGAAAACGTCGATAAGTTTTTCCTTTTTCACGGGGTCCCAGCACTCGACGATTTTGATTATGTCTCCGACATAGTCGTATTCGTTTTTTAGGTCGAAATCCTTAGTATTGTTATTTCTCAACATCTCATTGACGTCATTGTCTCCATAGATGAAGTCAGCGATATTCCATCCTTGTTTTCTGGCAATGAACGCAGTGAGCATATTAGTGAGGTTGAGATTGAGCTCATACCACTCAGCAATGAACTTATTCGGGCATTGCATAGCGAATTGGTAGAACTCGAAAAGCAGTATATCTTCCGGGAAGAAATCCGTTTTGTTTTTATTATAATCGAATTCACGTGCAAAAATAGACATAAACGCAGGATATCTGTGCACATTGAAGTTCATGGTTCTAGCCGACGTTATAAGGTCTTGGAGTTGTTCAAGCGACAAATTTCCCCATTTACCGATTTCCGCATCAGGATTCTTCAGTAGTTTTACGAGGTTGATGCAGTCCTGTTTCAGATAGAAATAGAAAAGGAGTTTTCTATCCTGTTCTGTAAGCACCTCCTCTGTTTGATTTCTGAAGTCCTGTAGTGTGATTTTCGTGCTGTCGGCATCTTCAAGAGAGATATCAGGCACACCAGCCATAAGGCAGTAATAATTCGCCATAGTTTGTTTTATTTATTTGACGAGAGAATTAATAGTTGAAAGCTGAAAGTTGAAAGTTGAATGCAGATAGTTGGGAGTTGAATGGAGAGATTATCAGACGGATAAACGAATTATCGATTAGGAAGTCCTATTCGTTTGTCAGTTATGTTGAAATCGAAATCAGAAAAGCATGTCCACGAGTTGTGGTCTGAGGAATGACTTAAAATAGTCTTCGAATTCCTCTTTTCCGAAATTGACCTTATAGGCTCCATCCGCAGGCTGCACAGTAAAGAGAGTTTCTTTTCCATTGACCTGTTTGATTTCCACTCCTTTATCGAGCAGATTTTTAGCTTTCTTTGCAAAAAGTTCCTTGAGTCCCTTAGCATCTTCAACCGAAATAACAATATCCTCTTGTGCTCCCCATTTTTCAGCCATTTTCAGCATGAATTCCTGCATAAATTTCTTGTCGTCAACCATTTCGGCAACAGTCTGTTTAATGATTTTGTCGGAAACGACGTTAGTCACTTCCGATTTCAGAGCATTAACAGCCTGCTCAGTAAACATCTTGAGTTCAGCTTTTGTATTCTTATCGAGCAGTTGCGCATCGTTTTCCGCCTGGCTTCTGATTTCATCCGCCTGTTTATTAGCCTGGTCGATGATTTGAGCAGCCTGAGCCTGTGCCTCTTCTACGATGGCCTTAGCCTTTTCTTTACCCTTTTCTACGCCTTCGTTAAGAAGTTTTTCGGTTAATTCTTGAATTTTGCTTTCCATTTGAATATAATATTAAAAATTTGTACAAATTTACGCATTTTTATTGAGAAAATCAATATAATCAATTAAAAAGTGGCTAAAAGTCAGAAAAGAAGATATTCGGTTAATGACAAAGTGGTGTAACTGCCATGTAGAAACACAAAAACGGATAGAAACGCCTACAATCTTAGCTTGTGATAATTTGCAGTTTCAATAGGGCGAAAAGATGTATGTCAGAAAAAAATTTTTGACAGGTAAAATAATATTCAATCATTATATTCACTTTTGACGTTATACTTACCTTCGTCAGATTCGCATTCAATCCAAATTGCTCGTAGAGAAAGAGTTTGAGATTTGCGTTTGCGTAAAAAACGATTTGCAAGGGCATTGGGGCGAAGTGCTAAGATTGTGCGGTTGTGGATTATACAAGATGTTTGACTAAAAGCACAAAAAAACTTCTTTTTATGAGTAAAAGGCATACGGGTGTCATAAAGAAGTGCGAGTGACCGTGCTGTGATGAATTACTTGATGAAGAAGCCACCATAAAAAGAAGAAAAAAAACAGTTCATGGGATGAACTGGAAAAAACCGCTTCGCGGAAAAAAGCAAAACCTTCTCACACAACGTCATATGTTGAAAATAAAGGAAAAGTAAGCCCACAACCTTGTCTGGTTTTCAAAAAGCATATAATTAAACCAGTTCGAAGGGTTTACAAAAAGTTTACTGTTCAGCAATTAAAAAACATTCGCCCCTTCATTGCGGTGCTTGTTGACAAAACAAAAGCCCGGGGTTTTGCCCCGGGCTATATGGATATTGGCCATTCGTGCCATCATAATGAGTACAAATATTAAATGTCGTAAGATAAGACCTTCATTTTGAAACGGTAATATTATTATTTTTCAAATTGAGACCGAATGTTTATTCAACAATAATCGGTTTGTATTTAGGCACAAGGGTCTTCATGATGATCCATCCAACGAGGTATGCAACAGCGCAAACGCAGAAGATGATGAAATAGCCCGCCGGTTTTCCTTCGAATCCGGCAAAAGTGAACTGTTCCCCCATATCTTCCGCATGTGTGAAGAGTGCGCCCGCACTCTTCTGGAGTATAAACGAGCCGACACCTCCAGCCATACCTCCGATACCAGTGATTGTAGCGATTGTTGATTTCGGGAACATATCGCCGATAGTTGAGAAGATGTTAGCCGACCAGCTTTGGTGTGCCGCTCCAGCGATACCGATAATAATGATAGGGAACCACGGTGAGAATCCTCCGAGCGGTTGTGCTATCAGAACCAGCAGCGGGAAGAAAGCAAAGATAAGCATGGCCTTCATTCTTCCGGCATAGGGGTTCATTCCCCTATTTATGAACAGAGTAGGCAATTTTCCGCCATAGATACTCAGCATAGTGATTAGGTAAAGGACGAATATGAGCACCATTCCCTCTCCGTCGGTAGGGTTGATATTGAATTGTGACTTGAGGTATGCCGGAGTCCAGAAGAGGAAGAACCACCACACTCCGTCCGTCATGAATTTACCGACGATGAACGACCAGGTCTGTTTGTAATAGAAGCATTTCCAGAAGCTGATTTGCGGTCCTTCGTCGTTAGCGTCTTTCGGGTCGCCGTCAGTTTCAGCATCCTGGTTGATATACGTAAGTTCAACTGAGTTGACCTTTTTATTTTCCGACGGTTTCTTATAAAGGAAGAGCCAGAATCCCATCCATACATATCCAAGAGCACCGATAACTATGAATGCCATCTCCCATCCGAAATGTTTCGCAAGAATAGGAATAGAGAACGGTGCGATTAACGCTCCGACACTTGCTCCACTGTTGAAGATAGCAGTTGCAAAAGCCCTGTCCTTTTTCGGGAAATATTCAGCAGTGACCTTGATGGCAGCCGGGAAGTTACCCGCTTCACCAAGTGCGAGAATACACCTTGCAATGAGGAACAGCCAAACGCTGCATGTAGAGATGGCCAGTAGAGCCACTTCCCCACCCGACTGTTTGAATTGTCGAATGACCTCCAATGCACCTGAGAAGCTTCCGGTCCATTCCCCCACTTCAAATCCCGCAGTGAGAATCCCGCAGAATGCATGTAGAATGGCTCCAGTGCTCCATATAAAAATAGACCACAGATAACCTTTTTTTGTTCCCATCCAGTCGATGAACTTCCCTGCGAAGAGCATGCAAACAGCATAGAAGATAGAGAAAACGGCAGTGATGGTTCCATAACTTTCATCACTCCATCCGAACTCTTCCTGGATTCCCCCTTCTCCCGGATATGTAAGGGATAGCACCTGTCTGTCGAGATAGTTGATTGTTGTCGCAAAGAACAACATTGCACAAATCACCCATCGGTAATTTGTCATTTTAGCAGTTTTTAATGCGCTCATAGATATATAATTGAATTAATAGTTACAAGATGCAAAATTAGTAAAAAAAACACAATACGTCAAAATAAAAATAAAAAATGAGTTGACAAGACGTCAATAATCCTTATTTTCAATGTTGAGCCATTCTCCTCGCGTACATTCCCATTCGATTCCGCACCCGTCGCAGTCGGCATTGATTGGTGGATTTTCTTTTATTATAGAGATCAGTATGCTTTTTGCATTATGGAACCTTCGGAAAAGAGCATCAACAATTCTTTTAGCCAGATGTTCCATAAGTTTGGACGGAATTTCCATCTCATGCTTTATGATATCAAAAGCTTCTCCATAGTTAAGAGTGTCTTTCACTTTGTCGGAGATGAGAGCTTTAGAGAAGTCACAATTAATTTTCACAGAAACGCGGAATTCGTGCCCCACCTTGTTTTCCTGCGCCATGACACCATGATAAGCGAAGAATTTGAGTTTAGAGAGTATAATTGCCTGATTCATTTATAATAATAATTAAAAGTTTTCTGGAGTTTAGTAAACGTAGTATTGTAAGAGTTTAAACGTTGGTTTTGTATTATGCTTTTGCCCTTTCAGGGTGAGCGTCATTCTGCAATTGTCCCCCAGGGCGTTGCCCTGGGCTATGTGCTTGTTGGCCTTTCAGGCCGTGTGGACACCGGCGTTTCAAAAATCAGAAGCCTAAATAAGGTTATTTAATCCAGAGATTTATAGTTGTTTTAAAAAAAATCAGCGCATGAGTCGTGACTCGATGCGCTGAACAAGAAAATATATAGAAATGGAATGAATGAACAGTTTTTCCGGTCGTTATGCAATGTTTGTGCTTATCCGCATCTTGACGCTCCACAAGTTTTGCATATCAGACATCCTTCCTGATAAACGAGAGTTTCGTTTCCACAATTCGGACATTTTTGTCCCTTAGCTTCAGTTCCGTCCTGTACATATTTCTTAAGAGCTCTTTCAACACCGTTTTTCCATGTATTAATGCTTTCGCTTTCAAGCTGTAGAGAGCTTACGAGTTTCAGCACATTAGTAAGCGGCATTCTATATCTGAGCACTCCCGAGATCAATTTTGCATAATTCCAATATTCCTTATTGAATTTCTCTGAGAGTCCTTCGATTGTAGTTTTATATCCTCTTCTGTTAACGAACTGGAAGTCGTAGCGTTTAGTACCATTTTCATCGATATTCTTGATAATGTGTCCCTTGAGCACAGTTTTCGGCAGTGCGATACCATCTTCATCATCGAGCACACCCGTAAATATCTCATAAGGATATCCGTCGAGCAATCCGACGAAAGCGACCCATTTTTCCTTGTTATTCTGGAATCTGACGACATCGCAATCCAGGCTCTTCGGACGAATTTCCGTTACCTGTGGCATACAAGAGGCGGGAGTGCCGTTATCGAGTTTCTTTTCGCTCTTCTTGCTTGTTGACACAAGAACTCCAGCTCTGGACCCGTCTCTGTAGACCGTACATCCTTTACATCCCGATTTCCAAGCCTCGACATACAATTCGTTGACCAGTTCTTCAGTGACGTTGTTCGGCAGGTTGATAGTGACGGAGATGGAATGATCCACCCATTTCTGAATAGCGCCCTGCATTCTGACTTTCTCGTGCCAGTCGACGTCATTAGCCGTAGCTTTATAATAAGGTGATTTGCTGACGAGTTCGTCGATTTCCTCTTGTGTATATCTTTTTGTGATATCGAGGCCGTTCACCTTCATCCAAACGAGGAATTTAGGGTGGTAAACGATATATTCTTCGAACGAGTCGCCGCTCTCGTCGACGAAATCGACATGTACGTTAGTGTCGTTAGGGTTCACCTTTCTTCTTCTCTTATAAACCGGCATGAATACGGGTTCGATTCCGGAAGTAGTCTGGGTCATTAGGCTTGTTGTTCCAGTCGGCGCAATGGTAAGACATGCGATGTTTCTTCTGCCATATTTCACCATGTCGTCATAGAGTTGTTGATCAACCCCTTTCAATCTGTTGATGAATGGGTTATCCTTTTCTCTCTGCGGGTCGTAGATGTCGAACGCACCTCTTTCCTTAGCGAGCAGCACAGAAGACTTATATGCTTCAACCGCCACATTCTTATGCACTTCAGTAGAGAAGTAGGTAGCTTCAGGCGTTCCGTAAGTAAGTCCCATAGCTGCAATCATATCCCCTTCAGCAGTGATACCCACTCCTGTTCTTCTTCCCCTTCTACTCTTGTCATAGATTTTCTTCCACAGATGCATTTCAGAGCCTTTCACCTCTTCAGATTCAGGATCGGACTTGATTTTTTCCATGATTTTCTCAATCTTCTCGAGTTCGAGGTCGATGATGTCGTCCATGATTCTTTGTGCACATGCGACATGTTTTTTGAAGAGTTCGTAATTGAACTCCGCATGTTTAGTAAACGGGTTCTCGACGTAAGAATAGAGGTTGATAGCGAGCAGACGGCAAGAGTCGTAAGGGCAGAGAGGAATTTCTCCGCACGGGTTTGTAGAAACGGTTCTATATCCGAGGTCAGCATAGCAGTCGGGAATAGACTCTCTGATGATAGTATCCCAGAAGAGAACTCCCGGTTCAGCAGACTTCCATGCGTTATGAACAATTTTCTTCCACAGTTCAGCCGCATTGATATCCTTTTTTACCAAAGGATTTTCCGCATCGACAGGGAACTGTTGTGTATAAAGTCCGTCGGAGGTAGCCGCCTTCATGAATTCGTCATCGATTTTGACAGAAACGTTAGCTCCAGTGACTTTACCTTCAGTCATTTTAGCGTCGATGAAAGACTCCGAATCAGGGTGTTTGATAGAAACAGAAAGCATGAGTGCTCCCCTTCTTCCATCCTGAGCCACCTCACGCGTGGAGTTAGAGTATCTCTCCATGAATGGCACCAATCCGGTAGATGTAAGAGCCGAATTCTTGACAGGCGAGCCTTTCGGTCTGATATGCGAGAGGTCGTGTCCAACCCCCCCCCTTCTTTTCATCAGCTGCACCTGTTCCTCATCGATTCTGATGATAGCTCCATATGAATCGGCATCCCCATCAAGTCCGATGACGAAGCAATTTGAGAGCGAAGCGACCTGGTGGTTGTTGCCAATACCGGTCATAGGGCTTCCAGCCGGAATGATATACTTGAAATGGTCCAGAAGGTCAAATACCTGCTGTGCCGACATAGGGTTCGGGTATTTTTGTTCAATTCTGGCAATTTCATTAGCAATACGCCAATGCATATCGACCGGTGATTTTTCATAAATCTTTCCAGCCGAATCTTTCATGGCATATTTATTGACCCAAACTCTAGCGGCCAATTCATCACCGTCGAAATACTTAAGGGACGCCTCATAGGCTTCCTCATAGGTGTAGTTATTAATGTCTTCCATTGTCAGAAAAAGTTTAATTTCATTATCAGCAAGTCCAAATCCCCACTTTGGATATTCATCAGCCATTGGTGCATTAAAGGTTGTCAAAGCCTATAAAAAAGGGCAAAGCAATCCTAAACAGCGAAGGCTGTCTTTTTGTTAAATCTGAAAAAATCTTTAGTTAAAGGACTGTAGATGCAAATAACTTTTAATTTATTGATAGTTGTCACAAATTGATAAGAGGAAAAGTAAACTCAGGTTCTCCAACCCGTACTTAAATCCGCTTAGTAAAATTATGGAAATTACCAACAGCGACAAATTCGTTACAAATTTACAAGAGTATTTCGAATAAAACAAGACAAAGCCTGAAAAGTTATCGACATATTGAAAAGTTATGCACACCCTAAAATTATCTCATTGATTTGCAGGGTGTTGATTTTTATTAAATGATTTTGATGTTGTCAAAAAAAAATATAACAATAAAAATAAAAACCCAATAAAAGTTTGCTATTCAGAGAAAAAATAGATATTTTTGTAAAGTTAAAAATGAAATAAAACGAACAATTATGACAAAGATTAAAGACCGTAGGACCATCCGCAAATACAGCGACAAGCCGGTAGACGAGAATTTGATTACCCGTCTGTTGGAGACCAGCAGCCGTAGTGCGACTATGGGTAACATGCAATTATACAGTGTTGTAGTAAGCCGTGAACCATCTATTAAATCCTCCTTATCGCCTCTTCACTTCAACCAGCCGATGATAAACGCTCCAGTAGTATTGACCTTTTGTGCCGATTTTCACCGTTTCAGCAAATGGTGTGAACATCGCGATGCATCACCGGGTTATTCCAATTTTCTGTCGTTCCTGAATGCAGCAAGCGACACCTTGTTATTTGTTCAGTCGTTTTGCACATTAGCAGAGGAAGAAGGTTTGGGAACCTGTTACTTAGGTACTACATTATATAATCCGGAAGGCATAATAGACGTCCTTCATCTTCCACGTCTGACCTTCCCCATATCCACTATATGTGTCGGCTGGCCGGATGAGAATCCCGCTCAGCCCGACCGTCTTCCGATAGAAGGCATCATTCACAAAGAATTGTACCAAGACTACAGCTCATCGGACATTGACCGTCTTTATTCATTAAAGGAATCACTGGCAGAGAACAAGGAATTTGTCCGCATAAACGGCAAAAGCACTTTAGCTCAAGTATTTACCGACTGCCGTTATACGAAGAAAGACAACGAGATGATGTCGGAAGGAGTTTTAAAGGCTTTGCGCCGGCAAGGCTTTTTGTAATACAAGTTTCGCAAGTTCACTCACCTCAGTATTTAAAGAGCTTAAACGTTGATTATTTGTAATGCTTTTGCCCTTTCAGGGCGGGTTCCATGCAACACAATTCCCCAGGGCGTTGCCCAGGGCTATGGGCAGTTGGCCTTTCAGGCCGTTTACGTACAGGCGCTTCTTAATTTGCGAAACTTGAATTTTTGTAATGCTTTTATTGCTTTCCGGTAAACTTTTTGTAAACCCTTCAAACTGGTTTACTGATATGCTTTTTGAAAATCAGACAAGTTTGTAGGCTTACTTTTCCATTGTTTTCAACATATGACATTGTAGAACATTTGAGAAACGCTCCCATTACTAGTGCAATCAAATGAAGGTAAGAATAACGTCAAAAGGTAGAATAAAATGATTGAATATTTATTTACCGGACAGCAATATAATGCTTTAAATATTTAGACAAAAAAAAGAGCCGAATGGCTCTTTTTTTGTGCAAAATTGCATTAGAAGTATTATTAAATATTAATCATTTTTTCAATAGCCTCGATATCCGATTTAGTTTGGGGCTCGGTGTCAAGTAAATTATTAACCTGCTTAATAGAGTGAATCACAGTAGAATGGTTTCTGCCCCCAATATTCTTACCGATTTGCACATGTGAATCGTCGGTGAACTTATTAGCGAGATAAATTGCGATTTGCCTGATGTATACGATTTCCTGTTTTCTGCTAGTGGAGCAAAGCACTTCGTCGTTGACATTGAAATATTTGCAAACAGCCTGTTTCACTTCTTCAGTAGTGATTTTTTCCTCTTTCTTCTCAACGTAGTTCGGCATAATCTTGTCGACGAGCTGCTTAGAGATATCACAGTCGTAAACCACAGAGAAAGCGATAAGAGAGCGTATCACCCCTTCGAGATCTCTGATATTATTATCTATATTATTAGAAATATAGTCGATAACATCTTCCGGAATCTGCAGTCCTTCCTTTTTGACTTTGCTCAAAAGAATTTTCTTTCTGAGCGCCTTAGTAGGTTTTTCGATTTCAGCCTGCAATCCCCACTTGAATCTGGTAAGCAGTCGGTCTTCCAATCCGTCGATTTTGACAGGTGGTCTGTCTGCAGTAAGAATGATTTGTTTACCGTTCATGTGGAGATGGTTGAAAATGTGGAAGAAAGTGTTTTGTGTAGCAGTTCTTCCGGACAGTTCCTGCACATCATCCAGAATCAAGACATCAATAGTCTGATAGAAATTGATGAAATCATTCGTTTTGTTTTGTCTGACTGAATCGGTGTATTGCACAGTAAAGAGATGGGCAGAGAGATAGAGCACTCTGAGGTTCGGATGTATTTCCTTGATATTCCATCCAATCGCATTGACGAGGTGTGTTTTTCCACATCCAGAAGGTCCGAAAACGAAGAAAGGGTTGAAAGTTTTAGCCGGGTTAAGCGCAATTGCCATACCAATAGATCTGGCAAGCTTGTTGCTATCCCCTTCAATGAAATTGTCGAAATTATATCCTGGATGGAGCTGTGAGTCGAGTTCATCCGGCATAGGTACGATAGGTTCCGGCGTTCTGTTCGCAGCTGAAACATTTCCATTAGCAGGTTTTGGATGATTCTGTGACTCCACCAGAATTTGGTTATCCGGTCTTTTCAGGACAGTAATGCTATAACTGAGATTAATTTTCTTTCCGAAAACTCTCTTAAGTGTAGCACCGATAAGACTGACATACTCGTCTTTTTCAAGCATGTCGAAGATGAATTGACTAGGAATGGACAATATGAGCGTGTCGTTGGCATAAGATTTGAATTCAGTATATGCAAACAACATGTCGTACTGTTCTTTGGAAACATTTTGCCTTATAATCGTACGGCATTGTTCCCATTTTTGTTGTGGGTCAAATTTCATCTTATTAAAGTTAGTAATATGATTAGTCAGGTATGACTTCTCTTTCCATAATTTTACAATGCAAATTTAGCACATTTTTTTAATTTTGGCAAAATTAAAAAAAGTGTAAAAATGTGGGGTCAAAATAATATATTCCTTTTCAACAATTTACAAATTATATAACAAAATAGAGTTTGGTATCAAAAACAAGGTGTAAATAACTAAACAATAATAAGTTATTCAATTTTACACATTAAAAATGCGTATAAATCACAGGGTAAAAAAAGTTTTCAAACCATTGAAATTAATAGATTTTTAAAAGTGTAAAAATGCCAATTAAAACCGTTTTCTTATTTGAAATAATTTTAAATAGAGGGTATTTATGGCAGGTAAAAGAGTGTAACAGAATTGTAATAAATGGGGGGGGGTGATTTTGATGGAATTCGGGTATATTTAGACGAAAAAACAGTACTGCATAATATCCGCAGAAAATCGGACAAGAATAATAAAATACTTACCCCCAGAGCGATGCCCCGGGGTATGTGCTATTGGCATTTTATGCCGTATACACAGAGTATTTCAAAAGTTAAGAAACTTCTTGTATAATTATTTTTTTCCGAAGATGGAGAAATGTACGTATCTCTTAGGATTGTTTTTCAGGTCTTGCAATAAAAGAGTGGCACTTTGAAGTGTTGAGTCGAGCTGGTTATACACCTCCGGGTTGTTCAAGAGTTTTCCGAGTGATGAATCCTGGCTTGACAAAGAAGAATTGATAGAAGCTGTCAGTCCATTGAGTTGTATTACGGCGTCGTTGATGTTATCCACCAGCTGTTTAAATTCGGTATGTGCCAATTGGTTAGTGGTATTGCTCAAGTTATCCCCAATATTATCAAGATTATTCAGGACTTTAGGCATGTCGTTTTCAATTTGCCTACAGATGTTATTAATAGACTGTGTAGACTTATTCAGGTTATCAATAGCCTGTCTGGCCTCCTCCATAATTGCATTTGTCCCACCTGCAGTATTAACGAGATTTTGGGATACGGTTTTGAAATTGCCGGACACATCTCTGAAGTCATTAATAATATAAGGTATACCTTTAGTAGAGTTGTCAATATTTCCAGTGATTTCCTCAACGTTGTAAAGCGAGTTGTTGATAGCGGGATTTTGGAGTATGAAATTGACATTATTGAGAAGAGTGTCGACCTTTCCCATCACCCCTTCCACCTTAGGCATGATATCCCCCGCAGCCGAAATCAAGTCGGTAGAAAGCGCTCCATATATAGTTTCATTGACATTGAGGAATCCATTTTTGTTAGGTGCGAGAATTATTTTGAGTTGTGGTGCACCGAGCATTTCCTTAGTCAGAGTAGCCGTACTTCCTTTGGTGATTTTGACATTATCATCGAGTTCGACTTTAACCTTGACTTTCTGTTGTTCAGAATTGAATGTAACATCCGCAACAGTGCCAATAACGACACCGTTAGCAGTGACTTTTGAAGCCACAGCCAATCCGTCGACATCGTCCATTATGACATATAAGATGTTATTCGATTTTCCGAAGTCCATTCCTTTAAGGAAAATGGCCCCCACATAAATAATAATGACAGACAGAATTGCCGTTAGCGCTATTTTAACTTCTTTAGTAAAAAACTTCATACTTTTCGACCGATCGGGTTAAACACACGATTTATAATATTCCACAATGGCTTTATAAATAGCCATGGCCATTTTGTTTCTACCCTCTTTAGACATAAGGAACTTTTCTTCAGAATCGGTAGATATAAATCCGACTTCGATGAGTACAGATGGCATATATGTTTGTCTGAGTACCAACAGATTAGCCTGTTTCACTCCCATATCTTTCCTACCGGCATAATTGACCATTTGTTTTTGGCACATTTTAGCAAACCTGACACTTTCCTTCATGTCTCTGTCCTGCATGATTTCGAACATGATGTCGTTTTCAGGCAAACTGCTGTAATGGTATTTTCTTTCGCCGTTTCTTTCGTACTTGATTACAGAGTTTTCCCTTTTTTCCACTTCAAGATTTGTGTTCGCAGTGTTAAGGCTAAGGGTATATGTCTGTACCCCTACCGGCTGTCGGTTAGGGTCTCTATCAATAGCATTAGTGTGAATAGAAACGAAAAGGTCGGCTTTCGCCTGATTAGCGATTTGCGCTCTACGGCCGAGTTCGACAAAGACATCTTCTTTTCTGGTGTAAATTACTTTGATATTAGGTTGATTCGCCTCAAGCAATCTTCCGACTTCGAGCGTAATGGCGAGGTTGATGTCTTTCTCCATATTAGAGTTGACAGAGCCAACCGCTCCTGCATCTTTCCCTCCATGTCCAGCATCGAGCACGATGAGGAATTGTTTTTGAGGGTCATGCGGATAAATTTTCGCAAAGGACTGAATTGCTACGATGGCCAAAAAGAAACATATTAGACGTATTCGCATAGCCAAGGTGTTTTAATTGTGGCAAAGTTACACATTTTTTTATAAATTAATAAAACAAGAAAGCAAAAAATAAGTTAATAATATAAAAATGCGGAAAAAAAGCCTTATCTTTGCGTAATCTGAAAAAGTTGAGCCCATGAAGTTGATATTATTGACCCCTCCAGATTTTTTTGTAGAAGAGCATATCATATTGAACGCCTTGTTTGACGAAGGTTTAGACATGCTTCACATCCACAAGCCAGGAAGTGAGCCCGTTTATTGTGAGCGTCTGCTGAAGTTAATAGACAAGAAATGGCGTAAGAAGATCGTTACTCATGAGCATTTCTACCTGAAGTCGGAATTCAAGTTGAACGGCATTCACTTGAGTCCACGTAATCCGATCCCACCAAAGAAATACAAGGGTCATGTGAGTTGCACCTGTCAGTCTTTCGACACACTGGTTCGTCGCAAAAGCATTTGTGACTATGTTTTTTTAAGTCAGATATATGACGGCATAACCAACAAGTCGCTGACCTCATCTTTCAGTGAAGCCGAGTTGGAAGAGGCAGGCAATCGTGGCATCATAGACAGCAAGGTGATGGCTTTAGGCGGTATTTCGTTGGATACAATCGAGACCTTGAAATCCTATAATTTCGGTGGTTGCGTGATATACGGTGACATATGGAAGCGCTTTGATTTCCATTCATCATCGTCATATAAAGGAGTGATAAATTATTTCAAGCTATTAAAGCGCAAATGCGAATGAGCCGATTATGAAATTCCTCAGTTTATTACATCTACACGTCACATTCCTGTCATGTTTGTTATGCATAAATGTGCATGGCCAGACGATTCCAGAAGATTCAGCAAGACTGAATGTCCTGCGTTTTCTTAATCAGAACGAAAACTTCTATTCCAAACATCGCATAGGTGGAGCAAAGCTATCCCCCGTTCTCAGTTACCGTGGTCATGGATTTTACGCCTTTGATTTAGGGAATGGATTTGTGCTTGCGAGCCGAACAAAGAGTTTGCCTCCGATTTTAGGTTATTCCGACAGTGGAAGTTTTTCTTCAGCGTCATCCAGTGCCTGTTTCCGTTCTTTTATCAAGCAATACGAACAGGAGTATCGTCCGGATTTCCGCATATACAAGCCTTCCAATGTGTCAGAAGAGGTATTGCCGTTGTTGTCAGACCGTTGGCATCAGTATGAGCCCTACAACATACTATGTCCATATTCGGCTGAAGGTGAGAGTCGTTGTGTTGCCGGCTGCGTAGCTATATCCATGGCAGAGTTGATGAACTATTACAAGTATCCATCTCAAGGCACAGGTTATTTAGAATATAACGACTCAACAGGCAGCGGCATGATTCTTCACACCGATTTATCCGACCACAAATATTCATGGTCAGAGATTCTTAACGACTATACCGAAGCCTACAGCGAATCGTCAGCTCAATCTGTAGCTCAATTAATATACGACTGTGGTGTTTCAGTAAATATGCGTTATGGTCAGGAATCGAGCGGTGCATCGATAATCCGCCAGCCGATAGCCTTGGTAAACAATTTCGGCTATGACGAAGGCATGCAACTCTATTACCGCAATTTTTTCGATCAGGTGAGTTGGGATTCCATAATGTTCAATGAGCTGAACGAAGGTCGTCCGATTCTAGTAGGCGGCTGGACCGGCGGTGGTGGTCACAGTTACGTATGTGACGGTTATGACAAGAACGGTCTTTTTCATTTGCGTATGGGTTATCCGGACAATGCCGCCACCGGTTATTACTATTTCACATGGTCGACCCCCGACCTTCTTCCATGGCGGGACATAAACAGTCCTGAGGCAGGTTTTAATGTCCTTCAAAGCATTCTGGTAGGTATAAAGCCGAAGGTACCTGGCATTGCAAGCCGTCAGCGCTACATATACTGTTTTTCCTCCATCAAGAAAAAAGAAGAATCTTCTGAGCCTGTTACATTGGGCAGTCCGACTGAGATATGCGTATATGATTTAAGTAATTGCGGTTGGAATCATCATTCAGGCCTTGTAGGTATAGCGTTGAAGTCGAGAAGTGACGGTCGTTCCACAGACAAGAGGACGACCCGCATACTTTACACATATGACCATGAATTTGCCTTAGAGGAATTGACAGACAGCACATACAGCGACACAATACTCATAACGATACCAGAAGATTTATCTCCAGGTACATATAGAATAGTGCCCGTATATGAAGAGAACGGCGAATACATAGAGGCCCGTACCATGGTTGGTGTCCCCAACAATCTTCAGTTGCATGTTTCGGAAGGTGTAGCAGAATTGTCGTCTCCTTCCGACGAATACAGTGAATTATCGATAAGTGACTTGTATTTTCCATCTGAGATATACCGCAACACCAGTCCTGAATTCGGTTTCCGCCTTCACAACATGGGAGCTGAATATTCCGGTCGTTTGTATATAAGTCTTTACAACGACACGAATCCGAGTCACAATAACATATTCTGCATACAGGGAGTGTCGATAGAATCCGGCGAGATTCAGGATTACAAATTTGTCAGAACAAGCATTCTGAATTTTCCGTTGGGCGAGTTTCATCTACGGATATTGTCGGACGAATCCCTTCTGAACGACACCTTGAATGTATTATACGATGATCCTGCTCGAGCTATAAAAGTACTACCCTCCCCGACCTCTATAGAAATGACGGAATCAGACACTTCAGATTCTCATAAAATCAGATATTATGATTTAAGCGGCCGTGAGGTTCGTCAGAATTCACTCATTCCTAATAGTATATATATAGAGTTGTTGCCAAATGGGGGAGCAAGGAAACGAGTGTTAAAATAAGTCTTCATCAATCAGAATTGCTCCCCCTCGTTCATTAGTGCTTAATGCGTTAGAATTCTATTTATTTCAGTTGTAAAGGGTATGAAATAGAAATGCCTGTTTGGTCGGCTTTAAAAGCGTGTGCCCTTACGAAAGCCCCTAAAGCCAAGCCATTGAGTTCAGGTATATGGTATTTCAACCCGATAGTTTCATAGAACGGTTGTTCGACGTTTTTCGCCTTATGTCCGTGTTGTTTGAACAGATATACACCCAATGACATTGCGAGTGAGAGGTTGTGATAGAACACCTCATGTTTGCCAGAAAATCCAATAGAGATGGGGCTGTGCTTGTCGGAATACCCGTTATGATGGTCCATTTTTCTAACATGATCCATATAACTCAAATAATAGAGGTCAATACCAAATCCCGACGCCCATCTTCTAGCATATCTTTTCATATAATCAGCCTTGAGCGTATAGACGGTATAATACTTGAAGTCGTCGGTTCTATAGTCTTTCTCCCCTGGAGGAGTGTTAAACTGTGTCTGAACCCAATCCTCATAGAGAGTTTTGAGTCCGATGTCGACAGAGAAGTTGAGATATTTTGTTTGTTTGAATTCCTGCGAGTTATTGAACTTATCCTTATCGAGGAGTTTTTGATAATATGGGTAGTATACAAGAGCGAGCATAGGTCCGATGGCATTAGACCCTTTATTCGGTCTGCCTAGAGTTCCGCTGCTATGGTGATTGAAATCGATTCCCGCTTTTATTCCCCAATCATGATGTATCCGATAAGTTGCGTGCATTCCAGCCCCGAAATATATAAGAACGTTGCTTCCAATCATGAGGTTGTCGACTTGGTTTTCCGGATTATATTTCAGTCGAGAATATCCAACTCCTATATTGAAAGCATAATCGACTTCCCACCTGTTGTTTCTTAAGAGCGGTCTTTCGAATGAAGCGTAAGCAGAAATGGAGTTTCCCAGTGTTGAGAAATAGTCGACAGCCTTTCCCATACCGAGTGAAGGTCCGTCTTGTCGATGGAATTTGATGTTATTATAGAAATTATAGTTGATTCCAATCGCGAATGTAGGGTATCCGAAATCATGTGCAAACGGGTCTTGTTGTTCTGGGGTAGATACTTTTCTGAATTGCATTCCTGCGGTAAACACATTATGGTTATGAATGATTTCCCTGATTTCAGCGTCCATAGTAGGTATCAACGCAGGGTTTGCCGTAAACTGTACTCCCCAATTCTTGATAGAGTCGTTGATTTCAGCTCTGATATAGCAGATTCCTCTATTAGCTATAAATATGATTATCAGTAATAGTTTATTAAAATTCATAATTATCTGTATGCATTAATTACATGTATGATCCAAGGAATCCAAAACAGAGATACATGAGCAAAGATTCTGCAGATTGAATCAGAGTCATTCCATTCATAGGCCTCAGTTGCTACATAGTCAATAACAGCGAATAGCTGAGCCGCAATAATGAATGTGATGAAATATTCCGCTATGTTGACAATAAGTTTGACCATTGCTTTCATCATATCCTCAAAGTTGACAAATCTTCCAGATGCATATCCAAATGTTACAGCCAATGCGATGACGCTCATCAATATAATTGGTATTATCCCATGTTGTAGTGGTGAATTACGGAACGTACCGAACGCAGTCATCAACATGTTTCCCGGCAACAGGTATAAAGTGATAGCGATAGCCATAAAAACCATAGCCAGCATAGCCACAACCATGTAGGCTCTTTTCTGTTTGAGATATATTTTCTTTTTCTTGAGGTTAAGAATTTCGGATTCAGCCACAATACTGACAGTGCATGAAATCAAGATCACATATTCCCAAGGTGCGTTCTTGATGTTATTCATGAAATTTGCGACGAACCACCTGAATCCGTCTTGTGTGATGAGATTATTCATTCTCCAATCGTATACATTAGCAATCCATGATATAACAGTAATGATAATGATTGCCAGTGCAAAGACCACAGGAATAATGTTTATGATTTTCTTCATATCATTCGTCGTCGGGTTCGAGTCTGTCGACATCAAGAATTCTGAGTTGAATAGCTTTAGTAACAAGTCGAGTGGCATTAACTCCGTTAACTCTTTCATTAGTTGTAAATAATTTGTTGACGAGTTCGTTTTGTCTTTTTTCGAGCGACTTGACGCCAAAAGGCATAGCTCTGAGTTGTGCGATCATGTCTTTAGTATATCCGAGAGCAAGATGCCTGAGGAATCTTTCGTCGTATTCGTCAATATCATAATCAACTACCGCCTCCTGTTTTTTTGTTTCGCTCATGACAGCTTTTTTGAACCTGTCGAGAATTTTTTCGAGAATAGGCTGATTGAAAACGAGTCTCTTTCCGTCCATCACGCTCATGACATCGGTTTTAGTAAGCAATTCTCCGCTTTTAAGAATGATACCATCAGCTCCCGCATCCAGTACGTCGATCCAGAGTTTTTCGTTAAGAGTTTCTCCTGTGAAAATGAGAATATGAAGATCCTTATGCATTTTCCTGAGTTTTCTGCATATCTCGACTCCTATAGTAGTAGAGCCTTCGAGTCCGAGGTCGAGCAGTACGAGGTCCGGAATCTCTTTTTTCATCAGAATCCAGAAATCGTTCTCGTTTTGTGCAGTCCCAATGATTTTCGCCTGCGGGATGTCGTTTCTGAAAATTTCTTCAGTGCCTTTTAGTTCGAGTTTTACATCCTCAACAATGATAACTTTAAAATTCTCCATATAATATTAAAATCTATATAAGTTTCAAATTTCCGTTTTATTTCTATTCGCAGGAATAGTGAATGTAACCCTTATTCCTGTTCCATCCTCCAAAGCCTGCTCAACAAAGATTCTGCATCCCCTTCTCACGTGTTCGTCGTGTTCTCTGACAATTTGCTTAGCCAAAAGAAGCTGTGCACCCTTCAGTTTATCGTTAACCTTGTCGTATTTAAGCACTTCAGGATAGAAAAGCGTCTTAATTTCCTCTTTATCGAGAGAGTGATTCTGGAACTCGAATGCAAACTTAATAAAATCCTCTGACTTATCAAAACAAACGTCCAAAGAGCCTTCTTTTTTTTCATCCAGAACAGCTTCAACAACATTTTCGATGAGGTAGGCCATCATGGTTTCATCAGCAATGATCTGATTATTCTTGTTTAATTCATATTTGTCAGATTGGATGTTGAGTTTTATATCGGCATTAAATATTCTGTTGTACTTTCTGATATTTTTTTCGATCACATCTTTCACGTTCGCCAGTTCTATAATTTTTCTTCTGAACATAGGTTTTACGATTTGCTTCGCCGCGCAATCCCCAAGAATTTTAAACACCTCCTTATAATAAGTGATGAGTTCGTACATAGTGTTGACATCTTCGATATACGAATTGTCCTCATCATTCCTGATTTTATCCTCCATTTTGTCGGCAATCTGCTTAATTCTGTTGGGATAGTACATGGTTTCGTGCTTGATAGTAGAGAGCGTGTTGTCGATTACAAGGTTCTGAACGTGCACGATATTCCCTTCTCTTTCCGTTTTTCTCTTTTCGTCCTGTATCAGTTCGATATTCTCGTTGATTTTCTCCATTCTTATAGAAGAGAAATACATATTGACAGCCGTATACTGTGCAATCATATTGAACAGTTTGTCGTCTCCCTCGTTGTTGTTGACATTATGCAGTGCGAAGGCGATAGCCCCAATACAATTATCCTGTTCGGTGATTAGAGGATAGATTCTGGTTTTCCCTTCGTCAAGAATATATTTTTCCTTTTTTTCTACAGCATCCTTTAGCACCGGCTTGATATAATCAGGCAAAGAGAATCCATCCGAGCAAACAATAGTGTCCTTTCCAATCATAACCCCCACTCCATCCGTTCTTCTGATATTGTCCATACCGTCCTGAATGATACCCGCGATTTTCTTTTCATCGTTGTTGTTGAAAATTCTCCTGTTAAGTTCAAGAATTTGTCTGAGCGCAAATGTAGGTACAATGTTATTATGGTAATAAATGAAAAGGAAAATGATTATACCCATAATGACAAGGACAATCAAGACGACAAAAAGCGTTTTATGGTTGTCAATAGTTTTTCTGGTTTCGTCGCATCTTTGCTCCATAGACACGTCGGAAGTCATTCTCTTATAGAGCCTATGATAAATTTCATTGTTATAATTATAGAGTTTAATGTCGTTGAGTGCCATAGCCGCAATAGCAGCTTCGTTTCTGATGTCGAGAATGGTGTGATAATCCGTTTGGAATCCGGAGTTCCAGAGGTCAATATCGGGCATGTTGTTATCATCATAAAGTGAAATGATGAATTTCGCATCTTTCACATTATCGGTGTAGTATTGGTTAAGAGCAGCACAAGCAGAGTCGACACATTGGAGTGTATTCTCCCATTGTTCATTAAGATTGTTCTCATATGCCAATTCAGCAAAGTAATTGGCTTTATTTATTAGGGGGTGGTCGGGTCTTCCGCTAGCTCTTGCATGCACGGAATCCAAAGGAACGAAGTGCTGATTCCATTCATAATTATTAGCAATGAAGCTGGAATCCGGATTATCGGCAAATGCATTAGCAGTCAAGCAAGACATAAACAATGCAATCAGAACTTTAGCAGTTCCAGTTTTAGGCAGTCGGAAAAAGAACTTACTACCTTTTCCAATCTGGCTATCGACTCCGAAGTTGCAAATTTTGAAGAAGTCGCTTGTCTTCTTGTATTTTTCAATAATTCCCTTGCAGTTAAGGATTCCGAATCCGAATCCCTTGTTTTTCTTGAGTTCGCTGTCGTTTTGGTCACCGATTTTACTGGAATCATAGACTTTTTCCTGCATAATTGTGTTGACGTCGTCCTGTGACATTCCCCTCCCCTGATCCTGTACAATTATATCGACAAACTGTTCGTTTTCCTGTGTGAAAAGTTTTACGGTTCCTCCCTTATCAGAATATTTTCGGGCATTATCAAGCAACGTGTTCATCATGAACAGCGTCAGCGCCCTATCAGCCTTAACAATTGCATTAGTATTTCCTACAGATAAAGTAATGCCCTTAGCCGTAAACAGCCTGCTGTTTTTTTCCATAATATCGAAGAGAGGCTTTAGTTCGAACTTCTCGACATTAAGTGCCACTTCTCCTTGTCGGATTTTGATCCAATTAGCCAGAATGTCGTTATAAAGATTGATTCTCTGAATCAATTCGTTAATATATTCCAGTTTTTCATTTATTATTTTCTTGGTGTCACCATCATTTTCATTGTCTTTGAGTCTGTTAATATCTTTTTTCAGTTTTTCCACCTGATTGACGGCTCTGTCGAGGAAAGGCGAAATAGCATATACAATAGCAAGACAAGTGGTTTTGTTGATATATTGTCTTTTTTGCTCTTCCAATCTTATTTCCTTGGAAATTTTCTCTGCGTTAACCATTTCCTGTTTCTCTTCAAGGAAAGAGAAGTCCTCATCGGTTTTTGTTCTCCATTTCTGCATTTCGTTCTCAACGGCCTTCTTTTCCTTGAGATAGTTTTTAAAGAAGTTTTGTCTGATTTTCTTTGCGATGAGATATACCATGAAGATGAAGATAATAATAAGAGCAAGTGCAAGAATCATATATTGATTCAAATCTTTCTGTTCCTTCTTCAGATTTTGGAACTGCTGTTCAATTTTCAGGTCTTGTCGTGTTTGCTCTAGCAGATCGAGATATACGTTTCTGTTGAAGAAGCAGTCGGCTTTAGAATCCGTCAATGCATATACGAGGCTGAGATGTTCTCTGACATCCATAATCCATTCAGGCACACAAACAACTCCATTGATTATCCATTTTTTTTCGATAGAAACGGAATCATTGTATTGTGGGTCGTATTCAGGTTTCAGAAGCACTCCGTCATCATCTACTATCTTGTGATGCTGGTTAATGCACTCGAGGGCTTGTTTCATATTATCAAGCGCAGCTTGCGGTTCATTATTCTGAATGAAATAATCAGCAGCGGCAATATAAGTTTGAGAAATATCAAAAAGTGAGCCATACTGTTTGAATTCATCAAGTACGAATTCCGCTATTTCAATCGGCAATATATTATTGTCGATTGAATCAGGCATTTTAATGATGTTGTGTTTGATATAGAAGACATCTTCGGGAGTGTAATTATTCGGTTTCGCGAGGTCTTCAGATATAGTAGACAATGATTTAGCCAGTATATATTTTATATCTGCGTTATAGGCCAGTGCAGCGGCTTTTAGTAGATACTTGACATTTTCCTTAGGCCTTTTATTGTCAACAAATCGAGTATTTCCCATTAAGAAATATAGCATTGCCTCCTGTGCAGTGTCGTTTTCTACGAGATAGAAATTGTTTTTTACAAATTGCAAGTCCTCCGATTCTTTTTGTTCCTGTCTTGTGTAGTAGTTATATACCGAATTAGCGAAATAGAATTCAGAAACGGCGAAATTCCAGATATAGCGCTGTCTTTTAGTCATGAGCTGAATATCCTGTCTTATTCTTCTCATTTTTTCAGACGCCTGATTATAATAGATGAAGAACTCATTGTTTTCGGACCTTCTCTGGCAAATTCTCATCATAATGACATCTGCGACAAGTGCATACAACTGATTTTCAGAATTATCGATTACCTGTTTCAGAATATTCTCAGCAGGAATATAATCCAGTCGCATATACTTAGCGAAAGCTATGTGGCAAAGCGCCTCGTATTTACCGTCGTCATAATTATTTTGTTTCTCATATTGTATAGCGAGATTAGCAAATTTTTCGACTGAATCGAGAGATACATAGTGATATTTGTATGCGAGGTCATTAAGATTATCAATTCTCCCGCAATTGTCATCTGTAATATTATGCCTGCATGCATTAGTCAAAATAATGCATGCCCCAAAAGCCATAATAGCACAATATTTCAAGATGAATTTACGCATCAGCTGATGTTTATGTTTTTCTTGTATTCAAGCGGTCCCATACCGACATTGGTTTTAAACCATTTTCCGAAATATGACTGGTTAGGGAATTTGAGTTGTTCAGCAATTTCCTTTACAGTAAGGTTTGTGTCGGTCAACATATGTTTAGCATCGTTGACAAGAGCAGACGCAATCCATTGCGATGGAGTTTTTCCAGTTCTGTCTTTAATGACGAAAGAGAAATACCTCATAGAGATGAACTGTCGGTTGGAATAGAATCCCACTTGATGCTGAGACAGGTAGTTGTGTTGCAAGTCGTTAAGGAATTTTCTGACGATTTCATCTTTTCTATTGACAGAATTTTTAGGATTAGCATCTTTAGGCAAATATACTAAAAATATTTGTAGAATCAGATTAGTCTTAATGTTTTCGAGTTGAATATTATTGAGTTGCCAGAATCTTTTTTGATTGTTTTCGGCATATAATTTAGAAAGTTCGAGATGAGTTTCGTAAAGTCTGATATAGTTATATATTCTATCTCTGTCATCTTCAGACAGATTTGTGAACGGATTTTGCCGAATATGTAACACAGAATCAATGTCAGATATTCTTGAAAGCAGTGGTTGTACCCCATCAAGTTCTATAGCCATAATAATTCCATTGAGGTCGTTTGACCTATAAGTGATTTCTAAGGTGGAATACGGGAAGTATACGACCATAGTGTTAGCTTTAAGTATCAGAGGCATATCGTCGAGTTTGATTCTCGCTTCCCCCCTATTGCAGATGAACATCCCTCCTTGAGACATTTTCTTGATTTTATGTTCGACTTTCAGTGCGTCGTCGCCATTACCATTAAGTTGGGAATAAATTACGTTATCGTTGGCCATTCATTTTTGTATTTATGATCTGGAGAAATTGATTATCAAATTGTAGATTTATATATTTTCCAATGAGTTCAATAATTTATACAAATATAAATAAAAAAAATGAGATAGTGATAAAAAACGTTTAAAATGTTCCAAAAGTTGGCACATAAGTACAAATCAGCCATGAGGAAGTACAAATTAGCCTTTTTTTGTTAGTTATAAATTACTAATTTTGCAAATTATAAGAAAAAATGAACAAAAAGTAATCTTGTGTATCATCAGATAACGTTAAAATTTTTCATCATATGTTTTTTTGCGATTTCAAAATTCCCAAGAATCTTCATCCATTATTTCTCCTTCTCTTTATAGGTCAGTTGTCATTATCGAGTTGTGAAGAAAAAAAGTTGTCTGCCAAGAAGTGGCAATACGTAAAGACAACAGTAGCAGAATCAGTAGGTGAAGAGAGCATGGTGACATACCCTGGTAAGACCAAGGCTTCAGAGAGTGTAAGTCCTTCTTTTAAGGTAAGCGGCACTTTGAGTCGTGTATACGTGAAAGAGGGAGATCATGTAAAGAAGGGTCAGTTGATAGCAGAGATAGACTCCCATGATTATGAAGTTCAGTTAGAAGCCACTCAGGCAGAATATGACAACATAAAGGCCGATGCCGAGCGAGTGATATCGATGTACGAAGAAGGGACTGTGACCGCTTCAGCCTATGACAAGGCCCGTTATGGTTTGGAACAGATTAGTCAGAAACTTTCACATCATAAGGATCAGGTAGGCTACTGCAAGCTGTATTCTCCTATAGACGGTTACGTTCAGAGCCGTCTTCATGATTCAGGTGAGAATGTAAGTGCAGGCATGCCGATTATATCGATGTTCGGTTCTTCCAATACAGAGATTGAGATATTCATCCCTGCATCCGACTATGCTCGTAGGGACAGGATGACTCGCGCGATGTGTGTTTTTGAAGTATTACCAGAATCGATGTATTCCCTAGATTTATCTCGCATAAGCAAGGAAGCAAATTCGAGTCAACTGTACATGCTTCGTTTCAGTTTCAAGCCAGGTTACAATACCTCAGGCATAACCCCCGGCATGACGACGATGGTATATGTGAGTTATAGTAAAGATGATTCTTACGGCAGTGTTCGCATCCCGACTTCATGTGTAATTCGTCATAAAGATCAGTCGTTGGTATATGTTTATGACAAGCAGACGAGTTCAGTTCGTCCACGCGTAGTGACGACTGGTAATTTGGACAATCGTGGTAATATTGAGGTACGTTCGGGTTTATCCGCCGGTGAGACAGTTGTGTCGGCAGGTGTTCGTTTTCTGAAGCCTGGTCAGAAGGTTAAAGAGGCCGACAAGACGAGCAAGTCGAATGTAGGCAACTTGTTATAATTCACGTTTACAACAATTCAGATATATTTTCTTTTATAGCTTAAGGAAGTTATAAATTCAAAAAGAGTCAGTTCAATTCAGCTCTATTTTCACACAGCAGATATAGGGATTTCATTCATGCAACTCAGCACAAATATCCGATGAACAACATAGATTTTTCCGGTTGGGCTTTAAAGAACCCGAAATTAATACATTTTTTCATAGCCTGCCTTCTGATAGGCGGTTATTTAAGTTTTGCTTCCATGCCGAAGTTAGAAGATCCGGAATTGAAGGTAAAACAAGCCATGATAGTGACGACTTATCCAGGCGCCTCCGCCCACGAGGTAGAGCTTGAGGTAAGTGACAAGATAGAGAAGAGCATCCGTGAGATGCGAACGATAGACAATGTTCAGAGTCAGTCGATGAACGACTTGAGCATCATAACAGTTGAACTTCAGAAGACTGTTCCTGACGATGCTGTAGAGCAGGAGTGGGATATGCTCCGTCGTAAGGTGTCGAATGCGAGCAACACTTTGCCTTCTGGTGCAAGTACTCCAATAGTTCGCGACGATTTTGGAGATGTATATGGCATGTTTTACTGTCTTACCGGAGATGGTTTGAGCAATATTGAGATGTCGGACTATGCCGAGTTGGCCAAGCGTAATATCACAGATATCGAAGGAGTTGCCCGTTGCGAGATATACGGTGTGAAAGAAGAGTGCATCTATATAGAATTGCATCAAGAGAAGATGGCCAATTTGGGTGTGATGCCGACGGAGGTAATCCAGACCTTAAACAACCAGAACAAGACGTCGTATAGCGGTTATTACAACAACGGTAACCATCGTATCCGCGTAACCGTAGACGACAAGTTCAAGACCGTTGAAGACATCAGCTCGATGCTTATCCAGGGTCATGACGAAGACCAGCTTCGCATAAGCGACATAGCCCGAGTTTACAAGGACTATGTGACTCCAACCCGTAACGAGATGTTTCGTGACGGCAATCCCGCTTTAGGAATCTCGATAGCCTGCATAGGCAGTTATGACATTATCAAGGTAGGAAAAGAAGTAGACAAGACCATATCCACTCTTCAGACCCGTCTGCCAGTTGGTGTGAAATTCGAGAAGGTTTTTTATCAGCCAGAGCGTGTTGACAATGCCATAAGCACATTCCTGGTAAATTTGGCAGAATCGGTATTGATAGTTATTATCGTGTTGATATTCACGATGGGTTTGAAAGCCGGTTTGATTATTGGTTTCAGTCTTGTAACCATAGTATTAGGTTCGTTATTGGTGTTACGCGGTTTTGACGGTACACTTCAGCGCGTGTCCCTAGGTGCGTTTATATTGGCGATGGGGATGTTGGTAGACAATGCTATAGTGATAGTCGACGGAATCCTGATAGACCTTCAGCAAGGCATCCCAAAGCCGGCCGCTCTGACGAATATAGGCAAAAAGACAGCCATGCCTCTATTAGGAGCCACGATGATAGCGATATTAGCCTTTTGGCCAATATTCATGAGTCCTGACAGTGCTGGAGTATATGTCCGTGACCTGTTTATCGTCATAGCAGTTTCATTGTTGCTTTCATGGGTATTGGCATTGGTTCATGTACCGGTATTGGCAGAGAAGATGCTTCGTAGTCCATCAGAAGAAAAAAGTTCCAAGTCGAAAGAACCCAAGAAAGAAAAAGGTCAATACGAAGGTTGGCTATACAAGTTACTGGAGAGAATTTTAAAGACAGGCATCCGTTATCGTTATGCCGCATTGGCTATAGCGATAGGCGGTTTGATTTTCACTGCTTTATGTTATAAATACTTGGACCAGGCCTTTTTCCCAGATATGGAATATGACCAGTTATACATGGAATACAAGCTTCCAGAGGGAACCGATTACAAGGAAGTAGAGAAGGATTTGGAGGATATAGAGAAATACCTGAAGAGCAGGAAGGAGATTACTCATATAACACGAAGTGTCGGTGGTACTCCAAGCCGTTATAATCTGGTTCGCAGCATAGCAACGCCAAGTTTGTCGTATGGTGAATTGATTATAGATTTCACCAGTCCTCAGGATTTGGTATCGAATATCGACAATTTGCAAGAAGAACTCAGTTCGCGTTATCCTGACGCCTATATAAAATTAAAGCGTTATAATCTGATGTTCAAGAAATATCCGATAGAAGCGTGTTTTCATGGTCCCGACCCTTCAGTTCTTCATGTGTTGACTGATTCCGCCCTATCTATAATCCGCAACAGCCCTTCAGTTTATCTGCCTACCACTGACTGGGAGCCCAAAGTGCCAGTTCTGAACATAAAATACGATCAGTCGAACGCCCGCATCAGCGGTTTGTCTCGTAGCGACGTAGCCACGTCGGTAATGGCCTATACCGGTGGAATTCCAATCGGTACATTCTATGACGGCATCAACCGCAAGAGCATATACATAAAGTGTACCGACGAACAGGGGAACAACATCGATAATCTGGAAAATGTAGCCGTATTCGGCATGTTGCCAAACCTTAACAAGGTTGTAAACCGGAGCACGTTGCAACAATTGCTGACCGGTCATCTGACAAAGGACCAACTAATCGAAAAGATTATCCAGACGACTCCATTGCGTCAGGTAGCCAAAGGCATTGACGTGATATGGGAAGAGCCTGTAGTTATGCGTTACAATGGCCAGCGGATGCAGCGTGCTCAATGTTCTCCAGTTCCTGGTGTAGGAACCGAGGCAGCCCGCAGCGAGATAGCAGAGAAGATAGAAGCCATTCCACTCCCACCTGGCTATTCACTGAGTTGGGAAGGCGAGAAGAAGGCGAGCAGCGACTCGATGAAGTATTTGTTTTCAAACTTTCCATTGGCTATCCTTCTGATGATTATGATTTTGATAGTACTGTTTAAAGACTACAAGAAGCCGCTTATAATCTTCTGCTGCGTGCCATTGATAGTTATAGGCGTGATTCCAACGGTTCTGCTGAGTGGCAAGTCCTTTGGTTTCGTTGCCATAATCGGAGTATTAGGTTTGATAGGCATGATGATAAAGAACGGCATAGTATTGATGGACGAGATAAACCTTCAGCTGACCAACGGTTCGACTCCGATTTCAGCCCTGATAAACAGTTCCAAGAGTCGTCTTCGCCCAGTGATGATGGCATCTCTGACAACCATCTTAGGAATGATTCCGTTGATACCCGACGCCCTCTTCGGTTCGTTAGCCGTTACGATCATGGGCGGGTTGTTTGTAGGAACGATAATAACATTGATTTATATTCCTATTCTGTATGCCACCTTCTACCATGTCAAGAGCAAGATAGGCAAATAATTGAATCCGGTAAATTCGCCCACTTTAGAATAAGAATATAAACGACATACAATCACATAATACAAGCGCATATGTTTCAAAGGATTGCATCACCTCAAAACCATATAAAGATGAGAACCACCCTATTATTTCTGTTTGTTTTCACATTAAGCCAACTGCTATATAGCCAAGATGCCCCATCGTCTTCATCCACACTGTCGTTGGAAAAGGCCCAGGAGATGGCTTTGTCGTACAACAAGTCGGTAATCATGTCGAAGATTCTTCACGAGCAAACCGGCTATGACCTTCAGAGCTACCGCAGTCATCGTCTCCCCCGCATAGACTTGTTTTTGACTGATTTTTATTCTAATGCCCGTTCGAATTTTCAGATAGAAGGCGGTCATTTGCCGATATACAGTTTCAATGAAGCAAGTGCGACCTATATCCCCAATGTAAAGGTGAATTACGACGGTTCATACACATTGATGCAGTATGCAGATTTTCCGACCCAGAATTTAAAGTTGAAGCTCAACAACATTTTTATAGGTGGTATCCAGATAACTCAACCGATTTATACCGGCGGCAAGATAACGAGTGCAATAAATATGGCTGAGTTAGGTCAGCAGATAGCCAGCGTCAACATCCGTTTGACAGAGGACGAGGTGATAGTTCAAGTAGACGAGGCATATATGCAAGCAGTCCGTGCAAAGGAGTTATCCATAGTAGCCGACAGTTATTATACGATGTTGAAGGAGTTGGAACGAACGGTAGAAAGCGCCGTACGTCATGGTTTACGTCTTCGCAATGACTTGATGAAAGTTCAGGTGAAGCTAAACGAGGCAGAATTGGGCAAACAGAAAGCTGACAATGCCTATTTATTATGCAGGATGAACCTGTGTCATCTGACAGGTATGCCCTTGACAGATGCATCGAAGATAGAAATTGACACATTCACCGCCAACAGGGAGCGTGACTTGCCTAGTTATGAGAGTGACGTGACGCGTCGTCCCGAATACACGATATTATCAAAGAAGGCCGATTTGGCTCGTGAAGAGATATCTTTAACCAGGAGTGAATACCTACCTAACGTTGCATTGTTCGGTGGTTACACATATGCCAACGGTGGTGAATTAGCCGGCAAGAAATTGCTGGACAACGGCAGTTTTGCAGTGGGATTGGTCGTAAAGGTTCCGTTGTTCAATTTTGGTGAAGGCACAAACAAGCTCCGTTCGGCTCAGGCCAAAGCTCAGTTGGCAGCAATGGAGTTGAGCGAGAAATCAGAAATGATGGAATTGGAGATAGCACTGTGCCGTAATGCAGTAGAAGAGTGTGAGACAGAGGTGTCGATAGCCTTAAAGTCGTATGATCAGGCAAGTGAGAACCTTCGTTTATCTAAATCGGCGTATGACAATGGCGTAGAATTGTTGTCAGATTATTTTGAAGCTCAAGCCTTATGGCGTGAAGCCGCTTCAACCGTCGTTGATGCCCGCTGTAAATTATACCTTGCATATACGAAATACCTGAAAGCGACCGGCCGTCTACGATAAGTAGTAGATATTAGTTGTGATTTTAGGTGTTTTAAATAAATCATTAAAACGCATATGTAAGTCCGAGGGTGAAATATTCCTTAAACTGGAAATATCCCAGATTCTCGTCATAGTATTTTTTTGCTCTATTGTCGTCGAATCTCCATAGCGTGAATAGTTCCGCATTAATGTATTTTGAGAATGCATAATTGAAGCTGTTCTCCACTTCCGCTTCGGCATATTTATATGAAGTGTAATAGTAGCATCTGCATTTCCAGAAGAAATCCTTAGCAATTTTGAATTTTGCATTCAGTTCCATTTTTGAACCATAGTCTTTAGTTGTATTTCTTCCTACCATATTGTAAACGCTGTGAATGTTCGCATCGTCGTTATTCAGATGTCTGAGTTTGTAGGATAAAGGCAATAAAGCGATTGAGAAAGTGTTACCGTTTTTCAATGTCGGTTTGAAATCCATACCAATAGACAAATAAATGTCTAACGGAGCAAGAAAATTGGAGTAAGTCTTCTTGTCATTCGACTTATATCCCGGCATAAATTGTGAATTCGCTTCAGCCGTTGCGGTATAATACCATGCTTTAGTGGCCTTAATGCCGAGTTTGGAATGCAGATTAATTTTATCGTTACTGGTAAGGAACTTATGACAAGAGTCGCTGGTAGTAGTCATGAATCCGAGTCTTAACTCGAGTTTATTTTCCCATGTTATTTTCTTCTGGTCGTTGTAGTTGGCCTGTAATATGAGTGATGCAAGAAGATTCTGGTTGTTGTTTCCTCCTTTATACCAGTTATCGCTAAAATAGTTTTGTGTGAACTGTAGTGATGCAGATCCTGAAAATTTCCAGAAATTCGGTCGTTTGATTACAATTCCGATATCATCTATATCATCGTCAACATCCGCCACATTGATTACGTTTAAGTCATCACCGAGTATATCCTCAACTTTTGGAGTAATTGGTGCATTATTATCAGTTTCATTTTTAGATATGCTTTCCTGTGCAATTCTATTTTTTGAGAATACTACACTATTCGGATTATTGAGGTATATCCCGACGAGTTGCCTGTCAATAAATTCGTTGATTTCATCCTTATAATCCCTATTGGTAACTGAATCGATGCTCATGACATCATTCACCGCTTTTTCAGAATAGACAGAAGGCTGTAGTATTCTGAACATATAAGGGCTGATAGCCCCATCCTGCTCGTTTGGTCTTTCACTCCTTATTTTTGTTTTCAGTTGATTGAGTTGTATGGAGAAGTCACGTAGGATTTGTTCATTCTGCGCAAAGGTTCTATTGTATGCGGCACATATGCAAATCATAATGAGGCAAAGCTGCCTCATCATGCATTTTGTATTTATCAGTCGCAAATAGCACATATAAGCACAATTAAAAAGACAAGAACCTTATAGTGCAAGCCTATAAGACTTAATTGAAACACTCCAATTAAAGTAAATTTCAGGCTAATATTTCAGCAAGTTTCTTCAGGTCTTCCACAGTTTTCTGTTTCACTGTAGACTCCACAGTAACGACCGGTTCTACAATTTGAATATTCTTAAGTGCCGCCATGAACTCTTTCATTTTCTTTCCTGCCATAGGTGCCCATGATCCGTTTTCTATGAAGGCCACTCTTCTGTTTTGGAAATTTTTGATTTTAAGGTGGTTCATGAAGTCTTCCATTACCGGCATGACGCCTCCGTCGTATGTAGGAGCAGCAAGTACGAGCGTGTCGTATCTGAATGCGTCTTCAATAGCTTCAGCCATGTCGTCACGTCTAAGGTCAGTCGTAGCCACCTTGACATCGTAGTTGCTCTTAATGATTCCTGCGAGTTTCAGTGCGGCCTCCTCCGTATTTCCATGGAGTGAGCAATAAGCGATAAATATACCTTTATCTTCCGGTTGGTAACTGCTCCAGGTGTTATAAGTGTTGATATAATATTCGAGGTTTTCCTTCAGAATCGGTCCGTGTAGCGGGCAAATCATATTAATAGGTAAATCCGCGAGTTTTTTGAGCAGCGCCTGAACCTGCATACCATATTTTCCGCAGATATTGAAATAGTATCTTCTTGCCTCGCAAGCCCACCCTTCCGGGTCGTCGAATGATAGAGCTCCGAATTTTCCAAAAGCATCAGCAGAGAAAAGTATTTTTTCGGTCTGTTCATAAGCGACAACCACTTCCGGCCAGTGTACCATAGGAGCCGTGAAGAAAGTAAGCGTGTGTTGTCCGAGATTGAGTTCGGTTTTATCCTCCACAACAACGACTCTCTCTTGAGGTAGATCTACGTCGAAGAATCTTGAAATGAGCGCTAAAGCCTTCTGACTGCACACCACTTTCATATCAGGGAATTTATCGACGAGTAGCTTAACGTTAGACGAGTGGTCGGGTTCCATATGTGAAACTACGAGATAGTCGGGTTTTCTATCTGCCAGAGCTTCATTCAGGTTGTCGAGCCATTCATTAGTTTTTCTGGCGTCGATAGTATCCATAACCGCCACTTTATCATCGAGAATGACATAAGAATTATAAGATATACCCTCAGGGATGTCGTATTGTCCTTCAAAAAGGTCAAGTTCTTTGTCATCGGCACCAATATATTTTATGGCGTCAGAAATTAAAATATCCATGCTATGAAATTAGAGTTTAAAAATAATCAGATTGTGCTATTAATTTTGCAAAATTACACATTTTTTATTTAACAAAGTTCATTATCATATATTTTTTTCGAAATCTGAAACATATTTTGAAAAAAGGTGTTTTTTATGCTCAGCAATCGTTGTTTTTTTATTAATTTTGCTAATTGTAGGTAAATATCACATAACTGAAACACTATAATAATATGAAAAAAAATCCTTTCATTTTTCTCGTTCTGTTTTCCATATCATCAATTTGTATGGGTGGCACAGCATCCTTAAGTTCTCCAGACCATCGCATTCGCATGGACATAAATTACGGATTGAATCTTCGTTATGACTTGATCGTAGACGGCCGTAAGCTGATGTCCGACAACCATGCAGACTTGGAATTAGACATAACAGAGAGTAAAATTCCCAGTCGTCCTAAAGTAAAAGAGTATCAGAATCAGAAGGAGCATATCTCTTCCCCATTCTACCGTGTTCCCAATTTTGACGTTGAATATAACAGTTGCGTTATAGAATACCGCAAGAATCTGCTCATTGAATTCCGTGCATACAATGAAGGCGTAGCCTACAGATTTTTAACAAAAGACATGAAGTCGTCCTCCTACTTGATTAATGGTGAGCACAGCGAATTCAATCTGACAGAAGACTTTAAGTCATATATCCCCTACTCCACGAACCCACGAAATCCGATGTCGATGGCATTTCAGTCGACTTATGATGTAAACAATCTTTCTTCCCAAGATCAATCCAACTTGGGCTATCTACCTCTGGTGATTGACTGTGGTAACAGTTCAACTCCTGAATTGAAACTTAGTTTGATGGAGAGTGATGTAGAGAATTATCCTGGCATGTTTGTCAAGGTTTTAGGTCAAAGCATCTGTGGAGTGTTCTCATGTTATCCTAAAGAGTTCAAATATTACGACTGGCGTTATCAGAAATACGTGACCGATCGTGAATCGTATATAAGCCGCAGCATCGGTGACCGCAGTTTTCCATGGCGAATAATCGGTGTGAGTTACAAAGACACCGATATGCCTCAGAGCAATCTGGTTTATGCATTGGCATCCCCGAACCGCATAGGTGATACAAGCTGGATTCGTCCAGGCAAAGTGGCTTGGGACTGGTGGAACGACTGGGGATTGACACATGTAGATTTCAAGGCGGGCATAAATATGGACACATATAAATACTATATAGATTTTGCCAGTCGTTATGGTCTTGAATACGTGATACTTGATGAGGGTTGGTATTTTCCGAAGAGCGGTGATATGCTTACACCGATAGAAGAATTGGACCTCCCAGCCCTTGTTTCTTACGGTGAGTCGAAGGGAGTGAAACTGATTCTATGGACAGTGTTCAATGTGCTTGACAAGGATTTGGAAGCAGCCTGCAAGAAGTATTCAGAAATGGGTATAGCCGGTTTTAAGGTAGACTTTCTTGACCGCAACGACCAGGAGGGCGTTGAGATGGTATACCGTATAGCTGACGCCTGTTCACGCTATAAGTTGCTTTTAGACCTTCACGGCATCTATCCTCCAACCGGTTTAAACCGCACATATCCCAATGTATTGAATTTTGAGAGTGTGTTCGGCATGGAGGAGTCCAAATGGACCGAGCCAGACACGAAGGACATGCCTCTGAACGACGTGACCTTCCCTTACATCCGTCTTCAATGTGGTCCAGTAGACTTCACTCCAGGTGGTATGCGCAATGCTACGAAGAAGGATTATAAACCAGTATACTATAATCCGATGACGATGGGCACCCGTTGCCATCAGATGGCCATGTATGTGATTCACGACAGTCCGTTGACAATGCTAGCAGACAGTCCAAGCGCCTACGAGCAAGAGCCGGAATACACCCGTTATTTGTCGAGCATTCCTGTAGTGTTTGACGAGAGCCGGGTGCTTTGCGGCAAGATGGGTGAGTATATCGTAACCGCCCGTAGGAAAGGCACGACATGGTATGTAGGCGGTCAGACAAACTGGAACAGCTTAGAGATAGACTTACCTATGAATTTCCTTGCCCCGGCATCCCAATACACATCCGTTATGTTTAGCGACGGTAAGAACTCAAACAAGAATGCCAGTGACTACAGAGTCTGCACAGAGGAGTTGACCAACAGCAGTGTTGTTCATATCAACATGTCGGAAGGCGGAGGTTTTGTCATAATTGCTGAATGTAAATAAGCTGAATACCAATAAAATAAGTAAATATAATAAAAACTTGAAATAATGAATAAGTATTTTCTATTATCGTTATTGGCATTATCGTCAATATCGACTATAAGAGGCCAAGAATACAGATGCCAGACAATACAGTCGCATCGCATAGAGATAACCAAGCGTTTAGACGCTCACCCCGACAGCCTTGCCCTGGAAATTCTTGAGCCATATACAACAGGAGTAGACAGTGTGATTGGAGTTGAGATAGGTTACAGCGACATGCTGATGTCTCCCGACCGCCCTGAAAGCCTTTTGTCGAACTGGGTAGCCGACGCCTATGTGAGTGAGGCCCTTAAGATGGGTGAGAAGGTTGATTTTGCTATATGCAATGTAGGCGGTCTTCGCAGTGATATGCCTCAAGGCGTAGTTACCAAAGGCAATATCATAAATATAGCACCATTCCTGAACTACTTTACGATAGTAGATTTGAAAGGAGAGCATGTATTAGAGTTATTCGGTCAGATAGCCCATTCTTTAGGTGAAGGAGTAAGCAAGGAAGTAAATTTGGTTATATCCAGTGACGGCAAGTTACTGTCATCGAGTGTAAACGGCAAGTCGGTTGACCCAAACAAGACTTATAAGATAGCTACCATAAACTATCTGGCTTCCGGCAATGACCATCTGGAGGCTTTCAAGCAATCTTCTCATGTGGACGTACGTCGCGAGTTGGCTCAAGACATACTGTTGGATTTCATATTGGGCGAGACATCCAGCGGTCGTCATCTGAGTTCGTCTTTAGACGGTCGCATAAAGATTGAGGGAGGAGATCCAAGTCTTGAGAATTATGAGAGCAAGCGAAATTTCGAGTTATTGATAGTTCACACGAACGACACCCATTCATGTATCGAGCCTTTAGACCCATACAGTGTGAACAAGTCGATAGCCGACAAAGGGGGTTATATCCGTCGTTCAACGTTACTGAACGAGATGCGTTCAGACGATCCGGATTTATTGCTTTTAGACTGTGGTGATTTTTCTCAGGGAAGTGCCTACTATTCAATATATAAAGGAGAGGTTGAAGTGAAATTGATGAATCACATGCGTTACGATGCAGCGACGATAGGAAATCATGAGTTTGACTATGGTATAGACAACATGGCGAGGATATTCGAGATGGCCGATTTTCCAATAGTATGTTGCAATTATGATTTCGGCATTACTCCTCTGAAAGATATCGTGAAACCTTATGTGATTATCGAGCGTAAAGGTCTTAAGATTGGCATATTCGGTGTATGCCCAGAGCTTGAAGGGCTTGTGTCGAAGGAGAATTATGAAGGCATAAGCTACATGGATCCGATAGAGTGCGGAAACAAGGCAGCCAGCTATTTAAAGGACGAAGAGCATTGCGACCTTGTGATTGCCATTTCACATTTAGGCTGGAAGAAGCCGGAACTGGGTGGTCCGTCAAAAGACGGTCAGATATATGACCAGGATTTCATCACATTTACCCGTAATATAGATGTAGTAGTAGGTGGCCATTCGCACACATATTTCCAGCATCCTGAATATGTAAACAACTTAGACGGTAAGCCGGTGGTATGCAATCAGATGGGCAAGAACGCGCAATATGTCGGTACGCTAACCTTGGAGATGGAACGGTTGAGATGATATTTATAAGGTTGAGAAAACATTTATAAAAAGAATTTATAACTGAATGCGTTATTTTATATATTTGTCCTACGATGGTAGCGGTTATCACGGTTGGCAGTTTCAGCCCAACGGCATCAGTGTTCAGGAAGTAGTTGAAAAAAGCCTGTCCACCTTGCTGAGATTTCCGACGTCAATAGTAGGTGCCGGTCGTACGGATGCCGGCGTAAATGCTTCAGAGATGGTTGCTCATTTTGACATCGAGCACCCTCAGGACTGCGACGAGTTGTGCCGCAAGTTGAACAAATTCCTTCCCCGTGACATCAGCATATCCCGTATTATTCCAGTCAAGAGTGATGCTCATGCCCGTTTTGATGCCACGAAGCGTCGATATAAGTATTATGTGTGCAACAGAAAACATGCCCTACTCCGCCACTATTGTTTTTGTTATTCTCAGCCGCTCGACTATTCAAAGATGAACCTTGCAGCGAACCTCCTTTTCGATTATAGTGATTTCACTTCGTTTTCCAAACTTCACACAGACACAAAGACGAATATATGCCATATATACGATGCTAAATGGGTTCGTATAGATGATTTCCCGCTGCTTTCATCCGATTCAGGCTGTGAGCTTTGGGAATTCAGAATAAGTGCCGACCGTTTTTTGCGGAACATGGTACGTGCAATAGTCGGCACACTGATAGACGTAGGTCGCGGAGCACTAAGTTTGGACGGTTTCCGCGACGTAATCGAGCTTAAGGACCGTTGTGCAGCCGGTATGAGTGTTCCCGGCAATGCGTTGTTTTTAGATAAGGTTGACTATCCTGACGAAATATTCCTTTCATGATAATACTTAAGGATAAACAATAATAAGACAATACTTCTAAGATAGAATAATACTGTTATACAAGACATTGCAAGACAATGATATGCAATTAACATTGTAGTAAATAAAAGATTTTTAAGGTAAATATATTGAGACAATTTCAATAGTCTTTTTGTGTTTGTTATTTTAAACACAAGAAACTAAGGTAAAGAGAAATAAATTTTATGTGGATACTCTATGCTTTTTTATCAGCGTTATTATTAGGTTTTTATGATGTGTCAAAGAAGAAGTCGCTTCGTGATAACGCTGTCATTCCGGTTTTACTGTTAAATACCCTGTTTTCATCATTACTGTTTCTTCCTCTGATAATATTGTCTTCTACCGGCGTTATTCAGTCAGACAATATATTTCATGCAAGTTCCTACGGAATAGAAGGTCATCTATACATATTGCTGAAATCAGTAATAGTTTTAAGTTCTTGGATATTCGGCTACTTCGGCATAAAGAATCTTCCAATCACGATTGTAGGTCCGATCAATGCCACCCGTCCTGTGATGGTGTTATTGGGCGCCTTACTATTGTTTGGCGAGCGTCTGAATCTGTATCAATGGATAGGTGTTATAATTGCAATGCTTGGCCTATATCTTCTTTCTTTAGGCGGAAAGCGTGAGGGCTACAGTTTCGGTCACAACAAATGGATTATTTTCGTATTGATTTCCAACATATTAGGAGCCTTATCCGGATTGTATGACAAGTATTTGATGGCTTCGCCATCGAATGGTGGATTAGGTTTGGACAAGATAACCGTTCAGTCGTGGTTTAACATCTACCAATTTATCATGATGTTGGCCGTTTTGCTGTTATTATGGTATCCCCATCGTAAGAAGAGCACCTCTTTCAGGTGGGACTGGTCAATAATTCTGATTTCCATTTTCCTTTCAGTAGCCGATTTTCTTTACTTTTATTCACTGAGCCTTGACGGCTCAATGATCAGCGTGGTCTCGATGATTCGGCGTGGCTCAGTGGTAGTATCTTTCATATGTGGTGCACTACTATTCAAGGAGAAGCATTTAAAATACAAGTTGGTAGACTTAGGGTTGGTATTACTGTCAATGGTCTTTTTATATTTAGGCAGCCGTTGATTAGTAATAAAAAGTGTCACACCTTAATAAAGTTATAATAATCTAAGGATTTAATAAAATACTTAGCTGTTGACTCTTTACACTTGGTGGTTGAATCTTTAGAGTTAATAAAAAGGCAATAAAATAGAATAAATCCAAAATAAATTGCTACCTTTGCAGAATCAAATCAAAAAATAACCAATGGGACTAACCGCGAAACTGTTGCTTCACTGCCCCGATCGTCCAGGCATATTGGCCGATGTAACGGGTTTCATCACCAAGAACGGTGGTAACATCGTATATGTAGACCAGTATGTAGACACAATAGACGGCGTGTTTTTTGCCCGTATAGAATGGGAGTTGTCAGGTTTTTCGATACCTCGTGAAAAGATATATGAATATCTGGACACTCTCTACCGCACAAAATACGACATGTATCTCCGTCTATATTTCTCAGACCACAAGCCCCGTATGTGTATATTCGTGTCGAAGATGAGTCATTGTCTTTACGACATGCTGTCCCGTTATACTTCAGGAGAATGGAACTGTGAGATACCATTGATAATAAGCAATCATCCTGACTTGGAAATAGCTGCTAAACGTTTTGACATCCCCTACTATGTGTTCCCTGTGACCAAAGAAAACAAGTCAGAGATGGAGTTGAAGGAGATGGCTCTTTTACGCGAATACAAAATAGACTTTATAGTATTGGCTCGTTACATGCAGGTGTTGTCGGAGGATATGATTTCGGATTTCGGGGGTAGGATCATCAACATCCACCATTCCTTCCTTCCTGCATTCATAGGTGCCAAGCCTTATCATCAGGCATGGGAACGTGGTGTGAAGATAATCGGTGCCACCAGTCATTATGTAACGGCGGATTTGGATGCTGGTCCGATAATAGAGCAGGATGTAGTTCGCATCACCCACAAGGACACCCCAGACGACTTGGTAAGTAAGGGTAAGGATTTGGAGAAGATAGTTCTCTCTCGCGCTGTTCAGAAACACATAGACTGCAAGATACTCTCTTACAAGAACAAGACAGTGATATTCAATTAGGGATTAGTGTAAATAATAATAGAGAAATGCGCCCTTAGTTTAATGGATAGAATAAAGGATTCCGGTTCCTTCGATAAGGGTTCGATTCCCTTAGGGCGTACCAGGAAATTTTCAATTAGCCTCTACATATCAATGATTTGTAGAGGTTTTTTATAGAAGCTTGATTAAAATGTTTTCGTGCAGCAATATTATGCAATAATTATTTGACGGTTGAAATTCTTTTGTAGTTGATAATATGCCTATTGATGAATTTGAAATTAGATGCAAGTGTGATGATAGAAGCCAATGCCGACAAAGCATTGATTATGAAGAAAAGCTTGAATCCACAAATTTGCAGCAAGAGTCCAGAGCAAGCAACAGGTATGAACATAGTAGTTACAACAATCGGATTGTGAATTAGGTTGATGATATTGTCTTCAAGTATATCAGTAGAACGATTAATGAAAACCACACAAATATTAAGTCCGAATCCGAAGCAGAATTGTGCCGCAAAAGTCATGCAACAGATATATAACATCTGTTTGATCATGACGAAATTCATGATGAGATAGAAAATTGGTGAAATAATAAGTGGAAGGATCAGAATCCAAAACATTTTATTCGATCCAAATCTTCTAATTAGTTTTTGTCCGGAGAATGTACCAATAGCAAATGCAATAACTCCGATTGTACCCTGTGCAAATCCGACATCCTGCAGTGTGCATCCGAGTCCTCCATCCGATTCGTGTGCCATCAGGAAGAAAACTCTTGTAGTGAAGAGCAATGCCTGCGGCATTAGTAGCATAGATATAATCATCAAGAATCTTATGTTTCTTGCCCTTATTTTCCGATGATTTGCATTAGGATATATGTCCCTGTAGTTGACGGCATTATTCGGTGAAGGCCTTTTCATTAGAATAAGATTGGCGAGTAGCAGTAATAGCAGTACTCCAGCAATCATATAGAATTCAATAGCCCATGCCAATCGAATGTTTCTGAAAACTATTTCGTGTAATCCAACGAAAATGATCAATATTCCATATGTAACTATGAATGATATTTGTGATGTCACGAACTTATAGTTGCCAAGAATATTTTGCTGTTTTCTATCGAGTTGATTGTTATAATAGTTAGCCACAGATTTTTCGTTCAAGGCATTTATGACAGCAACGGCAAGAATACAAATAAACGGCAATAGCAATCCATGTTTGCTATGTTTTATTGTGAATGCCGTGATAAGCAAAGCGATGAACAAACAAACCTGCATAGCAATAGTAAAGCGCTTCAGGTGAATGTTTCTTTTATTTTTAAACAGAACCTTCTGTTTCATCACAGAAGGCAAAAGCAATAAAGCAGAAAGGGTTGATGCAGTGAAATAAGATGCTCCGAACTGTACAAACATGAGTAGAGTCACGTAAGTAACAGTAGCGGATACTACGGCTTCAGACGCAAAAAGCCCGGGTATCCAGATCCAAGCATAATTTTTACCACTTTGCTGTTTCACAATTTATATTGAATTCAATTTATTCGTATAGCGATTTTATATCGGCTTTCGGATAATAATGTTGTAATATTTGTGTATATGAAAAACCTTTTTCTCCCATGACAGCCGCACCGATTTGACAAAGTCCAACCCCATGTCCCCATCCGGCACCTTTAATGATGAATTTATCCGGCATCACCTTATCCTTGTTGTGGTCATCATAGACTTTCTGGACAATAAAGGCAGAAGAATAGAGATGAGAATCGGACAACACCCTTCTGATTTCCAGTTCCTTTCCAATGATGAAAGATTTTTCCGTCCCGACTATTTGCATCATATACAGTCTACCCGACGGTCCTCTTTTCACGGGTTTGAGATCTATGATATCACCGAAATTCATTTTCGTGTTTGTTTCGATCAGATTTCTCAGTTCTTGCTGTGAATATTCCACTTGCCACCTATAGAAGTCGAGTGTTTCCTGATCGTAATTATTAAGGACTTGTCTGAGAATTCTGGAATCCTTGGTATTGCAGAAAGCCTTAGGGCTGGATGTTATCCATTTTTTTGCCTGGCTTTCATCAGTAAGGTCGAGTTTCTGCTGCTTGTCGGTTTTGTCGTTATTGTCGTTCTCAATAATATCCCTTTTTGCGACGAGATATGGCAAGTCGTTGTCTTCCCAGCAAGTTGAGAACAGTTCCATCATCCCCCCGCAACATTTAGCGAACCTGGCATCACAAATTTCCTCTCCATATTTAAGCACCTGTCCTTTAGTTGCGTTTACCGCCTCAACCACCGTCTGGTTATCTGCACGTGTAATGCCCTGATATCTTTGGCAATGGTCGTCAGCACAAACATCAAAAAGGGAGTGGTCTTGTCTGTCATACCATCTGAGCATCATATTGTCTTTCTTCACGAAAGACAAGAAGGAATTAAGTTCTTTATTATTCTTTCTTCTTTTCTTCATTTGCGCCATAAGCCAGCTTCTTGAAATGACAGCATGTGCCTTGAGAAATTCCAGCGAAGAGGTGGCTTTCATTTCAGAAGAAATGACGCTGATTAGATATTGTTCAACAGGCAAGAGATTGATAGCACATATTTTGCCATCTTCTGGTATGATTTTGAGTGCACCTCTGAATGTTTGCGTTTCAGTACGTTGCCAATGGAAGTTAATACCAATAACGACGTTCTCAATAGAGAAACAGCAATTCTGGTTAGCCGGTAGAAAAAGTAGCTCCTGATAAAGCCTGTCATTCCAAAGTACGGACCCGTCTTTATATTCGACAGTCTGATTTTCCGAAATTTCCATACCTTTTGCCTTAAACAATCCGTCTAAAGAGATTTGCAGTTTATTGTTTTTCAGCACGCAAACGCTTACTTCAGGTTCTTTCATGATATTCTACTTAGTTAATGTTTCAATTGTTGATTAACAAGTGATTATGGAGTTGTTTATAAACTTTTATGATTTAAAGGTCTTAAGTTTTTTCAGTATATCCATTTCATCTTGTGGCTGTAAAGCACATTCCCTGATGATTTCAGTAGCTTTATCCATATCCAAAGATTTGAAATCCTCTTCTCTTGGCGTGATAATAAGTCCAGCCATATCGAGTGCTCCCGGACTTACAAGAATTTTCTCCTGATTATCTTTGAAATAGCAATCAGGCCGATGTTTTCTTCTCGGAATGACCAGGCTCACTAATCTTTTTTTCTTATCAGAATCAGACGTCATGGTCCACGCCAGAATATTCATCATAGGTTCGTTTTCATTTTCCTCAATAGGCAATGCGTTATATAATTTTTTGAAAAGGAATTCGTTTGCTTTAGCCGTTCTGGTGACGATAGCGAAAACAGGGCAAATGAATCTCGTCATGAAAATACCCGTATCATCTGCAGTAGTTTCCAATTGTGTGATTTCGATAAATTCCGCATCAAGAATCGGGTAGATTCTTGACCTTGTTTTCTTATAATTATTATTCCAATCTCTTTCCAACGGCACAAATCCCCTTTTGCCGATTTGGAAATGCATATGGTCGGGTGCAGATGCTCCGCATTTAGGTCCGTTATAGAATACAAAAAGGTCATCGAGTTTTTCCGCTATCTGCATCATATCCTCATAATGCTGTATGATGCTTTGAGGTTCATGTAGTTTTAAAGGCACGGTGAAATGAAGCGGCAAAATCGGGAACGGATTTACAAGTAGCAGATATTTATTTATCAGAGAGATATCGCGTTGTTCATTCGGTCTGTTTTCCTTGCAAAGGAAGCAGGGTCTATTCTTGATAGCCGTTTTAGATATGTCAGCCCCTGTAGAAACCATTCTATGTGGATTAAACTGCACATTGATTTTTGCGAAATCGTTTTCCAGAGTTTTTACTTTCACGTTCTTGAGCTGCATATATCTTTCATTTGCCTCTTTCCATTCGTCGAGCTGCAGTTTAAAGAACCTATGAATGTCTGTTTCCGATATGATTTCGGCTATTGGTTTTTCCATCAATTGTCTGGCAAGAATCTCGATAGTTCTGAGTGAATCCTTATACAGGTTGTTCGCATTCACCTTATCTCTTGAAAGCGCTGCATCGGAATTTCCTTCCCATCTTCTGCAGAGATATAATTCGTCATAAATTCTACCGATCTTATACATTCTTGAGAAAAGTAGTCCGAGTGCATAATCCTCTCCATAGCTTGTGTTAGGAACTCCATATTCTCTGAGCAGATGTGTATAGAATGCTCTTGGAGCTCCAAGTCCGTTGATACGCAGTGCATTGTTTCTGCCGTTGTCGTCGGTCCATTCTCTATGGTCGATAATTCCCGGCGGAAGGGTGTTGAGTTTGAAATCGCACATACGATATGCTCCGATAACCATGGCGCATTTATCCTGATAGAATTTATCTACAATTTTCTGCAATGTGTTTTCATCGCTATAAAGGTCGTCGCTATCGAGTTGTACTGCAAACCTTCCACACTTGTCATTAGTTACAGCAAGATTCCAGCATCCACCGATTCCCAGATCGTTAGCTTCCGGTATGATATGTACACAGAGTTTGTTTTCGTCGGCAATATTCTTGAGAATTTCAGTTGTCCCGTCGTCGGAGTGGTTGTCAACAACAATGACATTGAACTTGAAGTTGGTTTTCTGGTTAAGTGCAGAGATGACGGCGTCCTTCACCGTAGCCTTTCTGTTTTTAACCGGAATGATGACCGAAGCCTCGAAATCGAAGACTCCCTTACTGACATCAACACTAAGAATTCTGTCGTTTGTCAGAAGTGCGCCTATAGACTTGAGATGAAGAGTACACACTTTTTCCATTTCGATTTGCACATCCCTATTGTTTGGGTTGACATAGTCGAACTGTTTTTCTCCACTTTTTCTGAGATCGATTTCCTCTTCCGTATATAGGAATTCTTTTATATGGAATATATTATCGTTTTTTCTTCTGCTGATGAAGAGTCTAAGGTCATAGAAAGCAGCGTGAGTCCATTTGTTTTCGAGGTTGGATTTGACGTATTCTGCAATTGCGTTGGTGTTATAAATCAGGATAGACCCGAAGTCGAAATCGTTTCTGACCGCTCCGATTTGGTAGTCGATACATGGTGCCTTAACAATGTTGTTGTTCTCGACAGCGTAATGGTCGGCATATATCATTTCTTTCTGAGTATATTCAGCAATTTCGAGGAATCTGGAAATGGTATTGTATGCCAGCTTGATTGGTGTTGGCTTCAAATACACCAAAGAGAATTTAGTTTCGGCAGCTTTGCTTATTTCCCTGATTGTAGTCGACGCATTGATATAGTCGGTAAGCAGACATTGTGCGCCTTCAATTTGTGGTTTTGTGGCATCGTCAGTAATGAGAAAGATATTCCTCACCTCATTGAACATCCTTAGTTGTTTCACATTTCCGACAGTAGTGTAGTTGTCGGCATATAGTAAAAAGCAGTCTATTTTGTGTTGCATTTAATAAATGTATTATCTAAAATTGAGACAAATTGTTAAATTCAAGCTTTTAGTCTATTATTCAAATATCAATGTTCTTTATTTAAAGATAAAACCACAGGGATTCATCATAGGATTACATCCCTGTGGTTTTTGCGCAAGTCTATATTGTATGAAACATTTTTTACAAATTAATCGGCCTTCAACAAGCTATAATAGAAAGGCACAGAATGGTTCTATAAACCCAAAGGTAAAAAAAGCAGAATCCAATTCATATTTATTTAAACAGGTCGATTTCGTCGAGGAATATGCCGACACCCACTTTCAGTCCGACAGTAGTATGCTTAGAGAAGTTGTTTGTGCTGAGATCGACATACAATGCCGGTTCTATAGCGACCACTGAGTTTAGCATATAAGTATATCCCACTTCCGGAGTAATAATGAAGTCATTGTAGTTTTTGTAGCAATGTTGGAGTTTTACACCTGCTCCGAGATAGAGTTTGTCCTTAACATAGTATCTACCTCTGGCAGCAAGAAAGATAGACTGGAAGTTTTCGTCAGCGATATCGAATCCGAATTCCCCTTGTAGCAGGATGTCGTCTGTAATGAAATATCCGGCTTTTGCTTCAAGTCCGAACTGGAATTTTTTATCTTTATTATATGAAAGGTCGAGTCCAGTAAGCGAAGCTCCGAGGAATTTTGTTCCCGTTGTGAATTGTGCCGAGGCATTAGCTGCAAAAGTCATTATGCAGATGAAAGCGATAATTAATTTTTTCATAATACGGATAATAAGAGTTAAAACTAAATTTCTTTTTGCAAATATAATAAAAGTTGTGAATAAACGGAAGAATAAGGTAAAATTTATTTATTCAAAATCGTTGTTGTTTCTTTGTTGCTGCAGTTTTTCCTTTTTCTTCAGAGCCCAGGCCAAAGCAGCAATAATTCCGATAAATATCAAGATGTTTGGCAGATTGTCGATCCAAGCTTTGTATTGAATGCCAAAATAGACATATACAGCAGTACCGATTAAAAGGAATATGGCAGGAAGAATGATATATTTTTTCATATTTTGCTATTCAGATTGATTTCAAATTTGTTTTTATCGAATGTTCTTTTAGCATATATGAACGCGAGAAGACAAATCAGTGTGACAGCAGTTCCTAAGAGATAAGCGATGTTGAAATCGAGTCGGAAACCCTCAGGCGCTCCGAAGAGGTAAGTTGTGCATACCATAGTCATGAACATAGCCGGAATGAGAGTTATGAAGAATGCCCATTTTTTATGTTTTGCCAGATAGACAGTGATTGTCCAAAGCGTGAAAACAGACAGGGACTGATTTGTAAGAGCGAAATATCTCCATAGCACATCAAAATTGATATTCATGAGAATGAAAGCGATAATGAATAGCGGTATGGCTACGAAAAGTCGTTTGATGAGCTTGTCTTGTTTCATTTTCATGAAATCCGCAATTATGAGTCTTGCGCTTCTGAAAGCCGTATCACCCGAAGTGATAGGAGCCGCTACAACTCCAAGAATAGCAAGCACCGCTCCGACCACTCCTAGCCATGAGTGACATATTTGGTTGACGATTATAGCCGGATTGATTTTTCCTGTAGTCGGGTCAGTCATAGCGATTAGCAGTTTTTCGTATGGCGTATTTCCGTCGACGTTGAGGCTATCAGCGAATTTGATTGCAGCAGCGGCCCATATTAGCGCCACGACACCTTCAGTGATCATTGCTCCATAGAAGACAGGTCTTCCCAGTTTTTCGTTGGTGATACATCTAGCCATGAGTGGTGACTGAGTGGCATGGAATCCGCTTATAGCTCCGCAGGCAATAGTGATGCAAATTCCCGGGAAGATAGGCAGATGGTTTTGAGCGGGATGCCAATTGTGGAAAGCATCAGTGATTTCAGGAATATTACCCTGTTGAGAGAAAATTCCGATCAAGACCCCAACCGCCATGATGAGCAGAGCCGCACCGAATAGCGGATAGAGCTTTCCTATCAGTTTGTCGATAGGCAGAAGTGTTGCGAAAATATAATATATAAATATTACAATGATCCATATAGTCACCATGCTTTTTGCCTCTCCCCATGAAGCGGTGAGTGTAGCGAGCAGTCCCGCGGGAGTGATTACGAACACCGCCCCGACGAGTACCATAAGCACAACAGAGATGATTAGGAGTATGATTTTGAATGTTTTTCCGAGTTGGCAGCCCACTATTTCGTGCAAGCTTGCTCCGTTTTGTCTGATTGACATCATAGCAGAGAGATAGTCGTGTACAGCACCTCCGAGAATGCATCCTAGAACGATCCAGATGTATGCAGATGGTCCGAAGAGTATGCCTTGAATGGCTCCGAAGATAGGTCCAGTTCCAGCAATATTAAGGAATTGAATCATGTAGACTTTCCATGTTTTCATTGGGATGTAGTCGACTCCGTCCTGTGATGTGTAGCATGGTGTTTTCCTATAGGGGTCAGCGCCAAAGATTCTCTCTGCGAATCGTCCATAGAAAAAGTATCCGCAGGCGAGCAAGATAAGAGCAAAAACGAAAGTAGTCATAATATCCTAAATATTAATACCGTTCAAAATCAATACTTATGCAAAGTTAATAATTAAAAAGCAATTAGTCGTTAATATTTATATTTTTTTCATGATGAAAGGTGCTAATCTGAAATTAGAATGCTAAAAAAAGAGTCAATAAAATAATATTGAGATTAAAGATATGTGGAATAGCAGTCAATCAGTTCAAAAAAATATTATTCTGTCAGAATCCCAAATGAGAGATTCGTGATAAATCAGGGAATCATAAAAAAAGCCGGTTCAAAGAACCGGCTCATGATATTTTTATATAAGCTATGAATTAGAAAGAATAGTAGCAACCGAACTGAAGCATGTTACCGTTAACGTTGAAGCCGAAGTCAGAGTCGTCAGCCACCTTAGTGTATCCGAGTCCGCCGAAAGAAGCAACGAAAGTAACCTTGTCGGAAGCAGCGAATTTCACACCTGGGCGAATGCCAATGCCGAATTGAGTTTCATCTTCATAACCGTCGAAGTCACCAGTTTTGATAGAGAATCCACCATCGAGGAAGAATCCAACCTTACCAGTTTTGTAGAAAGTGTAACGAGCGTACGGGTTTACAAAGAAAGCGTTACGAGCATCCATATCCTTAACTTTACTATATTCGTCACCGATTTTGATAGCGAGATCCCAGTTGTCGTTAAGAGTATAACCAATTTCTGGAGCAACAGTGAATGTAGTTACGCTTACATCAGTGTCATCATTGTTGTGGTAGTTAAAACCAACTTCACCACCTACCCAGATTTGTGCGTTAGCAGTCATAGCAGCAAGAGCAACAACTGCAGAAAGAATAAGTTTCTTCATAATCTTAATTTTTTAAATATAACTGACTGAAAGTTATTTTTAAATTCCTACTCTGTTTTAGGTTTTCGGAGTCCCCTATTTTAATTTCGTTGCAAAGATATATAGAAATGTAAAAACAAACAAACAAATCAGATAAAAAAAAACGAAATTCAGTACAAATAGACCAAAAAATATTAAAAAATGTATAAAAAAGCGAAAAATTTACAATTTTAAATCAAGAATTATAGATCGAAATAGCATCCAATTGTGAGGGAATTGCCATTTAGATTGAATCCGGCATCAGTGTTCTTGTCAATAATATTGACTCCGAGTCCTCCGAAAGTAGCCACGAGTGTCATCTTGTTAGTTGCCCGATATTTGATACCCGGTCTGATTCCAGCTCCGAACATTGTTTCGCTCTTGTAATAAATACCTTTATGGAAGAAGTCACCGTTTTCGATTCCGATACCTCCATCGAGGAAGAAAGACACATTCTTCCCGAGGTTGCAGACATTATATCTGGCATATGGTTCGATGATGAACGCGCTTCTGGCTTTAGATTTGTCGGAAGAGAATTTAGCTTTCGAATAGTCTATACCGATTCTGACCGCCACTTCCCAGTCGTTGTTAAAAGCATATCCCACTTCAGGTAGGAATTTGAAAGACCGAGTTTTGACGGTATTTCCCGGGATAGAAGTGTTTTTACCTTTAGTAGAAGAGATTTGTCCACCAGCCCAGAATTGTGCGTTAGCAATAGAAGAGCACAGACAGAGGCATGCGATGATAATAGATTTTTTCATATATACATTATTTAATTAATAATAATCCTTTTTAAAGCATTGTATGCATAAATCTTTACAAAGTTATGATGTTTTTTTCAAATAGGCAAACTTTTTGTCACAATAAGGTTATAGTATTTTCAATCTGCAGATTAATGCATATCAAACATTTTGATTATAAAATGTCAATAAGACGAACATCCATATTATAATTAGAGTAATAAGAAATGAAAAATACATAAAAAGCGAATAAAAGCGGCATAATTATCACAAATTGTCATAAATTTCGAGAAATATCTATTTTTTTGTAAATAAATTTGGCAGAAAATCAAAAAGTTTGTAACTTTGTGCACGTAAACGGATGACATTTTGCTTTCAAGCATATTATTAATCCACTCTTAGATTTTATAAATAATATATAATAAGGTAAAAAGAACATTTATTTACACAAAAACCAAATCATTATGGATGCAAAGAAAGTATTAGACGACTTAAAGCGTCGATTCCCGAACGAGCCGGAGTATCATCAGGCCGTAGAAGAAGTATTAGGAACCATAGAGGAAGAATACAACAAACACCCGGAATTTGACAAGGTGAATTTGATAGAGCGTCTGTGCATACCAGACCGCGTATATCAGTTCCGTGTAAGTTGGATGGACGATTCCGGCAATATTCAGACCAACATGGGTTATCGTGTTCAGCACAACAATGCCATAGGTCCGTATAAAGGTGGAATCCGTTTTCACGCATCTGTGAATTTATCGATATTGAAGTTCCTTGCCTTTGAGCAGACTTTCAAGAATTCATTGACTACACTGCCGATGGGCGGTGGCAAGGGAGGAAGTGATTTTTCTCCACGCGGCAAGAGCAATGCCGAGGTAATGCGTTTCTGCCAAGCCTTCATGTTGGAGTTGACCCGTCATATAGGTCCAGACGTAGACGTTCCAGCCGGTGACATAGGCGTAGGCGGCCGTGAGGTAGGCTATATGTTTGGAATGTACAAGAAGTTGACTCATGAGTTTTCAGGCGTATTGACCGGTAAGGGTCGTGAGTTTGGCGGTTCTTTGGTACGTCCAGAGGCTACAGGTTACGGCAATGTTTATTTCCTTCAGGAGATGTTGAAGACCAAGGGTGACAGCGTTAAGGGCAAGACAGTGTTGATCAGTGGTTCCGGTAACGTAGCTCAGTATACAGCAGAGAAGGTGCTTCAGTTGGGCGGCAAGGTGTTGACGATGTCAGACAGCGACGGTTATGTATATGATCCGGACGGCATAGACCGCGAGAAGCTAGACTTCATCATGGAGTTGAAGAATGTTCAGCGTGGTCGTATCCGCGAATATGCAGAAGAATACGGTGTGAAGTATGTAGCAGGTGAAAAGCCATGGAACGAGAAAGCCGACATCGCGCTTCCATCCGCCACTCAGAACGAGATTAACGAGGATGCAGCCAAGGCATTGGTGGCAAACGGTGTTATAGCAGTGAGTGAAGGTGCTAACATGCCATCCACTCCAGGCGCTATCCGAGTGTTCCAAGAGGCAAAGATACTATATGCTCCGGGCAAGGCAGCTAATGCGGGTGGTGTGAGTGTATCAGGCCTTGAGATGAGTCAGAACTCCGAGCGTTTATCATGGAGTGCTGAAGAGGTAGACAACAAGTTGCACTATATAATGGAGAACATCCACGAGAACTGTGTTAAATACGGCACAGAGGAAGATGGATATGTTAACTACGTAAAGGGTGCAAACGTAGCCGGCTTCATCAAGGTGGCAAAGGCTATGATGGCTCAGGGAGTCGTATAAGGGAGAACAAACCGATGATATTTATTGGGGAGAGCGCAAAATTGTCGCTCTCCCTTTTTTTTATTTTTTTTGTTGTAGAATTGTAGATATGAAAAAAAATCTCTAACTTTACAAAAAATTATGTGTTTGTCGGAACTTGAGTTTGGGAGTGATTTTTCAACTTCATGATTTTCGGCTAATTAGCACATATTTTAAGTTATATTTGCAAAACAAAAAAATAATAAAGATATGAAAAAACCATTTATTTTGTCATTGGCAGTCCTTTCATTTTCAGCATTAAGTTTTGTTGGTTTGAGTTCATGCAGCGGTGATGACGGAACGGAAGATGATCCTAACAAATCAGAGAAAGAGGCTGTATTTGGTGAGCCAGCCGATCACTTGCCTAAAGCATCCGATTATTTCTATGGCTTTTGGCAGACGAGTGAAGGCCCCAATTCATTTATCCTATATTCAGACGGCACATGCAAGGGCATATCCAATACAGCGATGTCGTCGATAGGCACAGGCGAATGGACCTACAATCTCAGTACAAATATATTATCTACAACCCTTCAGTCGAGCCAATATCAGGTGACCTTATGCAACAAGACCGGTACCGCCTGGACAAGCGTGCAGTTGGGCAGCAACAAGGCTCAAACCTTCCACAAGGCAGCTCAGATATTCAATCCTAGTAAAGGAACCTACCAGACATCATCATATTTCACCCCTGCCCTATTATGCGGCAGCTCATGGACAGACGGCAGCAACACAATTCAATTCGGTCCGTCAATGGCCACAATGCTTTATACCAACAGCAAGGACAAGAGGTCGACATATCAATACGTAAAGCGCATTGTTGAATTTGCTCAATCCCCTACATGTACTGATAATAAGGTTTACGGAACTTACAAGGTAAAATCATATGTGAATTACGCAAGCAATTATCGTTGGATAAACGATGTGAGCAGCACATTTGAAATTGAGAATTATTTATCATCGGATCCAATTCTCCGCCTAGGTTCGGAGCCCGGTTCTGAATATCATTTAGCGAAATAACAAAGAATCCCGACAATGTCGGGATTCTTTGTTTATATGGCAATCAGTGTTGATAAGTAAGTGCAACACCCCGACGTGTGGATGCGTCGGTTCCGCTGATTTTTCATAGACACCGTGCGGAAGCCGGGAGACTTCCGCTCCACCGGCAGCACTTGAAGAGATGTTGAAGCTAGAACGGAGGAGTATGGATATTCGAACGTCTATGGCATATTTGTTCTTCTGAGTTCTCCTGCGAATGCTAGAGAGAAGATAGATATTCTGACGTCTTCGGCTTTTGCGATTTCCTCGGCAAGCGAGAGGATAGTAGAACCTGTTGTGATTACGTCATCGATTATGAGGACGTGTTTTCCAGAGAGTTCTTCAAGTTTGTCGATTTGGAAGATATTTTTCACATTATCTTTTCTCTGCTCCGTGGATAGATGCGTTTGAGTTGGGTTGTTGACGACTCTTCTTGCGATGTCGGTTCTGACGGGTATAGCCGTTTCCTCACAGAGTCCTTTGGCAATGTAGTCACACTGGTTGTATCCACGTTTGCGTTGTTTTTTCCTTGCAAGAGGCACGGGTATGATCATGTCGATATCGTCGAAGAATCCAGATTCCCGGTTTTCCTGCACAAAAATTTTGGCGAGAATTGTGGCCACTTCCGGTTTGTCGAAATACTTTATGTTGTGGAGAATTCTCCGGGTTTTCTCTCCTTCGTATAGAAACATGCTCGTTGCCCTTTCAATGGGTATTCTTCCCCAGAATAGCCTTTCGATATTTCCATGTATGTCGTTACCCTCGTATTCGATTCGGTTGAGTTCTCTGAGGCATCCCACACATATGTAGTTTTCAGAGAGTGCCAACCGTTTTTCGCACATGATGCAGAACCTTGGGAAAAAAAAGTCGAGTAATTCGCGATACATATTCTCCTACATCAGTTATTCAGGCAAAATCACGACTCCTTCTTTTTTCATTCCGTCGATCTTGATGACGCAAGGTTTTTGGAATCTCACATGTCTGACATGTTCCGTTTCCTGCACTGGTGTCATTTTATCCAGGATGTCGTATCTGAGGACTCCTTTGTCAACGATTTCGTCGATGGTGAAGTATCCCACTCCAAGGCTTGTGAGGTTTTGGAAGAAGTGTGTTCCTTGGGAAGGGTCTACCCTATAGTCTGTGAGTCCCGCTTCGACTATCACTTTAGCAGCTGAGATTGCCGGCCATTTGATAGGAACACCGAGCCAAGGGTCGCTCGACCCCCATCTTCCCGGTCCTACAAGTATGTAGTTTTTATCTTCGTTAAGGAATTGCCTATTGATTTTCTCGATTTCGTCTGCAATTTGAGGGTTGAAGGAAGGCGAATAGATTTTTTTCCCGCTTTCCGTGTCGTTTATCTTGACGTAGACGATGTCCGTCACATTGTTTATTATGCCGTGGCCGATTGCGTTATGGCTTCTTATAAGCATTTTTTCATCCGGAATTAGAGTGATATCCTCTTCGAGTTTCATTTTCATGTCGACCATCGGACGAATTTGCAGCAGGAAGAAATCCCCAGTTTTGTCAGGTCGGATTTTGACTGCGAATTCTATTTCCACTTCCCTTCTCATTTCCTCCCTTCCATGTTTGATGACCAAAGAAAGCAGTTGTGGCAGAGGGAACACATCATATTGCAGAACCCCACAGAATGTAATGACCTTTCTTCCTCCCTCATAGATTCCGTCTCTGATAACCTGGTCGTAGGGGTCGAAAGTAGATGCGATGTACTGAAGAGATCCGTCTTTTTCCGCTTCCTTCACTCTGACTTTAAGGATATTGAATCCGTCGTCGACAGAGAAGTTTTCCGTCATGTTTTTCAAGTCGAGAGCATAGAATTTGGTTTGAGTTTCTTTCAGTGCAATGTCCATCTCACTTGTTTGGAGGACCTTATCGGGATGTGCCGGGCATACTCTGAGGGACAGTCCTCCGTCGACTATGTATTTCCCCAATCCGAGTGCGAGGTTTACGATACCCTCATCCGCCTTTTCATCACCGATGGGGTAATAGTTCATACTTCTCGCCACTCCAGAGATATTAGGATAGAACTTGTCTCCATATTTTTCTCCCACCACTTCCTGCAGAATTACCGCCATTTTCTCTTTGTCGATGACGTTGGATGTTGCTATCATATAATCTTTGCTCGCTTTATAGAAAACAGAGGCATAAACGCTCTTTATTGCGTCGCTAAGCATTTTGAGGCGTTGGTATTTGTCTTCGCAGAAAGGGATCATGTAGGTGCTGTAGACACCGGCAAAAGGTTGGTAGTGTGCGTCTTCGAGAAGGGAAGAAGAGCGGATGGCAATAGGCTGACGTACGACGTCGAGGAAAGCCATGAGGTCGTCGGCGAGGTATTCGGGCAGTCTTGCCCTGAGGAAACACATGAGCACCTCATTATCCGGTATGTCGCTAAGTGCAACCTGGTAGAGTTCGTTTTTCTCCATAAACTCATCGAAGATGTCAGTACACAGAACGACAGTCTTCGGAATCATGACCCTTGCATTTTGGAATTGGTTGAGGTCGATATGTCGTTTGATGATGTGGTCGATGAACGCGATTCCTCTACCCTTTCCTCCGAGAGAGCCCTCACCGATTCTGGCGAAATTGGAATATTCGTCGAATCGGTCTTTATGGAACACCGCCACGACTCCCTGGTTTTTCATTTTTCTGTAGGTTACGATAGCCTGGAAGATGATATGGCGGTGAGCGTCGACGTCCTGTAGTGAATGCCATGTGATTCGTTTCAGGAACTGTGCAATCGGGAAAAGCGCTCTTGATCCGAGCCATCTTGAAACGTTGTTGTGTGAGATGTGATAGAGTAGTGATTCTTTCGGCAGAGTGAAAATATTGTCTTGCAGGTCTTTCAGGTTTTTTATTCTTGCCACTTCCTCCATGGTTTGAGGGTCTCGGAAGATGAAATCGCCGAATCCGAAATAATTGGAGATGAGTTTTCTCAACTCCATATCCATGTTTTTTGAGTTCTTGTCGATGAACGAAGCCCCACATTTTTTTGCCTTTTCCCTATTTGTAGATTCAGATGATTCGAGAATCATCGGTACGAATTCGTCCGCTTTTCTTATTTCGGTGAGTAGTTGGTATCCGGCATTTTCGTCTTTTTTCCCGTTTTTAGGGAATTTGCAGTCGCTGATTACTCCGAGCACATTATCTTTATACTTGTCGTAGATTTCCCATGCCTCCTCGTATGTTCTAGCCAGTACGATTTTTGGTCGTCCTCTCATTCTGAGCATTTCGAGTTGAGAGTTGAGAGCTTCTGTGGCAAACAGGAGGCTTTGCTGCAGAACGAAGTTATAGAGTCGTGGCAAAATGGAGGAATAGAATCTGATGGAGTCCTCTACCAGCAGAATCATCTGCACACCGTCTTTGAGGTCGTTGTCGAGATTCATCTTGTCCTCAATAAGTTTGATGATAGACAGGAGCAATTCCGTGTTTCCGAGCCAGCAGAACACATATTCGAACACGGAGAGGTCTTCGTTTTCCATCCTCTTTGTGATTCCATGGCTGAACGGTGTGAGTATGACTATTGGTATTCTCTCGTATTTGCTTTTTATTGTTCTTGCTATGTCGAACACGTCAGTGCTTCCCGTTCCCGGCATACAGATGACCAGTTCGAAAGTGTTTTTTTCGAGCACATTCTCCGCCTCCTCTATTGATGACACCTGTAAGAAGCGTGGCGGGTATCTTAGTCCGAGTTTCGAATATTCTGTAAATATTTTCTCATCCACTCTTCCGTCGTCTTCCAGCATGAATGCGTCGTAGGGGTTCGCCACGATAAGCACATTGAAAATGCGTCGTTTCATGAGGTCGACGAACTGCGTGTCTTTAAGCACTAGAGGCTTCTCGTGGGTTTCAATGTTTTTTATATCTTCAGTAGTCATATTATGTTTTATTCGTTTCCATCCTTCACATATTGGACGGCCCTGTTAATGAAATCGAGGAAAGGTTTTGCCGCTTTACACTGTCGTACGACCCAATCGACACAGTTGTTGCTGAGAATGAGTTTGTCGTCGGGTTCCTGAAAGATGCAGAACACCTTATATTTTGTATATTCTGCCCAGGGCGATTCGTTGTCGAATCCTTTAGGCACTTTCTTGAGTTTGTATGAGTCGTCAAGCACAAAATTCTTTCCAGCTTTTTTTAGAGTGTCGACAAAATGTTCTCCATCATCGATTATGTCTTCCCTTAGGATCTTGAGTACTTTAGGGTCGCAGATATAGTCGCCTATGGCGAGCATATGTGCGTCGGGATATCCATGTCCTCCCACTCCTACATGGAAATAATATCCGGAGAAAGCCGATTTTTTTCCACCCTGGCAGATATATGCCCCCATATGCGTTTTGTAAGGTGACTTATCCTTAGAGAATCTCACGTCCCTGTAAATTCTGTAAGTGCAGTCCTTGTATGTCAATCCGGTAATGGAATTGTCGAACTGTTGTATGCCGTCAATGATTTTTTGTGTGATTTGGTTGAATCTTTCCTGAGCTTTAAGGTAATCATCCTTATGCTTGTTGAACCATTCCCTATTGTTGTTTTGCTTAAGATTCCTTAGGAAATCCACTACGATTTTCATATAAATAAATTTTATTATATTATCAAAAACATGTATATTTGCAAAGTTAGCAATATTTTTTGAAGTAATATTGCTATATCAATTTAAAATAGGTAAAACCACATCTAAAACAAAAACACTCAAAAAATGGAAGTAGGAATGAAGGCCCCAGAGATATTGGGGACAGACTCAGATGGCAATGAGATTCGTTTAAGCGATTATGCAGGTAAGAAATTGATCTTGTATTTTTATCCCAAGGACTCCACTCCCGGCTGCACTGCAGAGGCATGTAGTTTTCGTGACAACTACACGTCGTTGCTGGATAGCGGTTATTCCGTTATCGGTGTGAGTGCAGACAGCATGAATTCCCACACCCGTTTCAAGACGAAGAACAATCTTCCCTTTCCATTGATAAGCGATCCTGATAAGCGTTTAGCTCAGCAATTCGGAGTGTGGGGTGAGAAGAAGTTAGCCGGCAGGACTTACATGGGTATATACCGCACTACTTTCATCATAGACGAGAGCGGTAGAATAGAGCAGATTATAGGTCCGAAGGAGATTAAGGTGAAAGAGCATGCGAAACAGATATTAAAACCCACAAATTGAAATATCAGAATGCAAACAGATAAAGACGGTCAATCAAGACGTGAATTTCTGAAGCGTATGCTTCAAGGTTCTTTTGTAGCTGCCGCCGGTTTGTTTTTCGGTGGTAAGTCGGCCATGGCCGAATCTTTAGGCATAGGTTCGGGCATATGCAGCAGCAGTTCGAGTTGCAGCGGCAGTGGTAGCGGCAATTGTGGCAGCTCCTACAGTTGTTCTGGCGGCGGTGGCCGTTGTGGCAGCTCCTACAGTTGCAGTGGCCAGGGCTCACAGGGTCAGGGTCGTTGCGGCAGTTCTTATGAATGTAGTGGCGGCGGTGGCCGTTGCGGCAGCTCCTACAGTTGCAGCGGTCAGGGTGCCAATGGCCAGGGTCGTTGCGGCAGTTCCTACGAATGCTCCGGAGGAGGCGGCCGTTGTGGCAGTTCCTACAGTTGCAGCGGTCAGGGTGCCAATGGCCAGGGTCGTTGCGGCAGTTCCTACGAATGCTCCGGCGGCGGTGGCCGTTGCGGCAGCTCCTACAGTTGCAGCGGTCAGGGTGCCAATGGTCAGGGCCGTTGTGGCAGTTCCTATGACTGCGGCGGTGGCGGCGGCCGTTGCGGCAGCTCTTACAGTTGCAGTGGCCAATAACTGTTGTGCGTCATGTCGGTAGTATTGAAATTACCCTCCAATATTGTCAGGATTGAAAGAGGCGAAAAGATTCTGTTTTTCAATCCCGATATTCCCTCGTGGCTTGTGACCAACTCAAATGGAGCCTTGCTCCTATCTTTATGCGACGGACGTAACAGCATATCCGACATATTAGAATCCCTTCGTGAAGCCGAGGGCGATGAATCTTATGCTCAAGGCCGTGCCTTTTTCTCCAAAGCCCTATCCAGCCGTCTGTTTGAAGAAGGCGGTGCAGGCGAAATTCCCATAGCTGAAGAGCGTCAGCACTTGAGCAACGTTCAGTTTTCCATTTCCGCCAGTTGCAATTTGGCTTGCACTTATTGTTATGCCACCGACCGCGAAGAGAGTTCGTTTCCGCCTCTCACCCTTTCCGACTATCAGCGTCTGGCAGATGAGATTGTCGGTCATTTCGGTTCAGGCGTTTCATTTACTTTGACCGGTGGCGAGCCCCTTCTGAACAAGGACGTTTTCAAGATCGGCCGTTATCTACGTGATTTGGGTTGCAGTGTAGACATATTGACCAACGGCACCTTAATTAACCCTTCCAACATATCCGACTTGAAGTCGTCGTTTGACAGTGTGTCGATCAGTATTGACGGGAGCAGTGCCTCCCGTCATGACACTTTTCGCGGCAATGGCAGTTATGCAAAGGTAGAGTCAGCCATCGCATTGCTTGACTCTCATGGTATTCCATACCGTTTGTCGATGACTGTAAACCGTAAGAACATAGACGATGTAGAGGCGATGGCTAAGCTCTACGGCAACCGCATGAATTTCGCCCCCTTGTTTCCAGCCGGCCGTGCTTCGTCGGGTCGTGAAGACGTTTCGATAAGCGGGAAGGAATATTTCGAATGTCTGAAATGTGCCAGCGGCGTAAATCCCTTAGGCTATTGTGAATCGACACTTGAATCCTCCCAGGAACGCCGTCGCTGCAAATGTGCGATAGGAGGCTATGAGATAAGCGTCTCTCCAACCGGCGATGTTTATCCATGTCAATTGCTTCACTACCCGGAATTTCTGATAGGGAATGTCCATAACGGCAGTTTGGTTGAATTGTTGTCCGGCAGTCCTGTCATAGAGCGTTGTTCACGTATGGTGGTCGACAACATCGAAGGCTGTTCAAGTTGTTTCCTTCGTTACGTATGCGGCGGTGCCTGTCGTGCCCGTGCCTATCATGAGAGCAAGAACATATTCACTTCCGGCAGTTTTTGTGAATATGAACGCGAGGCATTTATAGACGGGATTTTCTCCTTATATTCTGAGAACATTATATAGTCAGAAAACGGCTTATTTAGGCTCAAAAGCGCCAAAAACGCCACTTACTGATTTATAAACTAAAATTCATGTTTTAGTTAAATATTATTAATTTGTTAAATTTATCCGACAGCAATAATTTTGTTTAATGCTTTTGCCCTTTCAGGGCTGACGTTATGTTGCATTTATCCCCAGGGCGTTGCCCTGGGCTATGATCTGTTGGCCTTTCAGGCCGTTTACACTGAAGTATTTCACAACTTGACAAACTTGAAATTCATATAATATATAATGTGCATTGAAGAGGGTGAAAAAAATTCCGGTCGGCGAGGAGCCAACCGGAATCACTTCAGTCAGGTATTATTCATCGAATCGTTTCAATGAAGATATCTCAAGTTTATGCTTTTACTTTCGTAGCGAACGACTCATATGTTCCATCATCGAAAAATATTCTGACCTCCACTATTTTTCTTTGTGGTTTTTGCATAAAGGTCAGAGTTTTCTTAACGACATCCTCGACGTTGACCGTGTTACTGCTTTGCGCATTCCATTTTCTCTGGTTTTTTTCGTAAGCATTTCTGACAGGGTTGACAGCAGTTTCCATTTCCTCATCATCGAACAAGGAGGGAACTTTATCATTCGCTTCATCCAGCATTTTATATTCATCGTCATTAGTATCCTCGTCAGAATGCATCATAGCATTATCCTGATTTCTGAACATAGGTCCAGTTCCCATCATGATCCATTCCGGATTGACGTCTGGGAATCCGTTGATAACATTTCTAAGGATCGTTAGTGTCGGTTTGCTTCTGTTACTTGTGATATGCGACAGGGAAGCCGGTGATATACCGGTAATAGAGCAAAATTGAATGTTATTAAGATTTTTTGCTCTGATGATTTCCTGTATACGTTCAGTGTCAGTCATAATTTAGTTCAAAAAATTCATTCAAATTCTACATATATTCATATCCCATTCTCAAGAGAAATTCAAGGGGTATGGAATCTTAGCCAATCCAACGTTAATTTGGGCACGCCTTAAAAATTTACAACTTGCAACCACTATTAACATTTGTAATTATATTTACAAAGTTACAACAATTTTACAAACGGACAAAATTTTACAAAAGAAAATTTTAAAAAAGTGAATATATTTTTAGAAAAAACCGACAATCAGCCCATCTTAATCCTATATACATTATTAAAATGGCCATGAGGCCAGAACAGAAAAAGCATGGATATTAAGCATGTTTTAATAATACAACAAACCACCATAAATCACTGATTATCCATGTATTATAATAGCATATATTCATAAAATAACCCAAAATATATACAACAGTAAACCAGAACCAAGGATTTAGGAATCCTTTTTATTCAACAAAGCGATATAATATAATGGAATACAATGTTTTAATGTTTTATTATTCATATTGCATATTTATGCATATACATATATAGATATAAAATTCGCTTATACTTTTCGATTTATATATCGCAATTTGGATTTGTAGATAAATATAGTTATTGAAACAAAATCTTTAATTTTATTTACCGAATTAAAGAATCCTTATACATTTCAAAACTTAAATCATTTTACTATTTTAAAGTAAAATAAGTCAAAATCGGTAAAAACGGTCAATTTTGCCTAAAATTCGCCCCTGCTTTAAGATTATAAAAGGAGTGAAAATCTCATGAGGTTTTTAGTGTGTTTAATACATTAAAAATCAGTTTAGAACCCTCAATATTTTTGTTTGTAAAAATTACTTTAAAAAGTTGAAAAAGGAGTAAAAATGATTTGAAAAATGTATAAAAAGGCATGAAAAGCCTTTTATTATCCCGCTTAAAATGTGGTCAAAGCAGCTGTTTTACATTTTTAAGCACATTTTTCCCGTACAAAAACTGCATGTATTTGTCGTTTATGCATGACAATAGCTTTCGAGTTTGGCATATGATGCAGGATATAAAACATCTCAGTGCAAAATGAAATACACCAGTTCTTTCATAATATCAGCATCAGTAGCATTTCCTTTGTCAATACCTTTGAGTTTTGCGTCGGTTTCCCTGATTTTAGCAATGATCTTCATGGTTTTCGCAGCAGAATAGTTTTTCACAGCCGTAATGATATCCTGATACTGATAATTGGATTTGATATCGAGATATTGCATTATGCCCTGCTGCGACTTATCCGGGGCATAATATGCAGTCATGATATCAGCGAACAGAGGGAAGAGCATAGCCAGAATCAGCACCGGAGGATTATTTTTAGGGTTATCCGAAAAATAATTGATGATTCTGTTTGCTTTGAGAACATCCCGTTTTACTATAGCCGCCTTAAATTCCCAGCGGTTAAAATCCTTACTGATTCCGATATATTTCTCTATAAGATCCGGTGTGATGAGATTTTGGTTTTCCGGTATAGTTATGCAAAGTTTGTCGAGTTCACCTGTAAGTCTGGACAAGTCGGAACCGATATTCTCAACCAGTACCATTGTCGCATTTCTATCGATTTTGATATTTTTGTTTTGCAGGTATTCATTAATAAAGTATGGCAGCATTCCCTCCTTGAGCTTATTGCTAATAAACACCACCCCACTCTCTTGGATTTTGGCTACCATTTTTTTCCTTCTGTCCATCATCCCGTTTTTGTATGAGAGGATCAGGATTGTAGTTTCTGCAGGGTGATTAAGATAAAGAATGAAGTCATCCCATTTTTTAACATTTTGACATTCTTTAACAATTACCACTTGATACTTTCCCATCATAGGCAATCGTCTGGCGCTGTTTATAATTTCGCCCACCTCAGTTTTATTGTCAGCATAAATGGTGTAGAGATTGAAGTCAGCCTCCTCTTTCGTTATAGCATGTTCCACGATATAATCAGTGAGGAGATCAATATAATAAGACTCGTCTCCCATGAGCAGGTATACGGGGCAGAAGTTTCCGCTGTCGACTTCCTTAACAATATCCTTATATAAAAGCGTTCCAGTTTTTGCCATATCGATATAAATTCATAACTTTGTCAAGTACAAAGTTAGCAATAAAAGTTTAAAAGTTGAAATTAAGTGAGAAAAAACTACAGTTTGCCGTCATTGAATCTTCCTTGTTATGACGTTCAAATTCAACAGTCGTCCACCGGTTATTTAATATATGACACTTTGCGGAAGAAGCATGTAGCCCTGACTCCCGAGGAGTGGGTACGTCAGCATTTTGTGAATTACCTTATGAGTGTCAAGGGTTATCCGATGAATTTGATGTCGAACGAGGTTAATCTAAATTTAAACGGCATGCGCCGTCGTTGCGACACAGTGTTGTTTGACCATCATGTGGAGCCTCAGATGATAATGGAATACAAGCGTCCGACCGTAAGTATCAGCCAGAAGGTGTTCGATCAGATATGCCGTTATAACATTGTCATGCGTGTGGACTATCTGATAGTGAGCAATGGTCTTCAGCATTATTGTTGTAAGATGGATTATGTCAATCAGAGTTATATTTTTTTAGACGACATTCCATCTTATGAATCGATAAGACGTTGAGGGGAGTTTTGCCTGACAGCAATAATTTTGTTTAATGCTTTAGCCCTTTCAGGACGGGCGTTATGTTGCGTTTATCCACAGGGCGTTGCCCTGGGCTATGAGCTGTTGGCCTTTCAGGCCGTTTATACTAAGCACTTCATAATTTGAGAAAACTTGAATGGCTTGACTGGTAATTGATTTTTTCAGAAAATCATGCATTTCCTTTGCAGTTTCACAATCCTGCAAAGGTTAGAAACACCGCAAACATTAATGATTCGTGCTTTCCACCTATATGATTTCTTATCGAAATGTCGGATGTTGTGAATACGTTTGTGCGGAATTCCCATTTTTTTCCCTGAAGTACGATAGACGTCAATTTGTCGGTTTACCACTTCCATATAGAAATCGTTGTCGTTGATGAAATGCGGGTTGTCTTCAATGACATTGAGATAAGCCTTGAGCATCATTTCGAGTGCCTTTCCGTCAGCGTTTGCCGTTATCCCCTGTTGATTGAAACAATAATAATATACCCCCGTGTTGACAGTGGCCAGGCATTTTGCCCTTTTCATAAGTTCCGGCATGGTATGGAGGTCTTCGAAAAGAACCCCCTCAGGGAACTTGACGCTATCGAAGAGTTTTGTCTTATAAATTTTGTTCCAAGCATAAGAATGCTTGTATCCCCTACCCTTTAGCCAATAGTCTTCAAAAGACTTGAACAGTTGTTTCTTGAATTTGAGTACCTGTTCGTTTTTCGAGCCGAAATTGACGAACACAGGAAATTCGACTATGTCGTATTCAGGATGTTGTTTTATGACCTCGCTAAGTTCTTTATAAGAATTGTCTTGCAGGAAGTCGTCAGCGTCGACGAATGTGACATAATCCGTATCGACCGCTTTAAGTCCTTCATTTCTGGCATCAGAGAGTCCCCCGTTCTGTTTATGAATAACGGTGACTCCACCATGTTTTTCAGCCCAGTCATCACATTTTTTTTCAGAGCCGTCGTTAGATCCGTCGTCAACAAGAATGATTTTCAAGTTATCGATTCCTTGTCGTGTAAGGCTGTTGAGGCATCTGTCCAATGTGTTGATTGCGTTGTAAACTGGTACGATGACAGAAATCATATTCTTTATAAATTAATAAATCAGGTGTTATCAGTAATATAAGTTTAATAAGTTATCCGAATCGTTTCTAAAAATGGAATCGGGCATCAAGCCCTCTTCATTTTTGTGCGGGCGAGGCGCCTTGTAAACTTGTTAAACTTGAATCAGTAATACATCCTAAAGTCATAAAATTCATTATATAAAACGCAAATGCATTAAATTTATTTTGTCAAGTGATGAAAAAAGAGTATCTTTGCACTTGAAAGTTATGAGAAGCAAAGATTTTCCGGATATGTTAGGCAGATATATATAGTCCCTATTCGAGAGAATCATCTCCAATCACTAACGATCATGAAAATACGGGAAATAGTTGGAGCCCTTGAACAATTTGCTCCACTGTCCCTGCAAGACAGCTATGACAATGCCGGTTTGCAGATAGGATTAACAGTGGATGCTGAATCGTCAGGGGTATTATTGTGTTTAGACATCACAGAGGACGTGTTGGATGAGGCCAGTTCTCTTGGTTGCGATTTGGTTATCAGCCACCACCCCCTTCTGTTCAGTTCGCCCAAGCGCATAACCGGGGCCGACATTGTAGAGCGTTGCATAATCAAGTCGATTCGTCAAGGCATCAACATATATTCGGCTCACACGAATCTGGACAACGCCAACGGCGGAGTGAACTACAAGATAGCCAGCACTTTGGGTTTGTTGGACGTAGAGCCATTGCGTTGCGACTCCGAGAATCCCGGTGTAGGAAGTGGCATAATCGGGAATTTGCCAGAATCGATGGAGCGTGAGGATTTCATTGTGATGGTAAAAGAGCGTTTTGATGCCGGCAGCGTTCGTTATAACAGTTGGCATGGTGAGAAGATTCGCCGCGTGTCGGTATGCGGTGGTTCCGGAGCCTTTTTGATAGGTGACGCCATCAGCCGCGGCAGTGATGTGTTCTTGACCGGCGAGATTGGTTATCATCGTTTTTTCGGCTACGAAGACAAAATCCAGCTGATGGAGATAGGTCATTACGAGAGTGAGCAATACACGATGCAGTTGCTTGAAGAGGTGTTGTCCTCCCGTTGTCCAGGTGTGAAGTTTTACAGGACTCAAGTGGAGACCAACCCTATAAATTATCTTTAGGTCTGTTTGAAAAAGCAGTTTTATATTATTATGGTGTTCTTATACGAGCTTCGTTGTTTATTCTTATCAGCTTTTATGCTTTTGCCAATAGCCACGATGCTTATTCGGCTTCAAGAGCAGATTCGTTAGTTAACAAATTAGAAACGACTGAAGTTAATTTTCTGGACCCCCCATTAGAAATCATAAACAATCCAAAATAAAAACTTAATAATTATGGCAAGAAAATCAGAGAAAACAGTAGCAGACATGTCGATAGAAGAGCGTCTGAAGAATTTGTATCAATTGCAGACGATATTGTCGAAGATTGACGAGATCCGCACCATCCGGGGTGAGCTTCCGTTGGAAGTACAGGACTTGGAAGACGAGATAGAAGGTCTTCGCACCCGTATTGAGAACACGAAGCAGGAGAAGGAGGAAGCCCATCGCAACATGAACCGCTGGATAGCCGACCGTGAGAGTGCGATGAAGAAGAAGGCCGAATCAGAGGAGCGTCTGAACAACATCCGCAACAATCGTGAATACGATTTGGTTAACAAGGAGATGGAGTATCAGGGTTTGGAGATTCAGTTGGCCGACAAGCGTATTCGTGAAGCGGAGCAGGCAGAGAAGCAGAAGGATCTGTTGATAGAGAAGAGCCTTGAGGAGTTGGACAACCGCAACAAGGATTTGGAGGTGAAGAAGAACGAGCTGGACGAGATAGTGATAGAGACTAAGGCCGAAGAAGACAAGTTGCGTGAAAAGGCCAAGAGTTTGGAGATGACTATAGAGCCACGTATTCTTCAGGCTTTCAAGCGTATCCGCAAGAACAGCCACAACGGTTTGGGAATTGTATGCGTTCAGCGTGACGCCTGCGGTGGTTGTTTTGCCAAGATACCTCCACAGCGTCAGTTAGATGTTCGTATTCACAAAAAGATTATCGTATGTGAATATTGCGGAAGGATTCTGGTTGATCCAGAATTGGCGGGAATCGCTCCAGCCGAGACAAAGGAGGAGAAGCCTCGTCGCCGTCGTGCCACTCGCAGGAAGACCGAAGAGACAGAGGATTGATATATACTGACAATTATAAACAGATCAACTTTCGGAAGTTTCAATTTTATTTTAGAATATAAGAAGTAGAGAAGACGAGACATCCGCAACCCGAATAAATGAAAAAAAGTGTGTCCATATGAACGGGCACACTTTTTTTTTCATTTTTCCTCCTTGTTGCCATATATGTGGATGTCATTCATTTTATTCTGCTGTATGTTCCATCCTGTTTTTGCGATGATGACGGACATGACAGGGCTAATGATGTTAAAGAAGCAGAAAGGGAGGTAGACGAGTGTAGGTATGCCGAGTACAGCAGCTTGCGTCATGCCGCATGTGTTCCAAGGAATTAGAACAGAAGTGACGGTAGCCGAGTCTTCGGCAGTGCGGCTCAGCAATTTTGGTTGGAATCCCCTTTTCTTGTATGCATGATTATATATATCCGCTGTAAGCATAATAGAGAGGAACTGGTCGCCAGTAACCACATTAAGGAATATTCCAGTAGAAGCAGTTGCACCGACGAGTGAAGTTCTGGATTTAGCCATTCGTATGATAACCGTAGTTATGCTTTCCACCATTCTGCTTGCAATCATGACGCTTCCGAAGAACATGGCACAAACGATTAGCCAGATGGTGTTGAGCATTCCCGCCATGCCTCTTGTGGCGACGAGTTCGTTGAGTGTAGCGTCTCCCATTTCAATATGAGTTGACCCGAAAATCATTGTCATCAACCCCTTCACAGTTGAAATGAGTTCCTTATTCGGCATGTCAGCTATTTCATGGAGAATGTCGCCCTGCAGGAAGACTGCGATAACACCCGCTAAAAGAGATGACAGGAATAGAGTGATAAGCGACGGCACTTTCTTAGCGATGAGAATAGCTGTAAAAACAGGGACGATGAGAGTTAGAATAGAGATATTGAATTTGCGGTCGAGTCCGTTGAGAAATTCATCCACATTGATTTCCGCTGTGTTTCCGAGGCACAATCCGGCAATTAAGAAAATGACAAGCGAAATGGCGAATGAAGGGAAAGTTGTGAACATCATATATTTGATGTGTTCGAAGAGGTCGACTTTCACCGCAGACGACGCCAGAATTGTAGTGTCGCTTAGTGGTGACATTTTATCACCGAAGTATGCTCCTGAGATGATAGCTCCGGCTGTCCATGGCTCCGAAATTCCAAGAGCCTGTCCGATTCCGATAAGCGCCACACCAATAGTAGCGATAGTGGTCCATGAGCTCCCTGACAGTAATGAAACGAACGCAGCAATGATACATGCAGATATGAGGAAGAAGTTGGGTGAGAGTATTTGGATGCCATAATAAATAAGAGTTGGCACCACTCCGCTAATCATCCAAGTACCTGCAAGCATACCGACAGCGAGCAGAATAATGATAGTGATAGCCACTTCTCCAAAAGTTTTCTGGAACTGCATTTCGAAGGCTTTCCATTTCACCTTATATTTAGCCATAGCGATAGCGATGCATATGCTTGATGCGAGTAGCAGTGCCACCTGGCTGCCTCCATTAAGAGAATCACTTTTGAAGATAGTGAGTATGATTGCGAGAAAAGTGATGAGAGCCAAGACCGGTATTACCGCTATTATAGGCTTCGGCATTTTTGTATGATTCAATTTTTCAGTCATATGTTTGAGATTATCATGACGCTTATGTCCCCGAAACAATCAAAAGCGTATGTTTATAATTCTAAATCAGTAATATTCTCAAGTCGATAAACGCCGTCATGTAAGAGTTTAAACGCTGATTTTTTTAATGCTTTTGCCCTTTCAGGGCGGGTGTTATGTTGCATTTATCCCCCAGGGCGTTGCCCTGGGCTATGTTCTGTTGGCCTTTCAGGCCGTGTCACTTCGTATTTCGTAACTTGAGAAACTATAATAAGTAATGATATCCGTATGCAAATATAGTTATTTTAGTTAAAAGACAGCCCTAAATTCAATAAAAAGCGTTAAATTTGCATTAAAACTCACGAAATGCGTCATCGCAACAACTATGCATATCTGACTCGTGGCCGAATATCGAAGGTCATTCCTTCCATGGCAGTTCCCACCATCCTCAGCATGATGGTGACCAGTATTTACAATCTCGCAGACACCTATTTCGTCAGCCAGATCAACACCCAGTCGACCGCAGCTGTAGGAATTGTGTTTACTGTAATGAGTATTTTGCAGGCCTTCGGTTTTTTTTTCGGTCATGGTTCAGGCAACTACATATCCCGTGCCTTAGGAGCTCAAGATAAAGCCCGTCCCGGCATAATGGCCGCCACAGGATTTGCCTATGGTATAGCTACCGGTCTGTTATTAAGTCTCTTCGGATTGCTGTTCCTTTCCCCTCTAAGTCATTGGCTTGGGAGCACCCCTACGATTTTGCCATACACCAAAGACTATTTAAGCATAATCCTCCTTGGCGCCCCGTTCATTATAGGTTCGTTTACCTTAAACCTTCAGATACGTTTTCAGGGCAATGCCACCTATTCCATGTATGGCATCATGTCTGGAGCGATACTGAACATAGTTTTAGACCCGTTACTTATTTTCACATTCGGTTTAGGCATCAGAGGCGCCGCGTTAGCTACGGTATTGAGCCAGTTGACGAGTTTTCTGATATTGCTTTACATGACGACGAAAGGTGGCAACCAGCGGATAGACCTACGTAAATTCAGTTTTTCCGGTCATTACATTAAAGCGATAATATCCGGCGGCACCCCATCCATCACGCGTCAAGGTTTAGGCAGTATAGCGTCCTTAGTGATGAATCTGGTTGCCCGAGGCTTTGGTGATGCCGCCATAGCCGGTCTGTCGATAGTCATCCGTATCTCGTTTATCATCAGTTCCGCTGTAATCGGCTTGGGTCATGGTTATCAGCCATTATGCGGATTCTGCTATGGTGCGAAGTTATACGACCGAGTGATCAAAGGTTTTTGGTTTACAGTGAAGACCGGCACCATTTTCCTGTTTGTTGCAATGATATTCGGATTGATTTTCTCCGAGGAGCTTATCCGTTTGTTCCGTGATGACCCTGACGTGGTATATATCGGTTCGTTGGCATTACGTTGGCAGTTGATCACATTATGCTTATTGCCGTTTATCATGGTGAGCAACATGATGATGCAGACGATCAACAAGCCGATATCCGCGAATTTGCTGGCAGCCAGCCGTCGTGGTATGTTTTACATCCCTTCTCTGCTGATTCTCCCCCACTTTTTCGGTCTGACCGGTTTAGTGATATGTCAATCAGTAAGTGACATACTATCCTTTGCATTGACAGTACCAATAGTATATTACGAGATAAAGCAGATGCGGGGTTTATCGTGAATTATCAGAAGGAAAATGCCTAATCAGTTGATTTCAAAAAGTCCCTTTTTCAGGTTGATTTTCCACGAGTCATAATAATTCAGAATCATTTTCCCATTTTCGAATGTGATAGGGAGCATGATGATTTTCGACTGTGGCAGGTCGGGGTCCATCCACCTGTCTCCCACATAGATGTAGACCGTTCCTTCAGTACCTTTTATGGTGAGAATACTGCTTGCCTGGGTGTCGAAAGCGATTCTGTCGCCAATATTTTCGAGTTGTGACCATCCCAGCTTTATATTTTTCGACGTAGCGATTTTCGCCTGGTTAGGATCCCATCCTGTGCATGCAGAGGAAATCATGTAATAAGTGTCGTCAATATGTACGATAGCCGGTGCTTCTCTTCTTTGTCCTTCACAAAGAACAGTTTTGCTGACCGGCTCCAGATAGTCATCAGACAATTCGAACAGTCCGAGGTTTGTGTTTTCGTCAGTAGTAGAGATGAAATACGCCTTTCCGTCGTTATCGACGAAGACATTGCAGTCGCGTGATTTAGTTCCGAGTGGTCTTCCTGTCCAAAGCGGTTCGTAAGGTCCTGCCACCGAGTCGCTTACGAATACCGCCGCTTCGCTTGCGGCATAATTGCGTGATTCCCAATGGCACCAGAGCACGAATTTCCCATATTTTTCATTGTACATCAGTTTCGGCCGTTCAATCATTCTTGTAGAGCCGAGTGCTTCGTGCGTGACATAGTTTTTTATGATTTTTCCCTCAAATTTCCAATTGAGGAAATCTTGAGTGCTATAAAGATTCACGTCGGGATTCCAAGACCTTGCCCTGTCCTCTCCCACGAGATACCATTTATCCCCCACTTGCAAAAAGTTTCCGCCATGTGCTTGAACGATATACCCGTCGGTGTCGACCCATTCAATTCCATTCTGGATTGTTACCCACTCTTCTTCCTGTGCATTTGCATTATTCACAATACAAATAAACAATAGTATAAAAAAAAGAATTCTTCCCATACGTTTTTAAAAAAGTGTATTTATAATTAGACACCTATAAGAATATAAGGTTTAATCCGAATGAGCGACTGCTCTGACCGATATTCAGCAGTAGATTGAATTTCAACTAATTATTCACATTATTCACCAGAAGTGATGTGACGATTGATTGGCAGCCAAATTCTTGACGGATTATCTTTAGAGTGCAAAATTCTGACAGTCGCTTTTTGGAAGTCGTTTTCTTCGCATTCGTAGATATTGCAGAATTTTTGTGGGTTGCGGTCAATAAGCGGGAAGCAAGAAGACTGAATCTGCACCATCATTTTGTGTCCCGGCATGAAAGTGTGTGCCACATCAGGCAATTTTATCCTTACCTTAGTGGTTTGTTGTGGGACGAAAGGCATAGGTTTTGACGGATTAAATTCATATTGTCTTAATGCATCATGTGATGTGGCGTTGAATGCAATCGAGTCGAGTTCCATGCATTCGCGGTATTTACCCCTCATCACCTCCATTCTGACAAGCATCTGATATCCAGCCATAATTGCATGATTCCTCGTCCATCTATCAGAATAATTAATTTCGTCGGAATATTCAAAGTCATCAGGGAAAACGTCAATCAGTTTTACGATGAAATCCGCATCTGTAGAAGATATTTGTACGAATAGTTCAGCTTCCACGGCTCCATCTACCGCAATAGGTTTGTCCAGTGTTGGAGTAGTGAAAGTGGCGACGTCCGTTCTGTTTTGCGCAAACCGCTGGTCAGCCGTCATATATGATGTTGGCCGGTTTCTGACGGGGAAGCCGATGAAAGGCACAGGGTGCATAGGGTCAGAAACGTAGTCGGTTGTGCTGTCGGAAGGCATCAGGTTGCCCAGTCCACCTCCATGTTGTAGGTAGAACGGTGTTTTACTGCAATCCGACTCCCATCCCTTTTCGTATTCAATCCATTTGTTTTCACCAGTTTGCCACACCAATGCCCCAGTCATAGGTTTCTCACCCTTATTATTCAGATAATAAGAGAAGAATGGGAACTCGATATTTTCGAGGTAATAAAACATGTCGGCTTCTTTTCCGAACCAAATATCTCCGAGAGAACCGTCAGCCCCTCTGCTCCATGTTCCATGGCTCCATGGTCCTTCCACGAGCAGCAGTTCTGTATCAGGAGACTGTCTTTTTATAGCGTTATATGTAGTGAAAGCTCCATAGCAGTCTTCGGCGTCGAAGAGTCCTCCGACGACCATTACAGCCGGTTTTATTTCTTTGCAATGATATGCGATGTTTCTTTCTTCCCACCATTGGTCAATATCAGGATGTTTGACCATGTCGGACCAGAATTTGCAGGAATCGCCGAGAAGCGCTGTGAAATTTCTGACCGGTCCCATCTTCAGGTAATCCGAATAGGCATCAGTTTTTACGATTTCCGTGGGGTTGTCAGTCGGCAGCAAATGGTATTCCCCTTTCCAAAGATGAGCATTATTAATGAATTGGAACCAATAAGAAAAGTCGAACATATCCAAGATGAAAAGAGCTCCGTTATGGTGTGTGTCGTCCCCTCTGTACCAGTCGGTTACCGGTGCCTGTGGTGACACAGCCTTTATCGCCGGATGTTTCGCCAGAGCAGCGGCAGTGGCATAGAATCCCGGATATGAAATTCCGAACACCCCCACCCTATTGTTAGAGCAAGTGTTGTTTATAAGCCATTCGACAGTATCGTAAGTATCGCTTGCCTCGTCAATATCGTTAACGGTTTTCTTATCGGTAATAAATGGCCTGAGATCTTCGAATACCCCTTCGCTAAAGTTTTTTCCCCTGACATCCTGAAAAACGAGGATGTACTCATCCTGCGCATACAATGCCCATGTAGGTCTTTCAAGCCTTATCCATTCGTCGCCATATGGTCCGACTCCATAGCAAGTTCTGTTCATAAGTATAGGATGACACACCTCATGGTTTTTCGGTTCGTATATAACAGTGAAAAGTCGTACTCCATCCCTCATGGGTATCATAACCTCGCGTTTATTATAATGTTGTCTGACCCAAAGGCTATCCACGACGGTATTGAATGCATCGGTTTGGGTAGCAGCTGTTATCCAAATAAAGAGAAAAAACAGAATTCTTGAATTCATAATAAATATCCGGGCTGTAGAATATTGAGAAAAAACAATGATTTTTGCAAAGTTATATAAAAAAAGAGGAAAAAAGCTATAATTTGGCATAATTAGAAAAGGTGTATAATTTATTTTAAACATCAAAAAGTCCGTGTTATCGCAAACATTTCTTGACATATATCAAGAAAATCAATATTTTTCAAATATTTTCGCATAAAAAAGTTGTCGAAGCAGATAAAATGCGTACCTTTGCAATGTGTTTTTCATAGTATTAGATTTAAGGTTAACAAGATTGGGGAAAGGCGTTTCCCCTTTTTTTATGCCCAGAAGTGTTCAGATGAATGCTTATGGGCATAAATTTTATTGTCGAGAGAGCTTTGAGAGTCGAGAGATGAGAGACGAGAGTTTTTTTCTTTTGGGTATATTTGGGTTTATTTGGGTTTATCTGGGTTTATTGGGGAGAGACGAGAGACTTTTGAAAGACGAGAGACGGGTGAAGAATGTGATTGGAGTCGACAATAATATTTTAGAGGGGGGTAAGTTATTTGGTATTTTATAATTTATAATAAGTATTATAATAGTTTTATAATAAAATCACATTTTTCACATTATTAACATAGAAAAAAGTGATTTTGTTATTTTTTTTCACTAACTTTGAAACATAATATATCCATACATGGTCAAGATGAGCAGATTTGATAATCAGAAGAGGGAAATCCGTGTTAATACTTTTGATATATTAGAGCCAAGATGAACAGATTTGATAGTCAGGAGAGGGAAATCCGTGTTAATACTTTTGATATATTAGAGTCAAGATGAGCAGATTTGATAGTCAGGAGAGGGTGAGCGGTGTTGATACTCATGATATATTAGAGCCAAGATGATCAGATTTGATAGTCAGAAGAGAGAGATTGTTTTTCGTTATCATCCTTTCCATGTAATTTCAGGCTTTAGTTAATTAGCAGTTAACGAATTACTGTTTACACATTCAAAGTCCTTTTTATGATGCAAAAGAAAAAAAACAAATATAATGAATTACAAATGGAATTACGAATCACCGACACCGGAAGAGAAAGCGGCTGCGGCTAAGCTATCCGTTGATCTGAACATCAGCCCCGTGATATGCCTTTTGCTTTATCGTCGTGGTATCCGCAGTGTTCAGGAAGCTCGTGATTATTTCCGTCCCCAGCTTCATTCGCTTCATGACCCCTTTCTGATGGACGACATGGACAAGGCCGTTGAGCGTTTGAATCAGGCGATGGGCAGGAAGGAGCGCATTCTGATATACGGCGACTATGATGTAGACGGTTGTACTGCAGTAGCATTGGTATACCGTTATATCAGCCAATACTATTCCAACATCGACTACTACATTCCCGACCGCAATGAAGAGGGTTATGGTGTGTCGAAGCAGGGCGTAGACTATGCTCACTCTACAGGCGTGTCGTTGATTATCATCTTGGACTGTGGCATAAAAGCCATAGAGGAGATAGCCTATGCCAAGAGTTTGGGTATAGACTTCATCATCTGCGACCACCATGTTCCAGACGAGGAGTTGCCGGCAGCAGTTGCGATATTGAATGCGAAACGCAAAGGTTCTCATTACCCTTACAACGAGTTGTCGGGTTGTGGTGTTGGTTTCAAGTTCATGCAGGGTTTTGCCATCAGCAACGGCATACCGTTCAACACGTTGATTCCTTTATTGGACTTGGTTGTGGTGAGCATAGCTTCGGACATAGTTCCGATAATGGGTGAGAACCGCATCCTTGCCTATCACGGTCTACGTCAGTTGAGCAGTAATCCTTGTGTAGGTCTTCAGGCAGTGATAGACATCTGTGGTATGGGCGGTCGTGACATCACGATGAGTGATATAATCTTCAAGATTGGTCCTCGCATCAATGCATCCGGTAGGATTCAGAACGGTAAGGAGTCAGTCCGTCTACTGATAGAGCGCAATTATGAGCATGCATTGTCTCAGGCCCGTTTGATAAACGAGTACAACGAAGAGCGCAAGGAATTAGACAAGCGCATGACCGAGGAGGCCAACATACTGATAGACCTGATGCCAGAGATGGCCGACAAGCGTTCGATAGCGATATATGAGGCAGACTGGCACAAGGGAGTTATAGGCATAATCGCGTCTCGTCTGACCGAGTTGTATTTTCGTCCGGCAGTAGTGTTGTGCAGGACAGGCGACATAGCCACCGGTTCTGCCCGCAGTGTAAGTGGTTTTGACGTATATAAGGCCATTCAGCACTGTTCGTCGCTGCTTCAGAATTTCGGTGGCCATCCCTATGCCGCCGGTTTGTCGATGAAAGTGGAGAATGTAGAGAAATTCTGCGAGATGTTTGAAGATTACGTCAGCAAGCACATCGACCCTTCTCAGACGATGGCAAGTTTGAATATAGACGCCGAAATCAGCTTGATGGACATCAACCACAAGTTTTTCAATGACTTGAAGCGTATGCGTCCGTTTGGTCCGGAGAACGAGAAGCCCACCTTCTTCACCCGTCAGGTATACGATTATGGTACGAGCAAGGTAGTAGGCCGTGACCAGGAGCACATAAAGTTGGAGCTGGTAGACAGTCATTCGAGCCATATCATGAACGGCATAGCATTCGGTCAGAGTTCTCAAGCCCGCTATATCAAGTCGAAGCGTGCCTTCGACATAGCCTACACGATAGAGGACAACACGCACAAGAAGGGTGAGATTCAGCTTCAGATAGTAGATATAAGGACAAATAGTTGAAAGTTGATTATTTAGTTGACAAGTAGACAAGTAGGCAAGTAGACGAGTAAACAAGTTGTTTGTATTTGAAAGTTGAGAGTTGAAAGAGTCATGCGGTGAGAGTAACTGAGCAATGTTATTTAGTTGAAAGTTGACGGCTAAGCAATTGATGATGGACAAGTATCAGGAGGTATTACAGAAATATTGGGGTTATCCGGATTTTCGCGGCATTCAGCGTGAAATCATAGAATCGATAGGCCGTGGTGATGACACTTTAGGCTTGATGCCGACCGGCGGTGGCAAGTCAATTTGCTTTCAGGTACCCACATTGGCTCAGGAAGGCATGTGCCTGGTTGTTACTCCCCTGATAGCGTTGATGAAAGACCAGGTGAGTCAGTTGCGTCTTCGCGACATAAAGGCAGAGGCAGTATATTCGGGCATGATGCGCAACGACATCGAGCGTGTGTTGGAGAACTGCATCTTCGGCAACTATAAATTTCTTTACGTATCACCCGAGCGTTTGTCGAGTGAACTTTTCAAGGCGAAGCTCCGTTACATGAAGAACATATGCATGATTTGCGTTGATGAGGCCCACTGCATATCCCAATGGGGTTATGATTTCCGTCCGTCATATCTTGAGATATCCAAGCTCCGCCATCTTATCCGCTATCCTGTTCCCGTATTAGCCTTGACCGCCACAGCCACTCCGAAAGTGATTGACGACATTCAGGACCAGCTTGAATTTTCCCGCAAGAATGTCTATTCGATGAGTTTTGAGCGCAAGAACCTCATCTATGTAGTCCGTCAGACGGAGAACAAGGAGAACGAGTTGCTTCATATCCTGTCGAGTGTTACAGAAGGCAGTGCGATAGTATACACCCGTTCACGTCGTCTGACGAGTGAGATAGCCCATGTTTTGGAAGAGCATGGCATCACGAGTGAGAATTACCATGCCGGATTGACAGAGAGTGAGCGCGACTTGCGTCAGAGGAACTGGACCAAGGGTCGATGTCGTGTGATGGTAGCCACCAATGCGTTTGGTATGGGAATCGACAAGCCCGACGTTCGCCTGGTGATTCACTACAATCTCCCCGACTCTATCGAGGCATATTTTCAGGAAGCCGGCCGTGCTGGTCGCGACGGTCGTCGTTCTTATGCAGTATTGCTATATAATCCTCATGACAAGTCGAAGCTGAACCGTCGTATACCCGAGACCTATCCCGACCTGGATTTTATAAGGGAGACATACGACAACATATGTTATTTTTTTCAGATAGGCATAGGCGAGGCACGCGGCCGGACGTTTCAGTTCAGCATAGACAAGTTCTGCAGTGCTTATCATCAGTTTGCAGTTCCCACTCACAGCGCCTTACACCTATTGAACAATGCCGGCTATATAGAATACGATATGGAGCCCGAATACAAGTCCCGTGTCCGATTCGCCCTTCATAAAGAAGATCTGTACCGTTTGAGAGAGACCAACGAGCGTCGCGAGACCTTGATCAGCACTATGCTCCGCACATATACCGGTATGTTTGCCGACTACACCTACATAGACGAGCTTCACCTTTCACATATCACAGGCTTTGGCGTCGAGGCCATTTACGATGACTTGAAATTTCTGGCTCAATGCCGTATAATCGACTATATACCTCGCAGCAATCTACCTACGATAACCTTTATTGTTCCCCGTGTAGAAGGCAAGGACCTGTATATACCCGACAACGTATATTCAGCCCGTAAGGCAGACTACAGCAACCGCATTGCCCAGATGCTGCATTATGCATCGAGTCGCAGCAAATGCCGCAGCCGCATGCTCTTGGAATACTTTGGTGAGAGCACATCCGAAGACTGCGGCAAGTGTGACATTTGTCTGAACGAGCATGCTGGTGCGATACGTTTGGAGACCCGAGAGTCGATCCGCAGCGGTATAGCGGCAATGCTTGGCGACGGCGAGTGGCATGAAATCAAGGAGCTGAACGAGCTGAATGCCAACCGTCGGAAATTGGACATAGTGCTGTCGGAGATGACCGATGAAGAAGATTTGGAAGTTGAAGGCGGCAGAGTGAGGTTGAATAATTCATAACTAACAAATATCAAAAAAATGGGATTTCTAAGAAATTTATTCAGTTCCAAGGAACCGAGTGCAGAAGAGCGAGAGCAAAAGCGTCAGGCGAATGATTTTGACGTATTGAAATATGATGGAATTCACGCGATGCAGATAGGTCGTTTTGCCTATGCCATCGCCTGTTTCACCCATGCATTAGAGATACGTGAGGACCAGGAGACTCGTGAGCATCTTGCCATAGCCTATATCCGCAGCGACGACTTAGAGTCGGCAGTGGATGAATTCAGCAAATTATCGTCTTTGATTCCCGAAAGTCTGCACTACCCCACCAACAAGGCCAACCTTCTCTATGAGCTTGAAGAATATGCAGAGAGCCGTCAGCTGTGTGAAGAATTGCTGGAGCGCGATTCGGGCTTAGCCACCGCCTCGTTCATACTTGGCAAGATAAGCAAGGCAGAGGGCAAGTTGGATGATGCCGAAAGATACGTGAGCGATGCCATCAGCAAGCGAGACAATTTCGTTGAGGCACTCCTTTTCCGCTCGGAAGTTCGCTACGACAGAGGAGATTATGCCAGTTCGCTGGAAGATTTGAACTTGCTTTTATCCAACAATCATGACAGTGACGAGGTGTTGTTGCAGAAGGGGAAGGTTCTGGAAGCGATGTCGAAGCCCGATGAAGCCATTTTATATTATAATAATGTGTTAAATCAAAATCCGTTCTTTATAGAGGCTTATGGCAAGTTGGCTCTGCTATATATCAATAGCGGTGATTATTCTCAAGCCGAGCAGGTGTTGTCTGACGGTTTGGAGCAGAACGGTTCCAGTTCAGTCTTAGTAGGCATTCGTGCAGAGCTGAAAGCCGCTCAAGGGGATGCTGCGGGTGCAGAAGCCGACAGAAAGCAGGCGGCGGAGTTGAAAGCAGCAGAGGAAGAGCGCGAGAATGAAGATTATGATGTGGAGCGAGAGATACAGGAAAGGATGAAGTCGGTTAATCCGTTGGCATGACACTTCCAATGTTAAATTGCCATTCATTGCTCTCAAAGTCCATTGCTTTTATGTCGTGAAGTGGATTGCAGCCCTTTTTACGTTTTTTTTCAGTATTTTTATAAAAAAAATTGTCAAATTGTTTGCAGGTACGTTTAAAATAGCTAAATTTGCAAGCGAAAACGGAATAAAACGATAAAATCGTAAGTAAAATGAACTTCTCTTTTAATGCATATTATTCTTACTTTTACTTTACTAAGAAGTAAAGCGGGATGATGTATGCATATATAAGACAAGACAACAATAAAAAAGAAACAGCATAGTAATCCCGCTCAATGAGCGGGATTTTTTTTGTGTGATTCAAACAGGGTCAATAAAAGCAGATAGAGATATGGGAACAAATTCAAACAACTTAAACATCCGTCCAGCCAACCGAATATCGAATGTATCGGAATATTATTTCAGCAAGAAGCTGAAAGAGGTGGCTAAGATGAATGCCGAAGGGAATGACGTGATAAGCCTGGCTATAGGCAGTCCGGATATGCCTCCGAGCGAATCGGCTATAGAAGTATTATGCGATAATGCCCGCAGGCCGGACACCCATGGTTATCAACCCACAATCGGCATTCCCGAATTGAGGCAGGCGATGTCTGACTTTTACAAGCGTTGGTATGGTGTGGAATTAGATCCGGCAAGCGAGATTCAGCCGTTGATAGGTTCAAAGGAAGGTATCCTTCACGTGACTTTGTCCTTATGCAATGTAGGGGACAAGGTGTTGGTACCCAATCCCGGCTACCCCACTTACAGTGCTTTGAACAAGATTCTCGGAACCGAGATTATCAACTACGACCTCAATGAGGAGAACGGTTGGCAACCCGATTTCGAGCAGTTGGAATCCCTTGATATGGAGGGAGTGAAAGTGATGTGGACAAATTATCCCCATATGCCTACCGGTGGCCGTGCCACCAAAGAGTTGTACGAGCGTCTTGTGGATTTTGCCCGTAGGAAGAATATCGTCATAGTGAATGACAACCCATATAGTTTTATATTAAACGAATCGAAGCCGTTGAGTATACTTCAGGTAGAGGGTTCTAAGGATTGCTGCATAGAATTCAATTCGATGTCGAAGAGCCACAACATGCCAGGTTGGCGTATAGGTATGATAGCCACCAACAGCACCTTCATCAGTTGGATTCAGAAGATCAAGACCAATATCGACAGCGGCACGTTCCGTCCGCTTCAGTTGGCAGCCGTAGAGGCTTATAAGAACAGCGACGAATGGCACTACCACGCCAATGTGTCAGTATACAAGCGTCGTCGTCATATAGCCGAAGAGATTATGACATTGCTTGGTTGCCGTTATGACCCTAATCAGACAGGCATGTTTTTATGGGGCAAGATACCCGAGCATTATGCCGACGTAGAAGAATTGACCGAGAAAGTGCTTCATGAAGCCAATGTGTTCATCACTCCCGGTTTCATTTTCGGCAGCAACGGCAAGCGTTATATCCGGATATCGCTATGTGCCAATGAAGACCGCATGTCAGAGGCCTTGCGACGCATATCCGAGTTAAACAATTTATAATTCCCGAAAACCGATAAAACCCTTAATCATATGGATTTACAGTTAGAGCCATTAAATTTAACCGGCATAGAAATGGAGAAGCGTCCGTTTGTTATATCCGGTCCATGCAGTGCAGAGAGTGAGGAACAGTTGTTGACTACCGCCCATCAGTTGTCGGAAAACGGCATAAAGATATTCCGTGCCGGTGTGTGGAAACCACGTACCAAGCCCGGTTGTTTTGAAGGCCATGGTGAGAAGGCCCTTCCATGGATGGAGCGTGTTAAAAAGGAGACCGGCATGCTGACAGCAACAGAGGTAGCTACTCCGAAGCATGTAGAGCTATGTCTTTCTCACGGTATAGACATCCTGTGGATAGGTGCCCGAACCACCGCGAATCCCTTTGCCGTTCAAGACATAGCCGACAGTCTTCGCGGTGTAGACATCCCGGTATTGGTAAAGAATCCGGTAAACCCCGATATAGAGTTGTGGATAGGTGCGTTGGAGCGTCTGAATGTATGCGGAGTTAAGCGCATGGGTGTGATTCACCGTGGTTTTTCAAGTTATGATGCAAAGATATATCGTAATCTCCCAATGTGGCAGATTCCGATAGAATTGACCCGGCGCATTCCGAACATACCGATTATCTGCGATCCGAGCCATATGGGCGGTCGCCGGGATTTGATTGCCCCTCTATGTCAGCAGGCGATGGACCTGGGCATGGAAGGCCTGATGGTTGAGAGTCATTGCAATCCTGACGAAGCCTGGAGTGATGCAAAGCAGCAGGTAACCCCCGACATCTTGAGTTACATATTGAATTTGCTTGTTATCCGCGACGAGTCGGTTACGACTGAGAACATAAAGGAGCTTCGTAAACTGATAGACAGCATAGACAACGAGTTGATTGACCTCTTGGCCAAGCGCATGCGCGTGAGCCGTGAGATTGGTCAGTACAAGAAGGAGCATGGCATGACGGTGTTGCAGTCGAAGCGCTATTCAGAGATACTCGACAAGCGTGGTGCCCAAGGAGCTCTTTGCGGTATAGGTTCGGAATGTGTAAGCACCATCTTCGAAGCCATTCATGAGGAGAGCATACGTCAGCAGTTGGAGATAATCAACAATTAATAAGGGAATAATAATTTAAGATTTAAGGATGTAAGATTTAAGATTTAAGATGTAAGATTTAGGATTTAAGGATGTAAGATTTAAGATTTAAGGATGTAAGATTTAAGATTTAAGATGTAAGATTTAGGATTTAAGATGTAAGATTTACTAATTAGAATATATAGATGGATAAAGGTTGGCTTTATTTCAGGAAATCCGACAGGAAAGTATTGATGTTTCTGTTAGCAATCGGGCTTATAGTAGCTACGTTGCTGGTATTGTTTTTCACTCCGTCATCGGACGAGAAGCCAAGGATAGAACAACCCGAGCATTGGTGGGAGAAGGAGTAGTCATGAATTAAAAATCATCAGAAATGAAGATATTGATATTAGGAGCAGGTAAGATGGGAAGTTTTTTTTCCGACCTGCTGAGTTTTGACCACGAAGTGGCAGTATATGAGATAGATGCGAAGCGAATGCGTTTTCTTTACAATACGCTCCGTTTCACAGAATTGGACGAGATAGACGGTTTCAATCCCGATTTGGTGATAAATGCCGTCAGTTTGAAGTACACGTTGGAAGTGTTTCGTCAGGTGATTCCCCATTTATCCAAAGAGCACTGCATACTGAGTGACATCAGTTCCGTGAAGACCGGTTTCAAGGAATTTTATGAGTCGAGCGGTTTCCATTACGTAAGCACTCACCCCATGTTTGGTCCGACGTTTGCGAATTTAGGTAAGTTGTCTGACGAGAACGCCATTATCATCAATGAAGGAGATTATATGGGCCGTTGTTTTTTCAAGGATCTCTATCAGCGCTTAGGTTTGAACATATTCGAATACAGTTTTGACGAGCACGACCAGACCGTAGCATATTCGCTTTCCATTCCATTCATTTCGACTTTTGCTTTTGCAGCCGTGATGAAACATCAGGATGCTCCCGGCACCACCTTCAAGCGTCACATGAAGATTGCGAAGGGCGTATTGAGCGAGGATGACACATTATTGCGTGAGATTTTGTTCAATCCCTACACTAAGGATCAGGTGGAACAGATCAGGACAGAGATGAAGGAATTAATAGCGATAATCGACACCAAAGATGAGGATCGGATGCAACGTTACCTTACAAAGATAAGAAGTAATATAAAATAGTGGCAAAGTTCAGTTAACCATAATTGTTTATGAGATAGCTCCCCAATTGACTTTAGATTTTCTGATTTCCTTTAGGTGTTTCCAGACGATGGCGTAGTTCGGGTTTTGTTGGTCGATATCATTGTCGACAATTTCCTGCGCCGCTTCCCTTGCCATTTGCAGAATGATTCCATCTTTCGCCAAGTTGGCGATTTTAAGGTCGAACGCCATCCCGCTCTGCTGGGTTCCTTCGAGGTCGCCAGGTCCTCTGAGTTTCAAGTCCTGTTCAGCGATTTCGAATCCGTCATTCGAATCTACCATGATCTGAATCCGTTTCTTTGTATCAGCAGCAAGTTGGTATTTCGTTACAAGAATACAATATGACTGATCGGCGCCACGTCCTACCCTTCCCCTGAGTTGATGTAGCTGGCTAAGTCCGAATCGTTCAGCATTTTCGATGACCATAACCGATGCGTTGGGTACATTAACTCCCACTTCGATTACAGTAGTTGCCACCATGATTTGCGTTTCTCCTTTTGCAAACCTCTGCATTTCAGCATCTTTCTCAGAAGGTTTGAGTTTTCCATGAACTTTTGACACTTTACATCCCGGGAAAGCCTGGCAAATATTCACGTATCCTTCCTCCAGATTTTTCAGGTCGATTTTTTCACTTTCCTTGATAAGGGGATACACGAAATAAATTTGCCGTCCGAGGTCGATTTCCCGTTGAATCCTATGATACAGGCTCGTTCTGTGTGTGTCAAACTGATGAATAGTCTGAATTGGTTTTCTACCCGGTGGGAGTTCGTCGATGACGCTGACATCGAGGTCGCCATAAAGGGTCATGGCGAGTGTTCTTGGAATAGGTGTGGCAGTCATGACGAGCACATGTGGCGCAGTATCGTTTTTCATCCAGAGTTTAGCCCTTTGCGCCACGCCGAACCGGTGTTGTTCGTCGATTACTACAAATCCCAATTTGTCGAATACCACATTTTCCTCTATGACCGCATGGGTTCCAACGAGAATATTGATTTTTCCATTCAGCAGGTCTTCGAGAATAACTTTTCGTTTTTTCCCTTTCACGGAACCAGTCAGCAGTTCCACTCTGACATCCATGTCGCCGAGGAAATTCCTTATAGTCTGCAGATGTTGTTCAGCAAGAATTTCTGTAGGTGCCATGATGCATGCCTGGAACCGGTTTCCAACAGCAATAAGCATGCACATAAGCGCCACCATGGTTTTTCCGCTTCCGACATCACCTTGTAGTAGCCGGTTCATTTGTACGCCCGATTTCAAGTCGTTTCTCACCTCCTTAATAACCCGTTTCTGAGCGTTGGTAAGTTGGAACGGCAGGTGTTTATAATAGAACTCGTTGAAAGGAATTCCCACGAGCGGCATCATGATTCCATGGATTTTCCTTGACCTTTCCTTCGTGTACTTAAGAATATTCATCTGTACATAGAAGAGTTCCTCGAATTTGAGTCTTGCCTGCGCTTTTCTGAGCATTTCCGGTGATTGTGGGAAATGGATGTTATGCATAGCCTGGTCGTAGGAAATGAAGTTGTAGCGTTTTAGTATGAAGTTTGGGAGAGTTTCGTTCAGAGGTTGTGTGATCATCGCAAAGACTTTAGTTATCAGTTTTGCGATGGCATTCGAATTAAGCCCCCTTTTTTTCATTTTTTCCGTCGTATTGTATGCGGGTCGGAATTTAGCCACCAGTTTTTTGTCCGTCAGCGTTTTGCTTGTGAAATCAATATTTTCATCAACCTCTTCGAATAATTCCTGCTGGTAATTCTGGAATTTCACATTATCAAGGTTTTCCCCGAGCATTTCCATATCGACATTCTCGATTTCTGGATGTGGCACATTAATTCTTCCTTTGAAGACCTGCGGTTTTCCGAATACCACATAATTCACTCTAGTGGAATAATTCTGGGTGATGAATTTCGCCCCGTTAAACCATACGAGGTCGATAACCCCCGTTCCGTCAGAGAAATGCGCAACCAGTCGTGATTTTCTCCCCTCCCCTACAGATTCGAACGAAAGAATCTGTCCGATAATCTGAATATAAGGCATATTTCCATTGATTTCGGATATTCTGTAGAATTTCGTTCTGTCGATATATTTATATGGGTAGTATTCAATGAGTTCTCCGACAGTATGAATGTCGAGTTCCTTATTGAGTACATCCGCCCTGTTTGGGCCTACTCCCTGTATATATTTAATATCCTGTGAGAGAAGCATATTTATCGATTATCCATTAGTTATTCAGGAATTGCCTTGCGAATTCAATGATAGAATCTTCACCTTTTATAGCCATTTCGTTATCCAGGCTTACGTATATATCCGGCTGTATTCCAAATTCCGTTTGGTGTTTTTCGGCATCAAGGAATACGACTGCCGAATATCTGACCGCCCATCCGTTAGGCAGTTCCATCATGAACGGCATTCCTCCCCCGCCACCCGTCTGGTCTCCAATGACCGTGACATTTCTGAACTGTTTCATGCACTGCACGAAGTGGTTAGTAGCCGAGAACGAAGCCCTGTTGGTGAGCAGAGCCACTTTTTTCTGCCATCTCACGCCGTCAGCCGGTTTTATTGTAATTTCCTTGAGTTTAGAGAAGTCGTTATGTCCCTTTCCCGTTTTATGGCATGAAAATCCGACAAGCGTTTTCTCGTTTGTGAATCTGGCAGCCAGTTTCTCGGCCATGTCGAGATTTCCGCCTCCGTTGTCCCTTACGTCGATTATGAGTCCGTTGCATCCCTTCAGATAATCGAGCATGAGCGACAGGTTGCCGTCTCCAAATCCGTCGGCGAACGATTGACATCTGACGTATGCAATATTATCCTGCAGTATCCTGTATTTCAGCGACCCGGCGAACATATAGTCGTTGCCTTTTCCCAGATAGTTTTCGATGAGCGATTCATTATAATTGCGTTCATAGTCTTCAAAATACGACCAGTTTCTTCCGAGATTATGCGCAGCCGACAAGTTGACGTGTCCGTCTTTAAGTTCTCCAATCATATTGCACAGGACCTCGAAGAGTTGCTGGGAGTTCATCTTGTCGTTCACCATTTCAGCATATCTGCTGTGGATTTCGTCCCAGTCAACTCCAAGCACCTCCTTTTTATAATCGAAGAAGCAGTAGTTTCTGTCGATTATTTGCCAGAGTGCTTCCATATTCCCCTTATTTGTATTAGAGGAACAGATTTCCTCGTCAACGCAAGAGAGGAGTAGCGATGCAATCAATATGGCAATCAGTTGGCGCATGGTTCTATATAAGTTTTTAAATTGAATAGTTGTTGTCTGTTATAAAGTTTTGAAGAATTTTGTGAATCCGATTAGGAATGAATTGGTGTAGGAATGGTATCTGAGCGAGTTAAATCGGCTTTGCATGAAATATCCGAGGTATGCGATTCTGCATGCAGTTCTGTGCTTGGAGCTGACTTGTATATCCAGATTCAGCATATGTCTTGCAGATGTCATATTCACGAAATTAGCAAATACGATGTTTTTGTCGTAGTCATCCTTTACGAATGCCTCATAATAAGATTGTCCGTAATTAGGCGAGAAAGCCAGTCCGGCAAGAGGGAATGCGAGTTGATAGCTGAGAGTCATGTTTTTCTTAAGCGCCCTGAACTCGCATTTCGCAGCCGCAGTTGCATCAATCATTATATCGGCTTTAGCCTGTGCCGGGTTATTACCGTTACGGTCATTGTAAACCGCCCCAATGTAAGCCGATGCCATAGGTCCGGCTTCAAGTGATATTTTTGCCATTCCCACGTTCCACTGACGTATATGTTTTTTCCACGCCAGTGCATATCTTGCGCCTCCCGCCAGTCCATCCACATTCTTAGCCGGATTATCCAGGAATTGAGCATTGAGGTCGAGTAAAGTCTGGAAACTGATGTTATTGATTCCGAAGGTTGTGACCCGCCTCTGGGTCTCTCTTTGCACAGCAACTCCCGTACCCTTATAGTTATAAGGCGAGAGGTATGTGTCGAGAACATTTGCCGTTCCCATTCCCACAGCAACAGAATGCTGTGTTTGCGCATACATATTGGCGTGATTCAAAATATGTATAAAGCAAAGGATCAGGAGGCGTTTCATATATCAATATATCCTAATGTCAAAAATCAGAACAGCCTCAATTGGCCGGTAAGTTCGTCGCGGATTTCATCATCCGATTTCTCGTCGTTATCAGGCTCGCTTACATCTTCCTGTGAATCGTCAGAATTCTCTTCATTTCCTTCATCTCCGTTTTCATCTTCATTTTCGTCATCATCGCCTTCATCTTCAGGTTCAGGGAATCGAGTCGGTTCGAGTTCAAGCACTTCGTTGAGGGCGAACGTAGTGAGTCGTTTTCCCTTAGCCTTGAATCCCTTGACGGCAATAAATTCCTCAGCATCGATTTCGACAGGTCCTCTAAACGTATCCGGTTCGGAGAAAGTCAGTTGTAGTCTTGGGAAAGCGGTGTCAGTCAGCAGTATGAGTTTTGAATCAGGATTAGCGCCTATAAAGTTCTGTACTTTATGGGTGGCTTCGAGCATGAATCTCTTGATATACGGATAGTTGTCGTTGTCGGCATCGAAGAGAACCACCGTCCAGACTTTCTGCTGATTATATTTTTCGATTCTCAGCATATCCTTCTCATAATGGTTGTTGACATCGAAGTCGGTGATATAGAAATCGCCGTTGTTCATTATGACAAGAATCTTATCGTCATTATGGAATTCCCCTAAGAAGATTCCCTGTTCGTCGTAGTTGATGCGCTGTATGTCCTGGTCGAACCAAACTTTCCTTCCACCGAGAGTGGAGCCTCCATGTGACTTGAGCTGTATTCTGAACACATCATGCTTAGTCAGCTGGTTACCTCTCGCCGCTCTACCCTTAATTGCGATCTCGCTGAAATCCTTTTCGAACACGAGTCTCTTGAGTTTTTCCTTAGGTTTGAGCGTGATTTTTATGATTTCCGCCTCTCCGTTGTAGTTAGCAGTGAGGTAAGTGATTCTGGACTTCGGAGTGCCCATTGTGACGTCGTATTCCTTGTCGCGTGTTAGAGTCGGGATGTTAAAGCGCTTGATATATGTCACCCCAGATTTACCATCTTTGTAGCAGACATTGAAAATAGTCCGTTTATCCCCTCTCTTGAATACCGCCACATGTATGATTTCGGCTTTCCTTTTCTCTTTTTTGCTTTTCTCCGTTTCTCCGACGAATATTTTGTCGGTCACCTTAATGATTTTATATGTACCGTCTCTATAGAAAAGAATGATGTCGTCGATGTCGGAGCAGTTGCATACGAACTCATCCTTTTTAAGAGCGGTGCCTATAAATCCTTCCGCCCTGTTGATAAAGAGTTTCTGATTGGCTTCCGCCACCTTGGATGCCACGATGGTGTCGAAAGATCGTATTTCGGTAAGTCTCGGGTGGTCGTCTCCATATTTTTTCTTGAGGAAGAGGAACCACTGAGCCGTTACCTCCACGAGGTTGTTGAGGTCACGGTCGATATCCTCGAGTTCCGCCTTTATTCTTGCGAGCAATTCATCAGCCTTGTCCTTATTAAACTTGAGGATGCGCGCCATCTTGATTTCCATGAGCCGCAAGATGTCGTCTTTAGTGACCTCTCTGATCAATTGAGGATAGAACGGTGTGAGTCGCTCATCCACGTATTCGCACGCCGCATCCATGTTCTTGGCGTTTTCGAATTCCTTTCCCTTGTAAATACGTTCTTCGATGAATATTTTCTCGAGAGAAAGGAAATGGAATTGTTCGAGTAGTTCTCCTTTTCGTATTTCCAGTTCCTGGCGTATTAGGTCTTTTGTATTGTCGACAGAACGTTTTAGAACTTCACTGACTGTGATGAACTGTGGTTTTCTGTCATCGATTACGCAGCAGTTAGGTGAGATATTGATTTCGCAGTCGGTGAAAGCATAAAGCGCGTCGATGGTTTTGTCGGACGAAGTTCCCGGCATGAGGTGTATCAGTATTTCCACACCTGCCGAAGTCATATCCTCCACTTTCTTCACTTTTATCTTGCCTTTTTCTGCAGCCTTGAGAATAGAGTCGATAAACTGGCTAGGATGTTGAGGCGAGCCGGTTGTTTTTCCGAATGGTATTTCGGTGATTGCCAGAGTTTTTGCATCACGTTTTTCGATTTTCGCCCTTACTTTCACGACACCTCCTCTCATTCCGTCGTTATACTTGCTGACGTCGATGCTTCCTCCCGTAGGGAAATCGGGATAGAGCTGGAAAGGTTCATCATGGAGGTAAGATATAGCGGCGTCACAAATTTCGTTGAAGTTATGCGGCAAAATCTTACATGACAGTCCTACAGCGATACCTTCCGCCCCTTGTGATAGAAGTAGCGGGAATTTGACAGGTAGTGATATCGGTTCTTTATTTCTTCCGTCGTAGGAGAGTTTCCACTGTGTGGTTTTCGGGTTGAATACTACGTCGAGTGCGAATTTTGACAGTCTGGCCTCGATATATCGTCCGGCAGCAGCGTCGTCGCCCGTGAGTATATTACCCCAGTTACCCTGGCAATCGATTAGCAGTTCTTTTTGTCCCATCTGAACGAGCGCATCTTTAATAGAAGCGTCGCCATGTGGATGGAACTGCATAGTATGTCCGACGATGTTAGCCACCTTATTATATTTTCCGTCGTCCATACGTTTCATGGAGTGTAGAATACGCCTTTGTACAGGCTTCAATCCGTCCATGATATGCGGCACGGCTCTTTCGAGAATAACATAAGAGGCATAATCGAGGAACCAGTTCTGATACATACCGCTGAGGTGATGAGTGATAGAATCCTTCATCAGCTCGGGGTTGTAATCCGATTTTGGCGGAGTTTTTCCAGTTTTGCCTTCCTCGTTTATGTTGTTGAATTGAGAATCGTTTTCTTGGTTTTCGATATTGTTTTCTATATTTTCTTCGCTCATGAGATGCTTTTAGTTAAGTACATAGTTATTTGCAAAGTTACAAAAAACAATTCAGAATTCATAATTTTTATGGGGAGTTATTTGGGGTTATCGGGGTTTATTGGGGGTTTTTCTTTTGGGTTTATCTGGGTTTATTTGGGTATATTGGGGTTTATTTGGGGTTTTTCTTCTGGGTATATCTGGGGTTATCTGAGTTTATTTGGGTTTATCTGGGGTTTTTCTTCTGGGTATATTTGGGTTTATTTGGGTTTATTTGGGTTTGGATGGGTTGGATGGGTTGGATGGGTTTCTTTTCTTTTCCAGAGTACATCCTGGATGTTGGCATCGAGATTAAGTTTTCTTGCCAGCACGAAAAGATAGTCGCTTAGTCGGTTGACGTAGGCAATGAGGGTGTCGTCGACCTGGGCACCTTCCTGAACAAGTCGCAATATTTCGCGTTCAGTCCTTCTACATACAGTCCTGCAGACATGAGCATATGCGGCTGGCCTTGCCCCTCCCGGGAGGATGAAGAGTTTTAAAGGCGGCAGCAGGAGCTGAATCCGGTCGATTTCGTTTTCGATATCCTTGACCATCTGCTCCGATACGATGTTACCCTGTCGCACCTCGCGTTGTGAGTTGTCGGTGGCGAGATACCCACCGATCACAAAGAGGTCAGCCTGTACTTTAGTCAGGAAATCGGCATCGAGTTTGTCGTTAAGATAAGAGATAAGCACTCCGATATGGGAATTGAGTTCGTCCACCATTCCGTAGCTTTCGAGTCTTTGGCAGCATTTGCTAACCCTCTGTCCTCCCACGAGGGATGTTTGCCCTTTATCTCCAGTTTTTGTGTAAACTTTCATGATAATTAAACAAAAATAAGAATTAATGGTTCATATTTATGTTGCAAAAATAGCATAAAATGGGTTTAGAAACAAATAAAATTCTGAAATAAGTCTGAAATACGGTTCAAAAAAGTTAAATTTGCAAATTATAAACGAGTCAGTAAAGGTCTGTTTTTTTACCTTCATAAATCAGGAAAGAATGAAAAATATACTATTTATTATTATACTGCTAACGTCATGTAGTCTGTCGGTTTACGGTCAACAGAGGATCACAGACATGCCGGAGCCTACATTGAGTTCAGAGTCGGCCTTTTTTGAGGGCTGGATAACGAAAAGTGATTCAAGTTATACCGACAGTGTAAGGATATATGTATTCGACCTGTTGTCACCAGAGGGTTACACTGACTACGCCCTGCTGGACTCCACCGGTTATTTCTGCTTTGAAATACGTTGTGGCAGCAGTGTAAGCCTGAATTTCTTTCACGGCAATTCCTATGAAGGTTTTCTGCTTGTAGAGCCAGGGAGCACGAGTTCACTCACCCTTGACGAGCGTAAGAAGCCTGACGATCAGCGTTGGTTGTTTGAGGGTGCTTTTTCAGAATGGAACAACAGCATGAACACCCTTCCCGATTCCACCCGTTTCTACAGTCTTTACCGCAAGGTGACCAGCGAATGGAAACACTATACCGATGATGAAGACGAATTTGAATTTTGCAGTCGCCTGTCTCCGCTTCAATCAGCCCTTGAAGAACGAATATGGCTGAGCGATGCGACAGACGAGGTGAAGAGTTTCAATTACCTAGCGAGCAAGCTTTACTACATAGAGCTTTTGAGCGGTTATGCCATGACTCTGAACCAATTGAGTCTTCAGCGAGGTATGGACCGTGGTGTGAGTGTCATGTTCTACCGTGATGCCGTCCGAGAAGACATCCTAAAGTATAATTCGATGCTTTACACGCCAATGGGTAGTGAATTGAAGCGTTATTCATCCCTTTGCAACGAGCAGCGCGGCGCCCATTTCAGTTACCCTAAGTTTTTGGACAAGATAGAATACGGTAAGAGGGCAATGCGTCTGATAAACGAAGGCAAGCCGTTGAATGAGCGTCAGTTTCGCGCCATAGCCGAGAAGTTGCCCGAATTATATCATCTTATATCCGAGACCAACGAACAATTACGTTTAAGCCTTCTTGAGTCGATGCGCAATCCGATGTATCACATCCGATATATAGATGATGAGACCCGAGGCAAGGATGTATATTTTTCACTGGTTGACAATTACTCAGGCAAGATTGTGTTGATGGACTTATGGGCAACTTGGTGTATGCCATGCCGTGTAGCGATGGAGAACATGAAGCCATTGAAAGAAGAATATGGTGACTCTGTCAGCTTTGTCTACGTGACAGGGGAGACCTCGTCGGAAGAGACATGGCGTAGCCTAATCCCCGACATAAAGGGCGAGCATTATTATCTGACAGACCCGCAGTGGAAAGACTTGTGCAAGCAATTCAAGGTAAAGTCCATTCCCTCTTATCTGTTGATAGACTGGGATGGTTTGGTAGTAAAGCAGTTTACCGGTTATCCCGGTCTTGAAACCCTTCGTTCGGAGATAGACAAACTGCTGACTGAGCGGAACGACACATTAGTTGTCGGCGATGGCGACTGATTGTGAGAGCATTGTCCGTCTCCACTTGAAATAGCCGAATACCGCTATAACCACATACAATGCATATAGCGAAGCCTTGAACGGTATTTCCTTATAGAAATACAGTACCGATGTCACCACGTCCACCGCAATCCAGATGAACCATTGTTCCAGGTACTTGTGTGCGAGAGTCCAAATACCGAGAAGGCTGAGTGCCGTGGTGAAGCTGTCAGCAAGCGGGACGTTTGAATTGGTGAAAGTCACCAGTATAAAATAGATAGCAGCCCAAAGCGCGATAGTCAGCAATGTCCAAGGAATAATCATTTTTACTGGGAAATGCGTTATTTCCTGTTGCTTTTTATTACCCCTTCTGTTGTTTTTGAACCACTTGATTCCGAATTTCCAAGTAAGGAATCCGTAGACAGTCATGATGAGGTAATAGACCTCCATGCCGCAATCGGCATATAATCCACTTTGGTAGTAAAGCACGAGTCCTAGTGCCTGCATAAGCCCCCCGACCAACCACATCCACAAACTGCCTTTAACTTCGAGCAGGATGTAAAGGAGTCCGAGGAAAGTGGTTGTTATGTCGAGAAAGACTTTCATATTATAATGTTTTGTTTTTAGTATTTTATATTATGTAATTCAAGTTTCGGAAGATAAATCGCCGAAGTCTTATAAGAGTTTGTTTTGAATAATGCTTTTGCCCTTTCAGGGCGGGCATTATGCAACTATTTTCCCCAGGGCGTTGCCCTGGGCTATGGGCTGTTGGCCTTTCAGGCCGGTTATAAACAGTCCGGGATTCACAGTCTTCGGTATGACTGATTATCCGGGCGGGGATTAACCGCTTGATTATCAGAAGTCGATTGAGAAGTGTGCCATGAAATGGGTAGGCGCTTGTGCAGAGAAGGTAGCCCATGCCCATCCCCCATTGTAGGCTTCCACCTTTCCGGTGTTAGGATTTTGCCGGAAATTCATAGAGCAAGAGCCGTTACTCTCATACTTTTCGTTGAACAGGTTATAAATGGTTACACCCAGAGTGCAGTTTTTAATGACCTTGAACTTGAATGAATATGAAAGGTCTAGATCAGTAGTGAAGATGTCATCGATCATAGCACTTGTGTATGTACCGTCGTCTTCGAGATAAGCTTTGAATCCCGAGTTAGTCATATACTGCTCGCTAATATACTTAGTGAATAAAGACGCCTTAAATCCTTTCCATTCATATGATATTCCGTTGTTGAGGATGAAGTCGGGAGAATAAGCAAGGTGTGTGTTTCCAACATTGACATAGCTTTGTGACCAGTCGGGGTTGATGACAGTGACTTCCATGTTTTTTGCCCTATTTCTGCTCCAAGTTGCATTAACGAACCATTTGAAGTTTTCCACGGGTTGCCACATAGCTTCCAGTTCCACTCCCATTCTGTAAGAATTCTTGATATTTCTTGCCACCATCTCACCATTGGCATCCTGGGCTCCAGTAAGCACAAACTGGTTGTCGTAGTTCATAAAATAGAAATTGGCTCCGGCTTTAAACTTTTCAGAATCGTATTTATATCCGATTTCCAAATCATTAAGCCTCTCCCTTTGCGGCACTACCTGGTCGACTTCGCTCATCATATCTTCAAAGTCATTACGTGTAGGCTCTTTATGAGCGATTGAATATGAAGCATATGCCGTATGTCCAGGAGCCGGACGATACATAATTCCGAATTTAGGATTGAAGAAATCATATTTCTTATAAAGTCTGAAAGGAATCTGAACATGGTCGTCATCATATTCCTGTGATGTTCCCTCCATTTGATAATAGATATGTCGATACTGCAGGTCGGCCATCACGTCAAAATTCTTAAACAGCTGGTATGTAGCTTTTTCATAGAGGTTCCAGTCGGTTTTCTTTGCCGAATTGTCATAATATCTTGAGTTAGGGTTTATAGCACCGCTGAATTGTCTCACCCATTTCAGTATTCCGAAGTGGTCTCCCTTATATTGGTTCCATCCCCCCCCGAAAATATTAGAAAATCCGTTATGGTTATTATAGTTTAAGCTGAACACCGTTCCATAGAAATCATTCTCCATTTTTTTCTGTCTGACGAGATCGCTTTTTTCTCCGAGGTCAGACGTGAGCTGATATTTGTAGAGTTTTTGGCTTTCCTTGAATTGTTCGTAGTAGCCATCTCCTCTTGTATAATGCAAAGCGACATTGAAGAAGAGGTTTGTGTTGACATACTGGTTCCAAAGCAGTTGATAATGCTGCTGGTGATAATTGTCAGTCTGGTTGTCGTAGAACGCCATATTTCCGTTAGCATCGGTGTACATGCCGGATGGATTGAATTTTCTACCATATTTCTGCATATCCGCCTTGGATGCATAGTCCCATGCATGGTAGGTCTGCTCAGTTCCGTTGAAAGTGATAAGTTTGACTACCGTGTTCTCATCCAAATATCCTCCCTGGAGGAAATAAGAATTGAGTTTCGTGAACGCCCTGTTGATATATCCGTCGCTTCCGATATTCGAGAGTCGTCCTTGAAGAGCCCAGTGTTCGTCGATCAGTCCGGTGGAGAATTTGACAGTTTCCTTGTGTGTGTCGTAAGTACCCCCTGACAGGTCGATACCGAAATAAGGTTTAGCTCCCAATCCCACGGTCTGCATATTGAGCGTGGCACCGAAAGCACCAGCACCGTTTGTGGATGTGCCTACCCCTCTCTGTAGTTGTAGTGACTGCACGCTAGACGCGAAGTCGCCGAGGTTGACCCAATAGAGTTGCGAACTTTCCGAATCGTTGAGCGGCACGCCGTTAGCCGTTATGTTGATTCGTGTCGGGTCTGTGCCTCTGACATGTAGTCCCGAATATCCTATACCGGTTCCCGCGTCGCTGGAAGTAGTGACAGACGGCATGCGGTTTAGCAGGGACGGAATGTCTTTACCGTAGTTAACCTGCTTGATAGCCTCCTGGTCCATGTCGGTGTAGGCGATAGGAGATTTGCTAGACGCTCTTGTTGACACAACTTGCACAGCCTGCAAGTCGAATTGTAACGAATCGTTACTCTGCGCATGTGTATTGAGGCATGCGCACAAGGAAAGTGCCATTAATGGCAAAAGTTTTTTGTTCATTTTGTAAACCTTTATTATTAGTACAACAATAAAGGGGTTTTTCGATCATGTCCCTACGTCGGCATTACCCGCATCAGGTTATAAGGGTATAATCTCAGCATTTTTCTCAGTCGGCAAGTGAAGGAGTAAACTAGAAGACAAGTTGACGAGTTGTTTCTGTATTTACTATATTCACTATATTGGCATTGAAAAAGCACCCCTGAAATGCATGTTTTGCAAATCGAGTGCAAAGTTACGAAAAAAGGTTGTAACAAACGAGCGATTTTGGAGAATTAACGCATAATGACCGTGAAATAAAGGCAATGCGAGGAAAAACGGGGAGTTTAGGAACGAGGTGAAAAGGCAACTTGATGCGGATTGGTGCAAGAGTTAGGTCTCTAAATCGTAACCCGTTTGAGCCATCTCTGACAGTTAAACTTTTCTAATTCCGAGGGGGCGGAAAAGGCAGAATGGCGCAATTCAAACTGACAGGTTTTCGACTCAACAAACTGCAACGAATTGCCGAAAAAGCATCTCAAAAAAAGGTATTATATTTGCAGCCTGAAATTAAATAAAGGAATTAGAAATGAGAACAACATTCAGGATTTTGTTCTACGCGAACAAAGGCAAAACCGAAAGTATTCTCCTTGTATTCGCTCATGGCAGATTGCCCCATTGCTGACGGCCATCGAGGACAGTTATGAGGCCAAAATACAGCGCAGAAACCGTATTCTAACTGTTTGGGGAGGTATAGTGTCGCTACTGTCTATATTCTGTGTCATTGTCCTGTTCATTCTCTTCAGACAGCGAAAGCAGTTGAAAGCGGCACGCCAGCAATTGGAAGATGCCAATAAACATCTAGTCAAAACCAACGACAAACAGAAATGGATGAACGACCGGGTGAACAAAAGTAATGCCGAATGGCAGGCAGAAAACAAAAGACTGAAGGAGCGGCTTGACACGAAGGACAGCCTCTGATCAGCACCGCCTAAATCCGGCTGGTGTCATGCCCGTCTCGCGCTTGAAAAACTTAGAGAAGAACGAGGGGGTTGGGAAGTTCAGCGATTTGCCAGACAGGCAGGTCACTGTATTTCAGTTGGAGTTTTGCCTGCTGGATGATGTGGCGGTGAATCCACTGCATGACTGTCTGTCCACTGACTTCCCGGATGACGGCTCCAAGATGGTTGGGTGTCAGGCAGAGACGGTCGGCATAGAAGGCGATGGCGTGTTCACGTGCGGCATGCTCGTTGACGAGAACGGTAAAGCGGTGGAAAATATCCTCCTGACGGCTGATGGGATGACGCTTCCTTTCTGCGTTTTCCTTATTATGTATATGGAGGAGTTCGGAGAGAAGCGCCGTTTGTAAGGCACGGACAGAGGGAAGTGACAGGGGCTGGCGGTTGATAGTATGCCAAAGCAGACGGAAATACTCGCCGGTAAGCAGCCAGTCGTCATCGTTCAAATGAAAAGTCGTACATTCTTTGAAAAGTGCCTCTTTTGGTAGCTCCCGATAGGAGAAGGCCTGGATGTCGAACTCATCGTCCATCTCTTCAATTTCGAATACGGAGTCGGCTGGCACCACAAGCAGCATACCTGCCTGTAAGTCGTGCGGTTCCATATTGATAATGCTATGTGCATGACCTGAAAGAGCGCGCATCACACGACCGTCGTCCACCCGATAGGGCTGGCCTGTCTGGAGAAACTGCTTGCCAAACTTGCGGGTGCTCATGGCCATGAATAAATCATCGCCAACATACTCACCGTGGTCATCACCAGCCAAGTGTTCTACCGCCCTCAAAGTGAGGTTTTCTATCTTTTTTGCCATTATCGTTGAATTAGAACATTATTTCCGCTTATATGATAACGTATGAATCGGGAAAACATTGTAATTTTGCAGCAGAAAACCTAAAAATAATAACGACAATGAGCAAGATTACAGAAATAATGATTCGCAAGCCGTCGCTGAAGTATCGCGACGTAAGTAACTACGAAGGTGAGTATTATGACTGGGCAGCAGGGGAGCATCTGCTGAAGAAGGGGACGAGCGTCCATGAACTGTTCCACCCGCTGGAGCATGATATCCGCTTCATCAAGGATGAACAGGTGCTACTGAGAGATGGGGTGAAGATTCTGACGGATGTGTATCTCCCAGCAGACACCGACGAGCCGCTGCCCGCCATCATCGCCTGGAG